>ENA-OZAB01000932-OZAB01000932.1-human-gut-metagenome-genome-assembly--contig:-NODE-932-length-13919-cov-7.877020_pt1 | contig 13919 bp, 11 predicted proteins | sample MGYA00243297_ERZ653491 | MGnify/ENA primary metagenome ERZ653491 (study PRJEB26926, sample SAMN06165154) | human gut metagenome | biome: ENVO:00009003; feature: ENVO:2100002; material: ENVO:00002003... | reverse complement strand
GCCGCCCCTGGACCCGGCCCGCTTTTTTGTAAAAAAGCGGGGCAAAAAACTTTTATGCCTGGGGCGTGCCCAGGCGTCCGGCGAGGGCGCCGCTCGACCAGGCCCACTGGAGGTTGTAGCCGCCGCAGTCGCCGTCGATGTCCAGCACCTCGCCGCAGGCGAAGAGATGCGGGACTATGCGGCTCTCAAGCGTTTCAGGGCAAAACTCCGAGGTGCGCACGCCGCCGGCCGTCACCTGGGCGGAGGCGAAACCCTCCGTGCCGCGTACGGGCAGGCTGAAGCGCTTGCAGGCGCCGGCCGCCGCGCGCAGCTCGCGCTCCGTCAGCTCCGAGAGCGCCTTGCCCGCGTCCAGGCCCGCGTATTTCACCAGCATCCGCCCCAGACGGTTGTGGACGCTGCCCGTGAAAAGCTCCGAGACCGGCAGGCCCGGGGCGGCCCCGGCGCGGCGGCGCAGATGCTCCAGCGCCTCGCCCCAGGCGTAGTCCCGCAGGAAGTCCGCCTCCAGCTCCAGCGCCGCCTCCCCCGCCGCCGAGACCGCGCGGGAGAGGTCGAAGGCCGCGGGGCCGGAGACCCCCGTCTCCGTGAACAGCAGCTCGCCCTCGCTCCGGCCCAGCTCCGCGCCGCCGCAGACGAGGCGCAGGGCGCAGTCGGCCTTGATGCCCTTGAGCGAGCGCGGATAGGCCGGCTCCGTCGTTATCTGCACCAGCGCCGGACGCAGGGCCGTGCGCGTGTGGCCCAGGGACTTCAGCAGCTCGTAGCCGTCCCGGCCGCCGCCCAGCTTCTCCCCCGCGAGGCCGCCGCAGGCGACGACCACGGCGTCAAAGTTCTGCTTCTCCCCGCTCTCCGTGAGGATGGCAAAGCCCGCGCCCGCGCGGCGCAGCTCCCGCACCCTGTCGCCCGCGGCGAGGCGCACGCCCGCCGCCTCCAGGCCCTGGCGCAGCACGTCCACAACGCTGTTTGCCGAGTTCGAGAGCGGATACACCCGCCCGCCGTGCTCCTCCCGCACCAGGAGGCCGAGGCCCCGGAAGAAGTCCAGGGCCTCCGCCGGGCCGAAACGTTCGAGCGCGGGGCGCACGAAGGCCGGGGCCTCGCCGTGGTAGTTCGCCGGGGCCGCGCCCGTGTTCGTGAGGTTGCAGCGGCCGTTGCCGGTGGCCATGAGCTTGCGGCCTGCGCGGGCCTGCCGCTCGTAGAGCGTGACCTCATGCCCCAGGCGCGCGGCGGTGATGGCCGCCGTCATGCCCGAGGCCCCCGCGCCTATGACCGCGGCCCTCACTGCTCGTAGATGCCGCCGCCGATGAACTCCCGAACGAGGGAATCCGGCGCGACGAGGTCGTTGTCGATGTGGCCGAAGAGCTGGAGGGCGGGCAGGACGCTGCGCAGCTCCTCATAGCGCTCTATGCCCTCCGGGATGGAGGAGAAGAGCTCCGTCGCGATGTGGTTCATGACGGGCAGCTCGTACTCGTGCGCAGTGTCGAGCATGAGGTTTGCCTTGTTCTTGAAGGGGCTTATATAGAGCTTTTCGCCCCGGCGGACGTTGGCCCACATGGCGATGGTCTTGTCCGGGTCGTAGGCGCGGAAGAGCCTGTCGCGCACCGTGCGGCGCACGAGGCGCATCCAGGTGCCCTTGAACACCACGCTGCCCTCGAACTCGACGTTCGAGCGCGCGGAGATGTAGAGCTTGAAGGCCTCCGGGTGCTTGGACGTGATGTCGTCATTCAGGGCGTGGATGCCCTCGAAGATGACTATCTCGTCCTTTTTCAGCTTCAGCGACTTCGAAGGCTCCAGCACGCGCATCTGGCGGGCGAACTCATACTTCGGCACGAGGATGCGCTCGCCGCGGGCGAGTTTCGTGAAGTGTTCGTTCAAAAGCTCCATATCCATGCACAGGGGGCTCTCAAAGTCGATGGCCCCCTCCTTGGTGCGCGGGGCGGTGGCGGGGTCCACGGTGCGGAAGTAGTTGTCCATACTGATGGTGTAGGTGCGCACGCCGCGCTTCGTGAGCTCTTCCTCGATCTTCTGGGCCGTGGTCGTCTTGCCGCTGCCGGAGGGGCCGGAGAGCAGGACGATGGGGCTCTGCCGGAGGTTCTCGGCTATCATGTCCGCCGCGCCGCGGATCTTGGCGGCGTAGCGCGCGTCGCACTCGGCCATGAACCCCGAGGGGTCGGCCACCGTGCGGTAGTTTATCTCCTTAAGGCTGAAGGCCATAGAACTCACCTATCCTTTCCTTCCCCGCGGCGAAGCCGGGGGCGGCGTTTATGTATTCCTGGGGGTACTTCGGGGCGATGAAGCGCTTTATACGCTTCCCCCCGTCCGCGACGAGCTTGGTGGAGCCGCCCGCGCCCATGGCGAGGATGGAGCAGAGCTCCTCCATGATGCAGATGTTGTAGAGGTTTTCCGAGCCGGGCTTCGTCCAGCCGACGTTCTCGAAGCCGCCGGCCATGTTCTTCTGGCGGTAGAGGTAGTAGGGCGCGTAGCCGGACCCGGCGAGGCGCTCCATGGCCTCGTCGAGCATGGCGCGCACCTCGCCGGCCTCGGGCAGGGGCCTGCCCGCGAGCGTGAGGCCCGAGCCGCGCTTGAGGCTGAGCGTGTGTACGGTCACGTTCTCCGGCGCGAGGGAGAGCACCGCGTCCAGCGTGCGGGAAAAGCCTCCGGCCGTATCCGTGGGCAGGCCCGCTATGAGGTCCATGTTCACCTCGAAGCTCCCGCACTCCCGAACGAGGGCGAGGGCGTCCACGATGTCCTGCGCCGTGTGGCGGCGGCCTATGGCTTCGAGCACGCTGTCCGACATCGTCTGGGGGTTCACGCTCACGCGGCCCACGCCGTGCGCGCGCAGGACGCGCAGCTTCTCCGCCGTTATCGTGTCCGGACGCCCGGCCTCGACGGTGTACTCCCGCAGGGCCGAGAGGTCGAACTCCCGCTCCAGCGCCGCGCAGAGCCTGTCGAGCTGCGCCGCCGAGAGCGTCGTGGGCGTGCCGCCGCCCATGTAGAGGGCGACGGGCCGGAGCCCGGCGCGCCGCGTTTCGGCCGCCGCGGCCCGGATATCCAGCAGCAGCGCGTCGAGGAAGGGCTCCATGAGTTTCATGCTCTTCTCTACGGACTGGCTGACGAAGCTGCAATAGGCGCAGCGCGTCGGGCAGAAGGGTATGCCCACGTAGAGGCAGACGTCCCTCTCGTCCAGGCTCCGCGCCGCCTCCTGCGCCGCGAGGGCGGCGTCGAGGCAGAGCTGTGCGCGCGAGCCGGAGACGAAGTACTCCCGCATGAAGCGGCCCTTGGCCGCCCGGGGCGAGAGCCCCTCGCGCAGGTAGCCGTCCATGAGTTTGGCCGGGCGCACGCCGGAGAGGCTGCCCCACTCGGGCTTGGGCAGGCCGGAGGCGAGGGCCGCGCGGTAGAAGGCGAGCTTCACGAGCTGGTTCTCGCAGCCGCGCAGGGCGTATTCGTCCGCCGGGTCCGGGTTTTCCGCCTGCGCCCGGCCCCGGAAGGCCGCGCCGGAGCGCACCAGCAGGGCCGTGCAGACCGTGTACTTCGCCCCGCGGCTCACCCGCAGCTCGCAGCGCTCCCCGGAGGGGCTGCCCTCCGGGTACTCCGGCTTCTCGCCGGGAAAGAGCATGAGCAGGCTCTGCTCCGCCGCATAGCGGCAGTCGTGGCCGGAAAAATACAGTCTCATACGATGGTCATGAGCAGCTCGCCCGCCTTCACGCTGCGGCCCGGCTCTATGAAGATCTCGCCCACGCGGCCGTCCGTGAGCGCGACGACGGAAGTCTCCATCTTCATGGCCTCGATGATGGCGACGACCTGGTTGGCCTTGACCTCCTCGCCGGGCTTGACGCTGAGCTTGGAGACCATGCCGGGGATGGAGGCGCCTATCTGGCTCTTGTCCTCGGGGTCGGCCATGCGGACCTTGCGGGAGGTGTCCGGCGCCTGCGGGTCCGGCACGGCGACCTCGCGGCGGGAGCCGTTGAGCTCGAACTGGACGTTGCGCGTGCCGTCCTCGTTCCTGTCGCCCAGGCCGAGGTACTTGATGACGAGGGTCTTGCCGTCCTCGATGTTTATCGTGGTCGTCTCACCGACGGCCATGCCGTTGAAGAAGACGTGGCTGCCCATGCGCATGATGTAGCCGTACTCCTTGCGGTGGGTGAAGTAGTCCTCCAGGACCTTCGGGTACATGGCGTAGGAGATGAGGCCGCGGCGGCTGGGGTCGGGGGTGTATTTCTGCACCTCGGCGCGCACGGCGTCCCAGTCCACGGGCGGCAGCAGCTCGCCCGGGCGGCAGTTTATGGGCTGCTCGCCCTTGAGGACGACCTTTTGCAGCTCCTCCGGGAAGCCGCAGGGCGGCTGGCCCATCATGCCCTTGAAGTAGCTCACGACGCTGTCCGGGAAGGCCAGGCTCTCGCCGCGCTGGACGATGTTCTCGGGCGTCAGGTCGTTCTGGACCATGAATATCGCGAGGTCGCCCACCATCTTGGAGGAGGGCGTGACCTTGATGATGTCGCCCAGCATGTCGTTGACGGTGCGGTACATCTCCTTGACGTCCTCGAACCTGTGGCCGAGGCCGAGCGCCTCCACCTGGGGCTGCAGGTTCGTGTACTGGCCGCCGGGGATCTCGTATTTATATATGTCCGTCACAGGGACGCGCAGGCCCTTGTCGAAGTTGGAGTAGCGCTCGCGCACGTCGCTCCAGTAGTCGGAGAGCTTCTGCAGCCTGTCCGGGTCGAGCCCGGTGTCGCGCTCCGTGCCGCGCAGCGCCTCGACGAGCGAGTTCATGGAGGGCTGGCTGGTCAGGCTCGAGAGCGGGCCGATGGCGCAGTCCACTATGTCCACGCCCGCCTCCGCCGCCAGGAGGTAGGAGGCGATCTGGTTGTCCGTGGTGTTGTGGGTGTGCAGGTGGATGGGAATGCCGATCTCCTGCTTTAGCGTTTCGACCAGCTTCTTCGCTCCGTAGGGCTTGAGCAGGCCGGACATGTCCTTTATGCAGAGCGTGTGCGCGCCGCGGCGCTCCAGCTCCTTGGCGAAGTCCACGTAGTACTTGAGCGTGTAGCGGTCCCTGGCGGGGTCGAGTATGTCGCCCGTGTAGCAGACCGTGGCCTCCAGCAGCTTGCCCGTCTTGAGGACGGCCTCCATGGCCGTCTCCATGCTCGGTATCCAGTTGAGCGAGTCGAACACGCGGAAAACGTCTATGCCCGACTTGGCGCTCTCGTCAATGAAGGCGCGGACCAGGTTGTCCGGGTAGCTGGCGTAGCCGACGAGGTTCGAGCCGCGCAGCAGCATCTGGAAGGGGATGTTCGGGATCTTCTCCCGGAGCATGGTCAGCCGCTCCCAGGGGGACTCGTAGAGGAAGCGGTAGGCCGTGTCAAAGGTCGCGCCGCCCCACATCTCCAGCGAGAAGCAGCCGGCGAGGATGTCCGCCGTCCCCTCCGCACCCTTGACCATGTCGCGCGTGCGCATACGGGTGGAGAGCAGGGACTGGTGGGCGTCGCGCATCGTCGTGTCCGTTATGAGCAGGCTCTTCTGCGCCAGGACCCACTTGGAGACCGCCTCCGGCCCCTGCGTATCCAGGAGGTATTTGAGCCCCATCTCCGGCGTGACCTCACGCTCGGCCTGGGGATAGCGCGGGGCGGGGTATTCCCGGCGCTCCGCATCCGGGTTCTGTACCTGGAGGCCCGCGATGTATTTGAGAACGCGCGTGGCCCTGTCGCGGGAATCGGTGATGTCAAAGAGCTCAGGCGTCTCGTCGATGAACTTGGTGTGGCAGCCGCCGGCGATAAAGGTCGGGTGGTTTAGGATGTTCGTCACGAAGGATATGTTCGTCTTGACGCCGCGGACGTGCTCCTCATTTATCGCGCGGCGCGCCTTGCGGCAGACCGCCTCAAAGGTGCGGTCCCAGCTCGTCACCTTGACGAGGAGGGAGTCGTAATAGGGGCTTATCTCCGCGCCCGCCGCGGCGTTGCCGCCGTCAAGACGCACGCCGAAGCCGCCGCCGGAGCGGTAGGAGCTGATGCGCCCGTTGTCCGGGGCAAAGTTGTTCTTCGGGTCCTCGGTCGTAACGCGGCACTGGATGGAGTATCCGTCCACGCGCAGATCGGACTGCTTGGCAAGACCGATCTCGGGGTGGGAGAGCGGCGCGCCGCCCGCTATGAGGATCTGCGCCCGGACAATGTCTATGCCCGTGACCATCTCGGTGACGGTGTGCTCGACCTGGATGCGCGGGTTCATCTCAATGAAATAATGCTTGCCGGACTTGTCTACCAGGAACTCGACCGTACCGGCGTTCACGTAGTGGACGGCCTTGGCGATCTTGACCGCGTCCTCGTGCAGCCTTTCGCGTATCTCCTGCGGTACGCTCCAGGCCGGCGCGTATTCGACGACCTTCTGGTAGCGGCGCTGGAGGGAGCAGTCGCGCTCACCCAGGTGGCGGACGCAGCCGTACTCGTCCGCGAGGATCTGGACCTCGATGTGCTTGGGCTCGACGAGGTACTTCTCCATGAAGATGCTGTCGTCCCCGAAGGCCTTGCGCGCCTCGTTCGAGACGAGCTCGAAGGCCGGGGCAACGTCCTCGGGCTTTTCGCAGAGCCGCATACCCCTGCCGCCGCCGCCCGCGGCCGCCTTGAGGATGACGGGGTAGCCGAACTCGGCGGCCTTTTCCAGGGCCTCCTCGGCGTTTTTCAGCGGTTCACGCGTGCCGGGGATGACGGGGACGCCGCAGGCCACGGCGATCTTCTTGGCCTCGAGCTTGTCGCCCATGCGGGCGAGGACCCGGCTCGGCGGGCCGATGAACTTGATGCCCGCCTCCTCGCAGGCCAGGGCAAAGGCCGCGTTCTCCGAGAGGAAACCGTAGCCCGGGTGGATAGCGTCCACACCGCGCTTCTTCGCCAGGGCGATGATCTCGTCTATGGCGAGGTAGGCCCCCAGGGGGCTCAGGTGCTCGCCTATGAGATAGGCCTCGTCCGCTTTCGTGCGGAAGAGGTTCATCGTGTCCTCCTTGGAATAGATGGCGAGCGTGCGTATGTCCAGGTCGTAGCAGGCGCGGAAAATGCGTATCGCTATCTCGCCGCGGTTGGCGGCCATGACTTTTTCAAAGGGTCGGTGATCCATTTCGTGCTCCTTGTGTCTGTATTTTTATAGGCTCCGGGCGGCCGGCCCTGTCGGCGGCTGCGCAGAGGGCTCAGTTCCCGGCAGCCAGCTCCTTTGACCTTCTCTTGTTGGCCCTGAACCCCGCCTTGACGGCCTCGGGCAGGCCCAGCTCCGTCATGGCCTTTATCGCGGCCTCGGTCGTACCCTTCTTGGAGGTGATGCGCCGCCTGAGCTCCTCGGGCGGGACGTCCTCGGCCTCCAGCTGCCGCGCCGCGCCGATGAGGGTCTGCTTTGCCAGCATTGCGGCCTTCTCCGGGGCCATACCGTCCTCAATGGCGGCGTCCCGCAGGGACTCTATGAGCAGATACACATAGGCCGCGCCGCTGCCCGAGAGCGCCGCGACTTCGTCTATCTCGCTCTCCTCTATCTTCACGGCGACTCCGCCGCAGGCAAAGATCTCCGCGACCTTATCCACATCCTCCGCCGTTGCGGTCTTTCCGGGCGCTACGCCGGAGGCCCCGCAGCCCACGGACATGGCTATGTTCGGCATGACGCGCACCACCCGCGCCTGCGGGAAGGCGGCCTCCACCGTCTGCGTACCTATGCCCGCCATGATCGTGACGACCAGCGCGCCCGGCGCGATGAAGTCCCTGTAGGCGGGCGCGGCCTCCGGGAAGCTCTGCGGCTTCACGGCTATGACCACCGTGTCCGCCTCCCGTATCGCTTCCGGCGCGGACGGGACGGCGCCGTACATTTCCTGCACCTCGCCTGTGCTCTTGGGGTTGCGCGGGTTCACGACGAGGATGTCCTCGCCCGGCACCCCGTGCCGCACCAGCCCGCCGATTATCGCCCGGGCCATGCTCCCGCTGCCTATGAACGCTGTCTTGGACATACGCCGCACCTCCTCAGGGCCGCACCTGGCCCGTGCCGAGGACCAGGTATTTGTAACTCGTTATCTCCTCAAGGCCGAGCGGTCCGCGGGCGTGGAGCTTCTGGGTTGAGATGCCCAGCTCCGCGCCGAAGCCAAACTCGAAGCCGTCCGTGAATCGGGTCGAGGCGTTCCAGTCCACGACCGCCGCGTCCACGTTTTTGAGGAAGTAGTCCGCGTTCTGCGCGTCCGCCGTGACGATGCACTCCGTGTGCTTGGTGCCGTAGTGATTTATGTGCTCGACCGCCTCCTTCACGCCGGAGACGACCTTCACCGCCATGGCCAGGCGCAGATACTCGTCCGCCCAGTCGGACTCCGTGGCCGGGATCATGCCCTCGGTGTAGGCGGCCGCGGCCTCGTCGCCGTGGAGCTCCACGCTCTTGCCCTTGAGCGCCGCGAGCAGGCTGCTCAGGTGCTTTTCTGCCCAGGACTTTTCCACCAGCAGGCTCTCCGCCGCATTGCAGACGCCCGTGCGCTGGGTCTTGGCGTTTATGACTATGGCCTCCGCCATTGCGTAGTCCGCCGTCGCGTCCACATAGACATGGCAGTTGCCGGTGCCGGTCTGCAGGACGGGTACGGTGGAGTTCATGACGGCGTTGTTTATGAGCTTTGCGCCGCCGCGCGGGACGATGAGGTCTATATATTCGCGCAGCTTTAGCATCCTGTCCACAGTCTCGTGGCTCGGGTCCTCCACGAGGCAGACCGCGTCGGGCGTGACGCCGCTTTTCTCCAGCGACTCGCGCATGACGCGCACCAGCGCCGCGTTGGACTCATAGGCCGAGGAGCTGCCGCGCAGCAGCATGGCGCTGCCCGCTTTGAAGGCCAGGGCCGCTGCGTCCACCGTGACGTTCGGCCGCGCCTCGTAGATGATTCCGATGACGCCCATCGGCACGCGGACCTTGCGGATGACGAGGCCGTTCGGCCGCGTCCACTCGTCCATGACCCTGCCTATGGGGTCGGGCAGGTCTGCGACCTGGTCCAGGCCCTCGGCCATGCCGGCGATGCGGGCTTCATTGAGCATCAGCCTGTCCAGCAGGGACTCGGGCATGCCGCTCTCGCGGCCCTTCTGCATATCCTTTTCGTTTGCCGTCAGGATCTCCGGCGTCCTTTTGAGCAGCGCCCCGGCCATTTCGCGCAGGGCCTTGTTCTTCTGCTCAGTCGTGAGCTGAGCTATCTCGTGGCTCGCGGCCTTTGCCGCCTGTGCGGATTCGACGAGTGTTTTCATTCCGATCCCTCCTGTTCAGTGTGAGCCCAGTTATCCTGGTGTATTACCTCCGGCGGCCTGCCGGGGCAGCGCGCGGCGGCCTCTGCCGAGGACAGCCCCGCTATGGTCTTGAGCTCCGAAGAGCTGTAGTTCACTATTCCGCGGCCCAGGAGCGCCCCGCCGCCGGAGAGCCAGACCCTCACGACGTCGCCGGGGGCGAAGTCCCCCTCCGCCGCCCGCACTCCCGCAGGAAGCAGGCTCTTGCCGCGCCTGCACAGCGCCTCCGCCGCGCCGGGGTCGATATAGATGTTGCCCTTCGCCTGGGCGTAAAAGGCCATCCACTGCAGGCGCGTTTTCATTCCGCTGCCCGCTTTGAAATAGGTCCCGCGCGCCGTACCCTCCACCGCACGGGCGAGGATGTCCGGCTCTGTCGAGCGGCATATCACCACAGAAACGCCCGCACCCGAGGCGAGCTTCGCACCTTCGACCTTCGTCGCCATGCCGCCCGTGCCGTTGGCGCTGCCCGCGCCGCCGGCCAGGGCCTCCAGCTCCGGCGTCACACGCTCCACCCTGTCTATATGCTCCGCCGCCGGGTCCGTCCGCGGGTCCGCGGTATACAGCCCGTCCGTGTCCGTCAGCAGGACCAGCAGGTCCGCGTGCAGCATCGCCGCCACCTGGGCCGAGAGCATGTCGTTGTCGCCCAGCTTCAGCTCCGCTATGGACACCGTGTCGTTTTCGTTTATTATCGGTACGGCTCCCCGCGCCAGCAGGACCTCCAGCGCGGAAAAGGCGTTGTGGTACCTCCGTCTGTCGCGGAAGTCGTCCCTGGTGAGCAGCAGCTGCGCCGCAACGTAGCCGCGCTCCTGCAGGCAGCGGGTGTATTCCTCCATCAGCAGACCCTGGCCCACGGCGGCGCAGGCCTGCTTCGCCGCGACGGCCTTCGGCCGCTCGTGGTAGCCCAGCAGAGTGTAGCCCGCGGCTATCGCCGCGCTCGTCACCATGACCACCTGATGCCCCTCGTCCCGCAGCCCTGCCACCTGTGCGGTCAGCGCCCGCAGCCGCTCCGGCGAGAGCCTGCCGGATTTCTCCGTCAGTGAGCTCGTCCCTATCTTCACAACTATCGTCTTTTTCCCAGCCACAGCGGACCTCCGCAAACATTAATGATTAATTATTATATCATACCTCCACGCATTATCAAGCTGTCCCCGGGGCGAAAAGCGTGATATAATGTCCCCGAAGGGGGGCCTCGATGTGAAAAAACGCATACTCTTCATAGGCACCGGCGGGACCATCGCCTCCGAGATGTCGGACGAGGGGCTGCTGCCCGGCGTGGGCGCCTCGGCCCTGCTCGGCTATGTGCCGGACGTAGCGCAGCTCTGCGACGTGGACAGCGTCCAGCTCTATGAGCTGGACAGCACGAACATCGGCCCGGAGGAGTGGCTCGGCCTTGCCAGTACTATCCGGAATAACTACACTCGCTTCGACGGTTTTGTCATCAGCCACGGCACAGACACAATGGCCTACACCGCCGCCGCCCTGAGCTATCTCGTCCAGCTCAGCCCCAAGCCCATCGTCCTCACCGGCGCACAGAAGCCCATCGGCTTCGATACAACCGATTCGCGCCAGAACCTGCGCGATGCCTTCGCCGTCGCCTGCGACGTGGGGATGCACGGGGTCTGCATCGTTTTTAACGGCCGCGTCATTCTCGGCACACGCGCCAGAAAGACACATTCAAAGAGCTTTGACGCTTTCTCCAGCATCAACTACCCCAACATCGCGGATCTGCGCGACGGAAGGCTCAGCCGCTACATAGAGCCCGAGTGTCTGCCCGAGCCCAGGTTCTATTCCGAGCTGGACACGCGGGTTGGGCTGCTGAAGCTCATCCCCGGTACTGAGCCGGAGCTTCTGGACTATATGCTGAGCCGCTGCCGCGCCCTGGTGATTGAGAGCTTCGGCGTCGGGGGACTCCCGGAGCGCGGTGGGATGCACGCCGCCGTCAAGGCCGCGGCACGGTCCGGCAAGGCCATAGTCATGACCACCCAGGTGCAGAACGAGGGCTCGGACCTCGCGGTCTATAGCACCGGCAGCGCCCTGGCCAAAAGTCCCGGCATCCTGGAGGCCTACGACATGACGACCGAGGCCGCCGTCGCCAAGCTCATGTGGCTGCTGCCCCTGGCTTACGGCCCCGGCGACGTCCAGCGCATGTTCTACACGCCCATCTCCCGGGACATCCTGCTCTGAATACCGGCGCAGGGTCCGGGACCGCGAACGCCAAAATACCCTCCGGCGCGCTCGGCTGAGCCGCGTCGGAGGGTGCTTCATTTTTATTTCTCAGTCCAGCTTCGCGTCGAGCAGCCTGTACAGGCCGTAGAGCGCCGCGATGCAGAGGGCAGCTGCCAGCGCATGTATCTCAAAAAGTGCGTATTTTATAAACACATTCGCACATGTACACGCCAGCAGCAGCACAAATATGAGCGCAAACAGCAGTGCCAGCTCCCGCTTTTTCGGCTTTCCTCCCAGCTCGAAAGCGTGTTTCGATACCGCCCCCACCAGCATGAACGCCACAGCCAGTATCAGCAGCGCGCTCACGGCATTCCCCACCGTGACCGTCAGATACGGCAGCGTACCCGGCTTTATCAGCTGCTCCAGTATGTCGAACGCCAGCCAGATCGCAAGCAGCACCACCGCAGAAAGCAGTGTGTCCCTCAGCTGCGAGAGCAGCCGCTCGGCGGGGCTGAGCTGCGGCAGCTCCGCTATCACGCTGTCACAAAACGCCTTGTAGTCGCCGCCTATTATCTCCTCAACGGACTCGCCCCGGCGCTCTCCGTCCGCGATCATCTGCCAGATGTCCCTGCGCACCAATTCCTGGTTATAAGCGCTGATGTTTGCGGAGCGTATGTACACTATCATGTCCGTCAGCGCCGCGCGGGCAGCCTCGTCCCGGATCTGCTCCTCAAGCTCGTTATTCTCCCGCAGCAGCAGTTTCGCTCTCTTGCTCATCGCTCTCTCCTCCTTTTACTGCGCGCAGCAAATGCTCTACCGCCGATGCCAGCTCGGCATAGCTGGCTATGAACTCTTCCAGCGCCAGCCCGCCCTTTTCCGTCAGCACATAGTATTTCCGCTTCGGCCCCAGCTCCGACGCCTTGTAGGTCGCGCTTATGAGCCCGCCCTTCTCAAGCCTCAGCAGCAGGGGGTAGATCGTCCCCTCGGCCACCCGGCCAAAGCCGTGCGCCTCCAGCTGCTCGGATATCTCGTAGCCGTAGGTTTCCTTCATCCCGATTATCGCCAGCACGCAGCCCTCGAGCGTACCCTTCAGCATCTGTGACGGTATCACCGGATCACCACACTATCTTGTTTTGCATAATAGCTAACTATATTGTAATACAAGCTAGCCTCCCTGTCAAGCTTGAATACGGATAAAGACAAAAAGCTCCGCCGAGGCGGAGCTTTTTCTTTAGGCTGACATTCAGTTTTTGCTCTTGCCAAGCCTGGGCAGGATGGCGAGCGCGAGGGCGCCGCCGATGAGCGCCGTCAGGCCCTGGGGCCAGGAGAACATGATGGAGATCATCTTCACCTGCTGCTCCGGCACGCCGGAGAGCAGCCCCAGCACGGCCGGCACAGCGATCCACAGGAAGGCGCACTTCACAGCGGCGGCGATGACGGCCGCAAAGGCCCAGCGCCCGAACTGCCAGTCCTTGCCGTGCAGCAGTCCGAAGAACAGGGCCAGCACGGCGTTGCCGCAGGCGATGACAGGCGTCACGGCCGGAACCGCCGGGCCTATGCCCACGAGCGTCGCCAGCACGGACGACAAGATGCCTATCGCCACGCCGGACCAGATACCCGTCGTGGCCGTGAACACGAACAGCACACAGTTCACGAGTGAGCCGGTTACGAGCTGCGTCACCGAAAACGGCCCTGCGATCGCCGCGCCCGCGGGGATGACCTTGCCTAGCAGCTGAGCCACGACGACGAGGGCAACGCCCAACGCCGTCCTGGTTATCCAGTGCACAGCGGCATCTGAACGAGACATTTTACTCTTCTACCTCCTTGAGGCGGTCAACGTACTCGCTTTCGAGCGAATTCTGGCGTTCCGCCTTGGCTTTGTATGCCCTGACGTTGGAGGTGGCGTTGAGCACGGGCGTAATGGTGCCTGCGCCGGCCACACAGCCGCCGGGACATGCCATGCCCTCGAGCAGGTAGCCGTGGCGCTTGCCTGCCTTGGCCATCATCAGCATACGGCGGCACTCGCGCAGGCCGTCGCCATACTCGACCTCGATCTCGCGGTCCGGGGCTATCCGGGCGATGACTTCGGCCACCGCTGCCGCAACTCCGCCGCCCACGGCGAAACCTCGTCCCGCTCCGGTGCCGGACTCGAAATCGGTATCGCAGTCGTCGGGCTCGAGCGTGGCGAAGTCTATCTCCTTGGCGTCGAACATGCCCTGCAGCTCCTCAAAGGTAAGGACGAAATCCACCTCGGAGCGGACGCTGCGGCGCGATGCCTCGAGCTTTTTGGCCGCACAGGGTCCCACAAAAACTATCCTGGCATTGGGGTGTTCCTTCTTCATGAGGCGCGCGGTGATGACCATGGGCGTGAGGGCCATGGATATGTTGTCTTTGAACTCGGGGAAGAGCTTCTTGGCCATGACGCTCCAGGCGGGGCAGCAGGAGGTACCCATGAAGTCGAGGTGCTCCGGGACGTTGTCGAGGAAGTCGTGGGCC
>ENA-OZAB01000913-OZAB01000913.1-human-gut-metagenome-genome-assembly--contig:-NODE-913-length-14101-cov-5.385448_pt1 | contig 14101 bp, 12 predicted proteins | sample MGYA00243297_ERZ653491 | MGnify/ENA primary metagenome ERZ653491 (study PRJEB26926, sample SAMN06165154) | human gut metagenome | biome: ENVO:00009003; feature: ENVO:2100002; material: ENVO:00002003... | reverse complement strand
CGTGGGCTCGGAGATGTGTATAAGAGACAGGCGTCTGGCATTGGCCCGGACGCTGGCCCATCCCCGCCCGGTGCTGGTGCTGGATGACTCCTTCTCGGCACTGGACCGCAGCACCGAGGATGCGATCTTTGCCGAGCTACAGGCGTATGCCAGGGATAAGGTGGTGTTCCTGATCTCCCACCGGCTGTACCATTTTCCACAGATGCAGCAGATCATTTTTATGGAGGGCGGCAGAACCACCGTTGGCACCCACGAGGAGCTGATGGCAGCGGTTCCGGTCTACCGCCAGCTGTACGAAAGCCAGACCGGCCTGAAAGGGGGAGAGGGCGCATGAAAAAGAAAAATGATCACGGCGTGTTTGCTGCCGTCCGGATGGCAGCGGCTTCGCACCGCCTTCTCACGGTGGGCACGGTGCTGTGCGTGGCAGCTTCGGTGGCGGCATCCCTGCTGCCGCCCCTGCTGCTGGCCCGGGTCATCGACCGTCTGACCGCGGGCCTCCCGCTGTCCTTTCTGGCCGTGCTGCTCTACTTCGGCAGCCTTGCACTGGAAGGTGTGCTCACCTCGGCGCAGGAAAGCCTGCTGGTGCTCTTTGGCCAGAGGATGACCCATGCCCTGCGCTCGGAGATGTCCCGGAAGCTGAGCCGCCTGCCCGCCGGTACACTGGCAGAGCAGAACCCCGGCGAGGTGGCCGCCCGCTTTTCGGGCGATGTGGACACGGTGGAAGCCCTGTTTACTTCCGGCATCATCAGCATGGCAGCAGATGCCTGCCGCATCGTCTCCATCATGGGGGTCATTGCGGTAAAAAATACCGGCCTTGCACTGATCCTGCTGCTGGTGCTGCCGCTGTTTGCCGTGTTTACCCGTCATGTCCAGAAGCGGATGCTGGCCGCGCAGCTGGACAACCGCCGCGCGGTCGCCGCTGTCTCCGGGCAGGTGCCCGAGACCCTGCACAACATCCGCACCATCCGGGCGCTGGGTCTGGAAGATTACATGGAGCGCCGGTATGACCGGTGCATCGGTGACAGCTATGCCGCCATGGAGCGCACCAATTTTTATGATGCCGTCTATTCGCCGGTGGTGCTGCTGTTGAATGCCGTTGTGGTCGGCATCGTGATGCTGCTCTCCGCTTCGGGGAACGCACAGCTTCTGACCCTGTTCGGCATGTCGGTGGGCACCTCGGTGGCCATCATCAACTATATTTCCCGCATCTTCGCCCCCATCGAAAGCCTGGGCATGGAAATCCAGACCATCCAGTCGGCCATGGCGGGTGTCAGGCGCATCGATGCCTTTCTCGACCAGCCGGAGCGCACGATCCCTCCCGCGCGCAGGGAGGCTGCCCGGGGCGATGTGGAATTTGCGCACGTCACCTTCGGCTATGGGGAACGGCACGTTCTGAAGGATTTTTCCATGACCGTGAAACAGGGGGAGCAGGTCACGCTGGTGGGCCGCACCGGTGCGGGCAAGAGCACCGTGTTCAAGCTCCTGCTGGGCCTGTATCAGCCAGAGGCCGGTACGGTGACCATCGGCGGCGTGAAGGTGGGGGACATCACCGACCAGGAGCGCCGCACCTGCATCGGCTGTGTGGAACAGCATTTTTCCCGCGTGCCGGGCACTGTGCTGGAACAGATCACGCTGGGAGACCCGCAGATCACCGGGGAAATGGCAAAGGATGCCGCCGCGCTGGCCGGGATCGATGCTGCCATCCGGGCTCTGCCGGAGGGTTATGACACTGTCTGCACCGAGGGCATCTTCTCGCAGGGCGAGTGGCAGCTGCTGTCCATTGCCCGTGCGGCCGCTGCAGATCCCGCCGTGCTGCTGCTGGACGAGATCACCGCCAATCTGGATGCCGAAACCGAGGCCCGCGTGCTGGCGGCTCTGCGCCGCGCGTCTGCAGGCCGCACGGTGCTCTCCGTCTCCCACCGCGTGTATGAGGATCTGGGCGGCAGAACGATCGAGATCAGGAACCGGGAATAACACAACATAAGAACGCCCCCTGTGCGCCGCAGCAGGCACACAGGGGGCGTTCTGGTATGCTCAATTCTTTTCGATGTAGACGCTGGTGGAGGGGAAGGCGAAGTCCACGCCGTCTGCCTGCATCACGTCCATGATGTTCAAGTTCAGATCATTCTGCTGCTGCAGGAAGGTGGCATAGACGTTGGTGGTCAGGTAGGCCGAGATGAGGATGTTGATGCTGGAATCGCCAAAGCTGGTCAGCCGGACGATGTTGGTGCCCTTGTTGGTGTAAGGGCTGTTGTCCAGCATGGCCTGCAGGTCAGCCATCAGCTTTTCCAGCTGGGCACGGGTGGTGCCGTAGGTGACACCCAGTGTGAACTTATAGGGGCGCATAGTGCGCAGGGCTGCGTTCTGGACAGTGGAGGCGCAGATCTGGCTGTTGGTGATAATGATTACGCTGTGATCCATGGAGCGGATGCGGGTGGAGCGGAAGTTGATGTCGATGACTTCGCCCTCCACATTGCCCACGGTGATCCAGTCGCCGATGGAAAAGGGTTTGTCCAGCAGGATGACGATGCCGCTGAACAGGTTGCTGGCGCTTTCCTGCGCGGCCAGCGAGATGGTCAGGCCCACAAGACCGGCACCGGCTACGATGCTGCCGATGGGGAAGCCGACGATCTGCGCGCAGGTGGCAACACCCAGAATGATGACCAGCACCTTGTAGGTGGTGTCCAGCAGGGAGCGCAGGGTCTTGTTGTTCCGGATCTCCGGGCTGCAGGAGGCCAGCAGCAGGTCGGCTACCTCAGAAGCGTTGTACAGGCCCTGACAGAACAGGAGGGTCGCTGCGATCTTATAGGCCGTGAACAGAAACTTTGTCAGGCCTGGAATGGCCCACGGCAGGCTGGTCAGGGCCAGATACAGGCCGCTGTAAAAGGCCATCCGCGCCAAAGGGCTCTGTAAGCTGCGCAGGAGGATGGGCGTGGCGGCAAAGTGCCAGCTGCGGGCCTGCAGAGCGGGAAAAATCTTCCGGCGCAGCAGCCAGCCGACCAGAAGCCCCGCAAAAACGATGACAGCGGCGCAGACAGCCCGGGCAGCCAGCGCCCACCAGCCCTCCAGCAAAAAAGGCCCGATCTCGAACCCGAGGTCACGAACGGTAAAAATCATGGCAAAAAGCTCCTTGTATCAAAAATTGTAACATCCTGTCCCACAGTATACCATATCCGGCCCGTGCAGGGCAAATAAAAAAGGGGTTGACAAGGCGGAGCAGCCGCGTTATACTCTTGGCCAGAAAGTTCGTTTCAGGGCGGGGTGAGATTCCCCACTGGCGGTACAGCCCGCGACCACCCGCAAGGGTGCTGACCCGGTGAGACTCCGGGGCCAACGGTATAGTCCGGATGCAAGAAACGGCAGGCAATACGATTTGTCTACGCGCCCTGTTGCAGTGTTTGCTGCGGCAGGGCGCGTTTTTGATTGTCTTCCCGGTTCCGAAACCATGCGAAAGGGGCTTTCCAATCTATGATTTGGGGCAAAAACGCCCCGGGAGGATATTACCATGAAGAAAAACACGACCCGCAACCTGACCGTTGCCGCCATGCTCAGCGCGGTGGCCTTTATCCTGATGTTCATCGAGTTCCCGCTCCCGATGCTCATCCCGTCCTTCGTCAAGATGGACTTCTCCGACCTGCCTGCCCTGCTGGGTGCTTTTGCCCTTGGCCCGGTGTACGGTGTGATCATCAGCTTTATGAAGAACCTGCTCCATGTGGTCATCAAGGGTACCTCTACCGCGCTGGTGGGTGAGTTGTGCAACTTCATGCTGGGTGCGGTGTTCTCCGCACTGGCCGGTTACCTCTACAAGCACCACAAGAGCCGCAAGAACGCCATCATCGGTGCCGTGGCCGGTGCCGTGGCCATGGCCCTGTTCAGTGTGCCGTCCAACTACTTCATCACCTACCCGGCTTACGTCAAGTTCTACCACATGCCGCTGGAAGCCATCCTGGGTATGTATCAGGCTATCCTGCCCTCTGCCAACAGCCTTATCAAGTGCCTGGTCATCTTCAATATGCCCTTCACTCTGGTCAAGGGCCTGCTGGATGCCCTGCTCTGCATGTTGATCTATAAGCCGCTCTCTCCCATCCTGCATGGCCGGAAGTGAGTGACAGAACAAAAAAGAAAGGACGCGAGAGCGTCCTTTCTTTTTTGCTTTTATCGATTTGATTTAAGACAGCGCGCCCTTTTCCAGCCACTTGCCCCGGGCAAGACGGATGAGGAACAGCAGGCCGCGCACGCAGAGCTCGAAGCACATCGCACCCCACACGCCCACAAGGCCGAACCGGGGAGCCAGCAGGAACGCCAGTGTCAGCCGGATGCACCACATGCTGAATATGTTCAACACAAAACAGGAGGTGCTGTCGCCCGCACCCTGCATGGCACCGCTGGCCACGATGGAGGCACCGAACATGGGCTCGGCCCAGGCTTCGATGCGCAAAACCTGAGCACCCAGAGCGATGACAGCCGCATCGGTGGTGAAAAGGCTCATCAGGGTGGGGGCAAAGATCCACAGGCCAACGCCGGAAAGGGCCATGACCCCCATGCCAAGACCGGTGCACAGCCAGGCAAACCGCTTGGCCATATCCTTCCGGTTGGCACCCACGGCCTGGCCGATGAGGGTGACAGCTGCGCTCTGGATGCCGTAGCCTGCCATGTAGCACAAGCCCTCGGCATTGACAGCCAGGCTGTTGGCGGCAATGGCCACGGTACCCAGGCCGGCCACGATGCGCACCACCACCACCTGCGCCAGAGAGATGGCGGCACGTTCTCCCGCCAGAGGACCTCCGACCCACAGCAGGTTCCGCAGGCAGGAGCGGGTGATCTTCCAGGGGGCAGACTTCCGGATGCAGAGGGGGCCTTTCCGCAGCAGCAGGATGGCCAAAGCCAGCAGGCCGCCCACCACAGTGGCCAGGGCGGTGCCCAGGGCTGCGCCGGGCACACCCAGCCCGGCACCCCAGACGGTGATGCCCCACAGCGTCCGGGTGGGGTTGATGAGGAAGAAGTTGAAGATGGCATCCAGCACACAGACCAGCACGCTGATGAGGCTGGCGGTCAGGGCGTAGCCTGCCGCCCGGAGGATGGAGGCGTACATGCCCATGGCCATGGTGAAGGGCAGCGCCGTTGACCAGATGGCAAAGTAGGCTGTGGCGTTTGCCCGCAGGGAGGGGTCAGCTCCCAGCCACCCCGGCAGAAAGGGGCTGATGCCCAGGCCGAAGAGGGCGGCACCCACGCCCAGGATCACATTGAAAAGCATGGCCTGCCGCAGCACGCTGCGGGCATCATCCTGCCGGTCGGCCCCCAGATACTGGGCAATCTGGATGGAGAGGGCAGTGTACAGGCCCACCAGAACACCGTGGAGCAGCCAGGTGCTGGAGCTGACGATGCCGATGGAAGCAGTAGCTTCTGCACCGATGTGGCCCACCATGGCAGCATCGATGTATCCCATGGCAGTGACCACCAACTGCTCCAGAATGGAGGGGATGCTCAGCGCCAAAGCCACCTGGGCCGTCTGGCGGGAGGGGATGGTCTCACCCTGCCGCATCCGGGCCGAAAGCTGTTCAAGTGAAAGTTTCATGTCTTCTCCTTTTTCTCCGATTTTCCTGTGAGACAAAAAAATACCCTCGAAAGGGCGTTTGTCCTCTCATTATAGACAGGGGGGCGAAAAATGTCAACCCATCAGCCATGGGGCAGCCATTGCCCCAGAGATTGATTTTTTGGCCCGGGCGTGATATACTTCATTTGTATCCAGCAGTGAAAGAACAGGAACGGCTTCTGCCGCTCCGGGAAAGAGGAAAAAAACTATGCTTCAACTGCTTTCTGGCAACCCGCGCACCGTGGATGCGCTGGGCTTTCTGCTTGCATTTGCGCTGACCGCGCTGATGGACTCGGTGTTCCACGATAAGCTCCCCCACGACCATGGCCGCGCGTTTGCCGTGAACGGCGAACTCTCTAAGGGCAAGGCCCGGGGTTCCGGCCTCATCTTTGTGCTCTGCATCGCACTGGTCACGCTGGCCGTGGTGCCCTTTAAGGCAGAGTATGTCATCTACACCGTCCTGCTCATTGCGTCCATGCTCTCCGGCTATTTTGACGATGCCGCCGAGACTGCCTGGAACGAGTACAAAAAGGGCCTGATCGATCTGGTCATCGCCGTTGTGGCGGGCGTGACCTACCTGAACTTCAACGGCACGGAGGTCAACTTCCTGAGCTGGAGCTTCAGCCTGCCCTATGCCGTCTACCTCATCCTCATCATCGTCCTGATCTGGGCCAGCATCAACGTGGTCAACTGCACCGATGGCGTGGACGGCCTTTCCGCCAGCCTTGCCGTGGTCAGCATCGGCACCTTCCTGCTGGCCTACTGGGAGGAGCTGGGGGATTACGCCACCGCAGGCATCGTGTTCATTGGTGCCCTGCTGGCTTACCTGTGGCAGAACGCCAAGCCTTCCACCCTGCTGATGGGTGACGCGGGCAGCCGCGCCATGGGCTTCTTCCTGGCCGTCCTGGCCCTCAAGAGCAGCCATCCCTTCGCCTTCCTGCTGGCCGCGCTGGTGTTCATCGTGGACGGCAGCCTTGGCATCCTGAAGATCAGCTTCAAGCGGTTTTTGCATATCTCCATCCTCAAGAACACCCTGACCCCGCTGCACGACCATGTGCGCAAGCGTCTGGGCTGGAGTGATGAGCAGGTCGTGGCCCGCTGGCTCATCCTGCAGGCTGTGGCATCCGCCTGGCTGCTGCTGTTGGTGCGGTAAAACACAAAAAAGAAATGCAGCGCCCGCACAGGAAAACTCCTGCGCTGGCGTTTTGCTGTTCTGGTCCGGGAGGAAAGTTCCAGCTTCCGGTACAGCGTTTCCAGACAGGCTGGGTCACGAATTTCCTGCATGAGTTCACCTCATTTCTTTTATTTCATTGTGCCATGTGTCACAAACAAATGCAAGCAAAACCTTTATAATAGGGACGAAAGTGGAGGAAAAACCAATGGATTCTATTTTTGATCTCGATCATCTGTACCGCACCTATTTCAAGATGGCGCTGCCCTCGGTGTTCGGCCTGATGGTGAGCGTGGTGTATAACCTTGCCGATACCTTTTTCATTGCGCAGTCCAACGATACGGCGCTGATTGCGGGTGTTTCGCTCTGCGCGCCGGTGTTCACAGCCCTCATGGCCTTCGGCAACATCTACGGCCAGGGCGGCAGCTCACTCATTTCCCGCCTGCTGGGACAGGACGACCGTGAGGGCACCGGCCGGGTCAGCTCGTTCTGCTTCTATGTGGCCCTGACCACGGGCGGTGGTGTTGGCAGCCCTGATGATGCTGTTCCGCGTCCCGCTGCTGGGCATTCTGGGTGCGACTGCTGAGACGATGCCGCACGCACAGGCCTATTACACCGTGCTGGCCATTGGTGCCCCGGCCACGGTGCTGAACTTTATCCATTCCAACCTCGTCCGCTGTGAGGGCATGGCCACCCAGTCCATGATCGGCAGCATGAGCGGCACGGTTATCAATATCATCCTCGATCCCATCCTTATCACCACAGTGGGCTGGGGCGCAAGGGGTGCGGCCATTGCCACCATTGTGGGCTACCTGTGCAGCGACCTGTACTTCCTGTGGCTGCTTCACAAAAAGAGCCGCTGCCTGTCTGTCAAGCTGTCCCAGTGCCACGTCACGGGCAGGGAGCTGCAGCAGATTTTGGGCGTGGGTGTTACTGCCGCGCTGAGCAACCTGATGCAGAGCCTGACTGTCATTGTGATGAACCAGTTTCTCTTGCCCTATGGCAACGATAAAATTGCCGCCATGGGCATTGCCAGCAAGGTGAGCATGATCGCCCAGCTGGTGCTGGTTGGCTTCTCGTTCGGCGGCATCCCACTGTTCGGTTACCTGTACGGCGCAAAAAAGCGAGACGTGATGCGCAAGCTCATCCGCTTCTGTCTGACCTTCCTCGTCTCCATTGCCGTGGTGCTGTCCCTCATCCTCTGCCTGAATTCCGGGGCGCTGATGCAGCTCTTCGTGCAGGATGCCGGGATGATCGCCACTGGTGCGCAGATGCTCCGCTGGCAGGTCTACACCGCAGCCTTTGGCGGCGTGGTGCTCCTGCTCACGGTGCTGTTCCAGGCAACTGGTAAAATCATACCGTCCTTCCTGCTCTCCATCAGCCGTCAGGGCGTGGTGTTTCTGTTGGCACTGGTGGTCTGCGTACACCTGTTCCAGTATCAGGGCGTGCTGATGGCTCAGGCTGTGGCCGACATCCTGAGCGCTGCGCTGGCCCTTGGTTTGCTGGCGGCCAGCCGCGATATCATCGCAAAACAGTAAACACAAAAACGCCCGGAGGGCCGCTAAAAGCTGCGGTTCTCCGGGCATTTTTAGTATTCGATGCCTTTGCGCGCCTTGATGCCCTTCTGGTAGGGGTGGCGGCAGCATTTCATTTCGGTGGAGTAGTCGGCGGCATCCAGCATCCACTGCGGGGCCTTGTGGGCGGTCAGCACGCATTCCTGCGCGGCGGGGCGCTCCAGAACGGCCCGCCGGAGCAGGTCTTTGTCCACCATGTCCAGCTCCCAGGCCGAACCGGCTTCATCTAAAATAAGCAGGTCGGCAGGCTCGGCCAGTGCAGCGGTCAGGTTTTCGTTCTGCACGGCCCGGGCAGCGGCCTTTTCCGCTTCGTTCATCTGGAACACGAACTTCTGCCCGCCCTTGCCCCGGAAAATTTTTGCCCCCAGCTGGGCCAGCAGAGGGATCTCGCCGCTCTGCCCGCCCTTGAGGAACTGCACGATGACAACCCGTTTGCCGCTGCCCAGTGCGCGGAGGGCAAGGCCCATGGCGGCGGTGGTCTTCCCCTTGCCGTCGCCCCAGTAGAGATGCAGCAGGCCCTGTTCCATCATCCGTTCTCCTTTGTGTACTGCACGGTCTCCACCAGGTGCAGGATGTGCTGCTCCGGCCAGTCCCGGGCATCCAGCACATAGCCGCCCGCGTTGGGGCCGCACCAGTCGTGAAAGCTGCGGCGGGGCACGCCAAACCGCTCCAGTGCAGCCATTTGGGTGCCGCCATGGGCCACGATGACCAACCGCTCCTGCCCTTCGGCAAGGGCCTTGTCAATGAGGTCGGCCAGCGTTTTGCACACCCTGTTGCAGAAGTCGCTCCTGCGCTCCCCATCCGGGTGGGCGGCGTGCTCGTTTTCCTGCACCCATGCCAGATATTCCGGGTCCTGCTCCACTTGCACGAAGGTCTGGCCCTCGAACCGGCCGAAGTTCATCTCCTTCAGCCCGTCCACCGGAATGAGCTTTGCCCCGGGAAAGAACACCCGCGCCGTCTGGGCGGTGCGCTGCAGCGGGGTGACATAGACCACCTCCGGTGCAAAATCTGCCTGCCGCAGCTGGGCGATGCCCGCGGCGGAAAGGGGAATGTCCCGCTGGCCCTGATATCGTTTTTGCGCGTTGTACTCCGTCTGGCCGTGACGCAGCAGATAAATGAGCATAATCGTTCTCCTTTTTGGTTTGTTCTGCACCATTATAGCCTATTTTGCGGTTATTTTCCAGCCATGCTCTTGCAATTCTTCCGCATTTCAGATATATTGAGTGGGTATGAAATTTCAGGGGAGAGAAGCGTCAATGGAGATCCGGGACCGGAAAGCAGCGCAGCGCCGGGCGGGCATCATGGCCCGCAGGGGTCTGCCGCAGGCAGAGAGAGCGGCGGCCAATGCAGCCATCTGTGCCCGCCTTCTGGCCATGCCCTGCTTCCAAAAGGCAGAGAATCTGCTGCTCTACGCTGCTTTTTGCGGGGAGGTGGATCTTGCTGTGCTGGCAGAGCAGGCGGCCCGGCTGGGCAAAACGGTGGCCTATCCGGTCTGTGGGGAAAACTTTACCCTGACCGCCGCCGTACCGGGGCCGGACGGCTGGGAGGTGGGGGCTTACGGCATCCGCACGCCGGTTCTGGAACGGGCGGCGCTCATCCGGCCGGAGGCGCTTGATCTGGTGCTGGTGCCCTGCACTGCCTTTGATGCGGCCTGCCGCAGGGTGGGCATGGGCAAGGGCTACTATGACCGCTACCTGCCCAGGTGCCGGAACGTCGTGGCGCTGGGCGTGGCCTTTGAGGCCCAGCGGGTGCCGGAAGCGGCTGCAGAGGAACAGGACTGGCGGCTGGATGGATTTGTAACAGAGAGGAAAGTATATCGTGGAACTGATGAATTTGAGCTGTGAAGGTTTTCTGGAGGAGCTGGCCAGCAAGGCGGCGGCTCCGGGCGGCGGCGGCGCTTCGGCGCTGGTGGGCGCGGCCGGTGTGGCGCTGGGCAGCATGGTGGGCAGCCTGACCGTGGGCAAAAAGAAATATGCTGCCGTGGAAGCGGACATCGCTGCCCTGAATGTCCGGGCCGAGGCCCTGCGCAAGCAGCTGGAAGCGCTGGTGCAGGCCGACGCGGAGGCCTTTCTGCCTGTTGCGGCGGCCTACAAGCTGCCGAAAGAGACCCCGGAACAGCAGGCCCACAAGGCCGCGGTGCTGGAAAAGGCACTGGACAGAGCCTGCGCCGTGCCGCTGGAGGTGATGACTGCCTGCGGTGAGGGCATCGCACTGGCCGCAGAGTACGCCGAAAAGGGCAGCGTGCTGGCCCGTTCCGATGCCGGATGCGCGGCGCTGTTCTGCAAGGCAGCCATGCAGGCAGCGGGGCTGAACGTGAAGGTCAACACCCGCCTGATGGCAGACAAGGCCCATGCGGATGCGCTGGAGGCCAGAGCGGAACAGCTGCTGGCCGAGTTTGTGCCGCAGGCTGACAGGGTCTATCAGACTGTATCAAATGAGTGAGGGGAGAAGAAAATGGCTCAGATCTTGAAGGGTGCGCCTGTGGTGGCCGCCATGAACGAAGCAAACGCCGCGCGCTGTGCCGCGCTGAAGGAAAAGGGCATCGTGCCCACGCTGGCTGTGGTGCGGGTCGGCGCGCGGGAGGATGACATTTCTTATGAAAAGGGGATCGTCACCCGGTGCGGTAAGGTTGGCGTGGAGGTGCGGCAGTTCCATCTGGCGGAAGATGTTACGCAGGAGGAACTGCTGGATGTGATCCGGCAGATCAATGGGGATGCATCGGTTCACGGGTGCCTGATCTTCCGGCCCCTGCCAAAGCGGTTCGATGACTGCAGGGTCCAGGAGGCGCTTGCCCCGGAAAAGGACGTGGACGGCATCACGGACGGCTCGATGGCTGGTGTGTTTACCAACATGCCCATCGGTTATCCGCCCTGCACGGCGCAGGCCTGCCTTGAGATCCTGAAATACTACAACGTGCCGCTGTCCGGCAAACGGGCCGTGGTCGTGGGCCGCAGCCTGGTGGTGGGCAAGCCCGCCGCCATGATGCTGGATCGGGAGAACGCCACCGTGACCCTCTGCAATTCCCGGACCCGGGACCTGCCCGCCCTCTGCCGGGAGGCCGATGTGCTGGTGGTCGCCATGGGCAGGCGGGGAGCCATCGGGGCCGATTGCCTGCGGGAAGGTCAGGTCGTGGTGGATGTGGGCATCCACGTCAACGAAGAGGGCAAGCTCTGCGGCGATGTCCGCTTTGATGAGGCAGAACCCATCGTGGAGGCTGTTACCCCGGTGCCCGGCGGTGTGGGCACAGTGACCACCTCTGTGCTGGTGGGCCATGTGGTGGATGCCGCATCCGCACAGTAAAACAGAGAACAACAGGCGGTGCCGGAGATTTCCGGCACCGCCTGTTGTTTTCATACGGTTGCAAGCACGGCAAGGATGCTCTGCCAGCGGGGGTTCTGCGCCTGCTGTGCGGCACGGCGGGGCGCGGAAGGCGAAACCGTGCGGGCAGGACGCTGGACGCAGTCAGCCGGCTGCGCAAAGGGGGAGGCGAGTTCGGCCTGCCAGCGGGCGGCCAGTGCCATGGCCTCAGGGTTGGATTGCAGGGTGCGGCGCTCCGTTCCGGCCAGAAAATCGCCCAGCCAGCAGAGGATTGCCGCAATGGGCAGGCAGTCGGCGGCACGGGTGGACCAGTAGTTCCACTCGCCGCCCCGGCCCACAAAGCTCTCCACGGTGATCATGGCACCTTCCCGGGCAGATTGAGGCAGGCAGGAGCGGGAGGTGCCTGCCGCGCGGCGCAGCTCCCGCAGAATGATCTCAGTACGGCCCGCGTCCAGGGTGTCGTCCCGGATGCAGGCGGAAAAGTCCGCGCTGTCCAGCAGGTTCTCGGCCCGGGTGGGGAATTGCCCTGTCATCTCGCCGGATGCGTTGTGGCAGAGCTGCCAGCCCTTGCGGAACAGCTGGAAGTTCAGGTTGCGGCGGCCCATGGTGGAGTAAAACACCCGGGCGCGGCCATTGGGAGACTGCCGCAGCTCCAGATAGGCATCAGCGCCGCCCAGGTCCTGTACCTTGACGGTCAGGAGCAGGGAAGAATTGTTTTTTTGTGCGGACATGGCACGGTGCATCTCTTCAAAATAGCGGCTGGCATCCATAGCGGGTCTCCTCTCTGGTTTTGGATGATGTGTCGGAAACCATCCATCGGTTGTTCTCTGTCTGCATTATAGCATAGACAACAACAAAATACAACTATAAGTTTGACAAAAACCAAAATATTTTGGAAATTCGGGGATGCGGACAAACGGATTGGTTGTAAATGGAAAAGGCTTCTCCCGTCGGAGAAGCCTTTTGTGATGGCAGGATTCAATCGCCCAGCTCCCGGATCTCATTCTGGATGAGCCGCCCCGCGGCGCGTGCCAGCTGATCCATGCCCCGGATACGGGCGAGATTTTTGCCGTAGATGCGTTCTGCATCGTGGCTGGAGCTGTCCTCGCCCATGAACACGGCAGAAACACGCAGACCCATGCGCTGCAGGGTACGCACCTCAGCGGCGGCATCGTCCACACCGTAGGAGCCACCGTAATCACAACCCAGCGGTTGTTCCGGGCTGGGTGGTACGCGGCGGCTGTCGTTGGGGGAAGCATCCGTCAGCAGGATGAGCAGATGCCGGGGTGCGGGGCCGGGGTCAAAGCTGACCAGATCGCCTGCCGCCCGCAGGGCAAGGCCGTCGCGGTTCCAACCCGATGCAAAATACTGGTCGATCCCCTGCAGGCTTTTGTCCGCAAAGCCCTTGAGCACCCGCAGAACCGTATAGCCCCGCAGGCTGCAGAAGCTGCTGACCCGCACCGGGATGCCGCAGGCGGCAAGGCTCTGGGCCAGGATCGTGCCCTGCGCCGCAATGACCTCCTGACAGTGGAGCCGGGAAGCCGAGGCGTCCAGCAGCAGGTCCACGGTGAAGGAGGGCTGATTCTCCTCCTCGGCACAGCGGAACACCCGGCTGTCGTTCAGAAGGGGAGCGCGCCAGACCCGCTCCGGGTCCAGAGCGCCGCTGCGGGCGATCCGGGCATTGGGCTGCTGGTGGACCAGAATGCAGTTGCGGATCTGCTCGGTGAGCCGGAGCACTACGCTGCGGTGAAGCGCCCGGTTTTTGGCGTAGTAGGCGCGGTTGCGGTCGGCCTGCAGCTGAGCCTGTTCGGCCAGGTGCTTTGCCTCCGGTGTGGGAGCCTGTTCCGGGCTGGGCACGCCGGAGGCAAACCAGAGGCGGCACCCGAGGTGCGCCCCGGTGCAGAGCGCCTGCTCGGCCTTGCGCAGGCGCTCGGGCGGGTAGAGGGAACGGCCAAAGCAGCTTTCAATATAGGCGCGGTCCTCGGCGGCATTCTGCCGCAGGGTGATGTGGGCCAGCCGCTTGTCTGCCGTGGGGCCGGAGCCGCCCGCCTCCACAGAACCGGAGTGCTCCACGGTCAGACGGTCGGTCTTGATCATCTGGGTGGGCAGCGTTTTGGTGGCAAGAGAGGCCAGCAGTCCCTCCAGATGCAGATGAAGCCCCGCTCTGTGCCGGATCTTGCCGTCAAACAGGGCAAACCTTGCAAACAGGCCCAGCAGCTCACCCTTGAGCTGGCCGGGCTGGGGCGGTTGGGCTGGGGAAAGTGCCTCTGCCAGCCGGCTCTCGTAGGGGGTCATCACAGGGGGATGCCTGCCCTGTACGGTGCGCCAGCGGTCAGCCTGCATGGTGTAAACCAGCTGATTTTTTGCCATCCACTCCTGCCGCGAAAGTTTGTACTGGATGCCGAAGAAATAGTCCTGTCTCTTATACACATCTGACGCTGCCGA
>ENA-OZAB01000912-OZAB01000912.1-human-gut-metagenome-genome-assembly--contig:-NODE-912-length-14118-cov-6.525919_pt1 | contig 14118 bp, 10 predicted proteins | sample MGYA00243297_ERZ653491 | MGnify/ENA primary metagenome ERZ653491 (study PRJEB26926, sample SAMN06165154) | human gut metagenome | biome: ENVO:00009003; feature: ENVO:2100002; material: ENVO:00002003... | reverse complement strand
GATCATGCCTAGTCTCGTGGGCTCGGAGATGTGTATAAGAGACAGATCATCCACTCGCTGCGCCGCTCGATCCGCGAAGAGCGCACGCTCGACAAACGCAACGTCTGGTATCTGCGCGCAATCGGCATGCTGACGATCGTCACCGAACTGATCAGCGACACCGTGGACTGGGTGATGAACAGCCGCGCCGCCGAACTGCTCGCCGGAAGCGGATACACCGTCGACGCGGGTTTCCACGTCTCCTACGCAATGATCATCATGGGTATCCTGATCCTTTTCGCCGCCGAGGTCTTCGCCATCGGCCAGAATTTGAGCGAGGAGCAGAAACTGACCATCTAAAACAGACGACATGAGAGAAATGCAAACGATAAAAGGGGGGGGGACGACTTTATGGCGATAATCATAAACATAGACGTAATGATGGCCAAACGCAAGATGTCGCTCGGCGAACTGGCCGAACGGGTCGACATCACGCCCGCCAACCTCTCGATCCTCAAGAACGGGAAGGCCAAGGCCATCCGGTTTTCCACGCTCGAAGCGATCTGCCGCGAGCTGGACTGCCAGCCGGGTGATATCATCGAATACCGCCCCGAAGAGACACAGAAACAATAAACCTTATACCACAAATGCCCATGAAAAAATTATTGATGCTGGCCGTCGCGGCGTTCGCCGCCGGCAGCGCCGCGGCACAGATGAACCAGTCGATCCCGGCCGATCCGGAGGTCCGCACCGGGAAACTGGAAAACGGAATGACCTACTACATCCGCCACAACGAAAAGCCGAAAGGCCAGGCTGATTTCTACATCCTCCACGATGTGGGAGCCATCCAGGAGAACGATTCGCAGCAGGGCCTCGCCCACTTCCTGGAACACATGGCCTTCAACGGAACCAAGAACCTCCCGGGCAAACAGCTCACGGAGTATCTGGAGACCGTGGGCGTGAAATTCGGCGCCAACCTCAATGCCGGCACCGGCTGGGACCAGACGACCTACATGATGAAGGACGTCCCCACTTCGCGCGAAGGCATCATTGACAGTGCACTGCTGATCCTGCACGACTGGTCGCACTTCATCGCGCTCGAACCTGAGGAGATCGACTCCGAGCGCGGCGTCATCATGGAGGAGCTGCGCACCCGCGACGGCGCGTCGTGGCGTTCGACCATGAAGATGCTTCAGGCGCTCGGTAAGGACACAAAATACGAGCACCGCAACCTGATCGGCTACCTCGACGGACTGAAGGGCTTCCACCACAAGGAGCTGGAGGACTTCTACAACCAGTGGTACCGCCCCGACTATCAGGCGGTCGTCGTGGTCGGTGACATCGACGTGGATGCCGTAGAAAACAAGATCAAGACGCTCATGAGCGACATTCCGGCTCCCGCGGCCGACGCCGCCCGGAAGGAGGCGATCACCGTTCCCGACAATGAGGACCCGATCATCAGCATCTACACCGATCCCGAAATGCAGGGTTCCAAAATCCAGCTCTTCGTGAAGCGTCCGGCGCTTCCCGAACAGATGAACAACCTGATATACGGCGAAATGTTCGACGTCATACAGGCCTACATGACCACCATGGAAAACGCACGTCTGCAGGAGATTTCGATGAAACCCGACGCACCGTTCCTCGGCGCAGGCATGGGTTCGGGCGAAATCGGCGTGATTCCGACGCTCAACGCGACGACGTTCGTGGCCATGACGCAGGACGGCAAACTGGCCGAAGGTTTCGAAGCCATCTACACCGAAATGGAGAAAGTCCGCCGCTACGGCTTCACGCAGGGCGAATTCGAACGCGCCCAGAACGACCTGATGCGCCGCGCCGAACGCGCCTACGCCAACCGCAACGACCGCCGCAACGGCGAGTTCGTACAGACCTATCTGAACAACTACTCGAAGAACACCCCGATGCCCGACGCCGAGACCGAGTGGCAGCTGGACAGCATGCTGATCAAGATGATCAACGTCGAGGCGGTCAACGGATTCGCCCAGCAGGTCATATATCCCCGCAATCAGGTGATCGTCGTCACGGCGCCCGAAAAGGAGGGCATCGTGAATCCGACGGACGAGGAGCTGCTCGCCATCCGCGAGAAAGTCGCCAACACCGAGATCGAGGCGTATGAGGACAACACCGTCAAGGAGCCGCTGATCCCGGAAGGCACCGTACTGAAAGGTTCGCCCGTAAAGAAAACGGCACAGGACGCCACGCTCGGCACGACCGAGTGGACGCTCGCCAACGGCGTGAAGGTGGTCGTGAAGCCCACGACCTACAAGGCCGACGAGGTGCGCATGAGCGCCGTGGCCAAAGGCGGACTGTCGATCCTCTCGGACGAGGAGTTCTACATGGGCGAGATGATGCCTGCATTCAACTCGATGTCGGGCGTCGGCAAATTCTCGGCGACGGATCTCAAGAAACAGCTTTCGGGCAAGTCGGCTTCGGTTCAGCCCTCGGTGGAGAACTATGCCAGCGCCGTGAACGGCTACTGCTCGCCCAAAGACCTCGAAACGATGATGCAGTTGCTCTACCTGAATTTCACGCAGCCGCGCTTCGACCAGAACGACTACAACACGCTGATGAAGATGCTGCGCTCGCAGCTCGACAACGTGAAGTCGAATCCCGACTACCTGATGGAGGAGAAATTCATCGACGTGGCCTACGGCAACAACCCGCGCCGCCAGATGATTTCGACCGAGATCATCGACAAGTTCAGCTTCGAAGCCCTGCCGGCGATCTACAGAAAGCTCTATCCGGATGCCAACAGCTTTACGTTCACCATCGTGGGCAACGTGGACCTCGACGCGCTGAAACCGCTCGTGGAGAAGTACATCGGTTCGATTCCCGTGTCGAAGAAGGCCATGACGTTCGCTGACGACAAGTGCGCCCCCGTCAAGGGCGACGTGACGGAGGAGTTCACGGCGCCGATGCAGCAGCCGAAAGTCTCGGTACACTACATGTTCTCCGGCAAGATGCCCTACACGCTCAAGGACAAAGCGGCCCTGACGTTCCTCACGCAGGCGCTCAACTCGCGCTACCTGATTTCGATCCGCGAGGAGAAGGGCGGCACGTACGGCGTGCAGGTTTCGGGTTCGACCGAATATATTCCCGACGAGACCTACAAGCTGGATATCCGCTTCGACACGAACGAAGAGATGGCCGACGAGCTGCGCGAGATCGTGATGAAGGAGATCCGGGAGATCGCCGAGAACGGCCCCAAGACCGAAGACATCGAGAAGAACCGCGAATTCATGCTCAAGAGCTGGAAAAACAGTCTGGAGCAGAACGCCGGCTGGATGAACTACATTCAGGCCAAATACGGTCCGGGACTTGAATACCTGAAAGATTACGAGCAGGTGATCAGGTCGCTCACCAACGCCGACGTACAGGCCATGGCCAAGAAGGTCCTCGGCGACAACAACCTCGTGAAGGTCGTCATGCGCCCCGCGAAGGAAAAGGCCGAATAACAGACCTGAATCCGCTGAAAAAGCCAGCCGCCGCAACGGCTGGCTTTTTATTTGTCAGCCCGGCGAAAAACATTAACTTTGCAGACAATTAAAACAATCAGTTATCACCTATGCGCCAAAGTCTTCGGCTGGTTTCCGGCCTGTATCTCAAACTTAGCCTGCTCACAATCGCTGTAGGCTTCCTGTTACGCATCGTACTGCTCTTCAACGAGCAGACCACCGACCTCGGTTTCTCATTCGGCGAATGGCTGCAGGTTTTCCTGCTGGGCGCCGTGAACGACCTCTGCGCCGCGACGATCGGATTCGCGTTCCTATGGCTCTTCTCGATGAGCGTCTCCGAAACCAAGTACGGCAAACCGTGGGGCTACATCATCCTCGGAATTCTCGTTGCGGCATTCTGCTACGTGACCTTCTGCAACACGATCTTCGACGAATACGGCAGCGTCGCGCCGCAGATCGCCTCCGCCGTTCTGGGCTATTGGGCCGGCACTTTCGCCCTGCGTCTCTTTTTCAAGGGTTTCCGCACCTACTGGACCACGGTATGGTTCGCGCTCATCATCACGCTCTACGTGGGCGCCATCCTCTTCAACGGACTCAGCGAATACTTCTTCTGGAGCGAATTCGGCGTTCGCTACAACTTCATTGCGGTAGACTACCTCGTCTACACCAACGAGGTGGTCGGCAACATCATGGAGTCCTACCCCATCGTGCCGATGACGCTGGGGCTGATCCTCGTGACGCTGGTCGTGACATGGTATCTCTTCCGCCGCGATCTGGCCCTCGCCGACCGGCTGAAAGGCTGGCGCTGGAAAGCGGTAGCAGGACCGGCGTACATCGCCGCCGTGCTCCTCGCCGTCGGACTGCTGAACTTCAACACCCGGTTTCAGGACAGCCAGAACGTCTATGTAAACGAGCTGCAGGCCAACGGACTCTACAAATTCTACGACGCATTCGTCAAGAACGAACTCAACTACAAGCAGTTCTACATCACCGAACCCGAAGAGCAAGCCGAAGCCTTCGTTCACGGGATTTACGGCAGCACGGGCGACAACCTGCACGCCGTACGCTGCGAAGGACCCGAAATCCGCCGCAACATCGTGCTGATTACGATCGAGAGCATGAGCGCTTCGTTCATGGAGCGTTTCGGCAACACGAATCGCCTGACGCCCGTACTCGACTCGCTTTACAAGCAGGGACTCGCCTTCGACCGCGTATACGCGACGGGCAACCGCACGGTGCGCGGACTGGAAGCCGTAACCCTCTCGCTGCCGCCCTGCCCCGGCCAGAGCATCATCAAGCGGCCGAACAATGCCGGCATGCACTCCACGGGTGCGCTGCTGCGCGAAAAGGGCTATAACGTCAAGTATTTCTACGGCGGCAACAGCTACTTCGACAACATGGAGACCTTCTTTTCGGGCAACGGCTACGACATCGTGGACCAGCGGCAGTATGCGCCCGAAGAGATCACTTTCGCCAACATCTGGGGCGTATGCGACGAAGACGCCTACCGCAAGGTCATCCGCACGCTCAACGAAGACGCGCAGAGCGGCAAGCCCTTCTTCGCCCACGTCATGACGGTCAGCAACCACCGGCCCTACACCTACCCGGCAGGACGGATTCCGATTCCGAACGACGCGAAACTGCGCTCCGGAGGCGTCATGTACACCGACTACGCACTGGGACGCTTCTTCGAAGAGGCCAGCCGCCAACCCTGGTTCGCCAACACGGTTTTCGTCGTCACGGCCGACCATTGCGCCTCGAGTGCCGGCAAAACCGAAATCCCGCTGGAGAAATACCACATTCCCGCCCTGATATTCGCTCCGGGACTCATCGCGCCCCGGCAGGTGGACAAGGTGGTGTCCCAGATCGACCTGATGCCTACGCTCTTCTCGCTGCTGGGGATGGATTACGACTCCCATTTCTTCGGTCAGGACGCATTGTCCGACGATTTCCGGGAACGGGCCTTCGTCGCCACCTATCAGGACCTGGGTTATCTCGAAGGCGACGTATTCACCGTACTTTCACCCGTCAACCGGGCGGAACAGTACCGGATTTCACCCACGGAGGAAGACCGCTACAACCTCGTGCTGGAGGAAGGCATCCCCTCGCAGGAGCTGCTCGACCGGGCGATCAGCCTTTATCAGACTTCGTCGGCGTGGAATACCCGGCCGTAGATAGTCGAAAGCGGGAACCTGCATGATTTTTGGGTTGTTTTATTTTGGAAGTCCGCAAAATTGTCCTATATTTGCATCACTCTTTGAGAAAAAAGAGGGTTTGGAGAGTTGGGTGAGTGGCTGAAACCACCAGTTTGCTAAACTGACGTACGGGATTACTGTACCGGGGGTTCGAATCCCCCACTCTCCGCAAATTAAGATTTTACAAATAAAAAAGGTTACGACAGATGCGTAACCTTTTTATTTTTCCAGAGCGTCTGCAAGCGAGTTCCCGCACTCCGGAAAAGTGAAAAAGTATCCGTGTAAAGAGCGGATTCCGTTTATTCATCGACTTTGCAGGGACTCTTCCATTATGGGAAGGACGAGCGGCACGTGGTAACACGAAGTCAATCCCCTTCTCTCCGCAGAACAAAAGATACCCGGATGGACCGGGAAAACGATAAAACAGGATTGAGTTTACTCCGACCCTATTTTTTTATTCGAACAACGACGTAAAGTTATCTTCTCAACCGGTGCAAAAAGCCCACGCACGCCAACGGAAAAAAAATCAAATCCGATCGTTGTCATTCATCTCCCGGCCATAGCGGATTGCCTGCGCCCGGATCCTCTATTCGAAGATACTTTCGCTACCTTCCGATAAAATCGGGAAATAGGGTTTCCAATACAAACGCAGGCTATTCAACCGAAAAACAGAGGGATAACCTCAACAAACCAGATCGGATAATTACACAGACCGTTCCAAAACCAGGCTTGTCAGGCGAAATAGCGGAGACAGAAGCCAATAGAACAAAAAACCCATTGGATTGCATATTAAGACACAACAAATGCGTTTTTCAGTCGTAAAAGCTTGAAATATAGACTTTTTTCCGGGGGGGGGAAATTGCGCTTTTTTGTTTGGTTATTACGCGAATAAACTCTACTTTTGTAATCGGAAATGACCTGCCAGGCAAGACAGGCTTCTGTTTCCAGAGGTTCGGTGTCGTTTCTGGGTCAGAAACAGAGATCCCGGGTGCCGAAAACAGAATCGCACACGATTCGTTCTGCGGCCAACCTTTAGTTGCTGCGCGGTGGAAATCACACAAAAACCGCGGGGGATTGTGGAGTATGCCCTTTTCACAAATACGGTACATACTTTTAGCACACCGCTCCTCCGAGAAAACAGACACAGGGCAGCGAATCGATACGCCACTGAATCCTCTTCCGACCTCGAAAGATCTGCAAAAGAGTTTTACGGTCGGATTCGGCAAAACCGGCGCACCTGCCTACGGCCGCAGGAGAAAAGGAATCGGACCTGCAAACAAGATCGACAGACGAAGGGCGCCCCCGGAGCGATGCAATTACGATTTCGGGACATTCGGCGGGACCTAACACCGCCTCCAAATTATGTCAGACAAAAACGGCGAAGAGTGCTGGTATGCACTGAAAGTATTTTATAACCGGGTATTCGAACTCGAAAAACAGCTCTCGCAGGAAGGAGTGCGGAGTTATATTCCCCTGCTCCACGAAGACACCGTCGCCGGGGACAAAAAGATACGGAAACGCAAACCGGCCGTTTCGTCCCTGATGTTCATCCGCCAAAGCGAACACTATCTGCTCGAATTGCAGGACCGGATGAAAGCGAGTTGTCCGTTCATGGCCTACTTCGACCGGGAAACGAAAAAACCGGCAGTCATTCCGGACCGGGAAATGGAGCTGTTCATGCAGATCACTTCCGCCGACACTTCCGACCTGGAATATTTCAGCGACGAAGCGATCGACTACCGTTCCGGCGACAAGGTCCGGGTCACGGGCGGCCCGTTCAAGGGAGCCGAGGGGTACATCAAGCGGATCCGGGGCAACCGCCGCCTGGTCGTCGCTCTGGAAGGCATCATCGCCGTAGCGACGACCTACATTCCGGGATGTTTTCTGGAAAAGACATCCAAAAACTGATCGCTCAATACTTTGCAATGAGAAAATTGCACGGTAATTGTCGAAATATAAAATGACGGTTTCATTCGTTTTTACATCCGATCCTTATTTCCCCGCCACCGGAGAGCGCTTTGAAAGTCGAAAAATGATAACATATCCGGCAGGAGCTAAAACAAGATTAAGTCTCTTGCGTTATATTTTATTATAACATTATGTACCGTTTGATAGAAAAATTACACCTGGAACGCTATCTGAACACCAGATTGATCCTTGCGATCGACCTGGCGGTATCGGGGTTAGCCTCCTTATGCGCACTGGTGTCGGTGAAGCTGCTGCTGCACCTCAATATCTCGGATTACACCCTGTTATGGCTTTGTTGTTCGGTCGTTTATTCGTTCGTCACCTTCTATCTGCTGAAAACCTATCACTCCGTCATCCGCCACTCCACGCTGCGGGAAATCGCAAAATTCGTCGTGGCGGTCATCGGCAAGGAGCTCCTGTTGGGGCTGACCATTCTGCTCTACCCGCCTACACCGCTGTTCGGTATGCATATGCTGGCTCTGCTGCTGTTCGATCTGCTGCTGACCCTTTGCGGTCTGATCCTGATCCGGGTAGCGATGATTATCGTGTACGACCTGGTCAAAAACAACCTGAAATCCCGCAAACAGCGCCAGTTGGTGTTGGTTTACGGATTAAGCGAAAAATCGGTATCGCTGGTCACCCGCTTGCAAAGTTCTCCGCATTACAAGGTCGTAGGGTTCCTGACTTTCGGCCGGAGAATGAAAAACCACACCATCGCGGAGTGTCCGGTCTATTATTTCGAAAATGAATACAGCATTCGATACCTCCGGCAACGGTACGACATCGATGCCGTGCTATTCCCGACCAACGAAGAGGCACAGACCGAGCAGGAGCGCCTGATCCGCTACTGCGTCGAAAGCAATCTGAAAATCCTGATCGCACCGCCGATCGACGAGGTCATCGACGGCAAGATCATGCGGCAGTCGATCCGCGAAATCAAGATCGAAGATCTGCTGGGGCGCCCCGAAATCAAGATTTCACTGGACGAAATCCGAGCCAATTTCCGAGAGAAAACCGTTATGGTCACGGGCGCTGCCGGTTCGATCGGCTCGGAGCTGTGCCGCCAACTGGCATCGTTCGGGATCAAAAAACTGATCCTGTTCGACAATGCCGAAACTCCGATGCACAACCTGCGGCTCGAACTCGAAGAGCGCTTCCCGAAGCTGGAATTCGTCCCTGTGATCGGAGACATCCGGCTGCCCAATCGGTTGGATTTCGCTTTCCGCACGTTCCATCCCCAAGTCGTATTTCACGCCGCCGCTTACAAACACGTCCCCCTGATGGAGGAAAATCCCTGCGAAGCAGTGCTGGTCAATGTCATCGGCACACGCAACGTCGCTCTGAAATGCTTGGAGTACAACGTCGAAAAGATGGTGATGATCTCGACCGACAAGGCCGTGAATCCCACCAATATCATGGGCTGTACCAAACGCCTGGCCGAAATTTACGTACAGTCGCTCGGGCTGGCCATCGAGCAGGGAACGATCGAGGGGGCCACGAAGTTCGTAACCACCCGTTTCGGAAACGTCCTCGGCTCGAACGGCTCGGTAATCCCGCGTTTCCGCGAACAGATCGCCAAAGGCGGACCGGTGACGGTCACCCATCCGGACATCACCCGCTTCTTCATGACCATTCCCGAGGCCTGCCAGCTGGTCATGGAAGCCGCAACGATCTCCACAGGCAATCAAATCTGCGTTTTCGATATGGGTAAATCGGTGAAAATCGCCGACCTGGCCAAACGCATGATCGAACTGGCCGGATACGAACCCGGCGAAGAGATCAAGATCGAATACACGGGACTGCGTCCGGGTGAAAAACTGTACGAGGAGGTACTCTCGAACACCGAAAATACGATCCCCACGACACACGACCGGATACGTATCGCCAAAGTGCGCGAATACGACTACGCCGAAGCCTGCGCTGCGACCGGGCAGCTCGAGCAATTCGCAAGAATGGTAAACGTCCCGGATACGGTCTGCCTGATGAAAAAGATCGTCCCGGAATTCAAATCGAAAAACTCCGAATTCGAACGCTTCGACAAAGTGCAGCCCGCATAAAACATAAATCATCACTATCCTCAATAACCATGAAAGGAATCGTACTGGCCGGAGGCTCCGGCACCCGTTTATACCCGATCACCAAGGGTGTTAGCAAACAACTGCTCCCGATCTACGACAAACCGATGGTTTACTACCCCATCTCCGTCCTGATGCTGGCCGGAATACGCGATATTCTCATCATCTCCACGCCGGCCGACCTTCCGGCTTTCCGGCGTCTGCTGGGCGACGGATCGGATTACGGTGTACGGTTCGAATATGCCGAACAGCCTTCGCCCGACGGACTGGCCCAGGCGTTCCTGATCGGCGAGAAGTTCATCGGCAGCGATTCCGCCTGTCTGGTTCTGGGCGACAACATCTTCCACGGCTCGGGTTTCTCGACGATGCTCCGGGAAGCGGTCCGCACGGCCGAAGAGGAGAACAAGGCCACCGTATTCGGCTACTGGGTCGATGATCCGGAGCGTTACGGCGTGGCGGAATTCGACGGAAACGGCAACTGCCTTTCGATCGAGGAAAAGCCGGCCAATCCCAAATCCAACTATGCCGTAGTGGGACTCTACTTCTATCCCAACAAAGTGGTCGATGTGGCTAAAAAGATCAAACCTTCGGCCCGGGGCGAACTGGAAATCACGACTGTAAACCAAGTCTTTCTGCAAGACAGCCAACTGAAAGTCCAGACCCTCGGACGCGGCTTCGCGTGGCTCGACACGGGCACGCACGACTCGCTGGCCCAGGCCTCGATTTTCGTCGAGGTGATCGAAAAACGCCAGGGGCTGAAGATCGCCTGTCTGGAAGGCATCGCCTACCGCATGGGCTGGATCTCGGAGGAGAAGATGCGGGCGCTGGCACAGCCGATGATTAAAAACCAATACGGACAATACCTGCTCAAAGTAATCGACGAATTAAAACGCGAACAAAAATAATGAAAGTCATTGCCACCGCGATCAAGGACGTGGTTATTATCGAGCCGCAGGTCTTCGGCGACGACCGCGGCTATTTCTTCGAAAGCTACTCCCAACAACAGTTCGACCAGGCCGTCCGGCCCGTACGCTTCGTGCAGGACAACGAATCCAAATCCCGCCGGGGCGTGCTGCGCGGGCTCCATTTCCAAAAGGGGGCCGCAGCCCAATCCAAACTGGTACGGGTCGTTCAGGGTCGGGTTCTGGACGTCGCCGTCGATATACGGCGCGGATCGCCCACGTTCGGCAAACACGTCGCCGTCGAGCTGACCGCCAAGAATCACCGCCAGCTCTTCGTACCGCGCGGATTCGCACACGGTTTTTCCGTATTGAGCGACGAGGCCGTTTTCCAATACAAATGCGACAACTTCTACGCGCCCCAGTCCGAAGGAGCGATCGCCTGGAACGACCCCGACCTGGGGATCGACTGGCAACTCCCCGCAGAGGAGGTGATCCTCTCGCCCAAAGACCGGGCACATCCCCGCCTCAAAGATGCCGAAGAACTTTTCGACTATGGAATCGACTACTATGCATAACATACTCGTAACCGGTGCCGACGGACAGTTGGGCCGCGAAATGCGCACGCTCGGTGCAGCTTCGCGACACCGCTATTTCTTTACCGACGTAGCCGACCTGGATATCACCGATGCGAACACCGTACGACGGTTCGTCGAAAACGAGCGGATCGACGCGATCGTCAATTGTGCCGCCTACACCAATGTAGATAAGGCGGAAGAAGAGGTCGAAACGGCCGACCGGATCAACCGCGAAGCCGTGCGGAACCTGGCCGAAGCCGCCAAAGCGTGCGACGCCACGCTGTTTCACATCTCGACCGACTACGTGTTCGGCGGCGTGGGAAACACTCCGTTCCGGGAGGAGGATCCCACCGCCCCGCTGGGCATGTACGGCAAAACCAAACTCGCAGGGGAAGAGGCGATCGTGGCTTCGGGGTGCAAACATCTGGTTTTCCGCACCGCCTGGCTCTATTCGCCCTACGGCAGGAATTTCCTGAAAACCATGTTGCAGCTTACGGCCGACAAACCGGAATTACAGGTCGTTTTCGATCAGGTGGGAACTCCGACCTGCGCCGCCGACCTGGCCCGCGTGATCTTCGACCGCATCGAATCCGGGGACTACGCCGGACGGGAGGGCTTCTACCACTTCTCGAACGAAGGAGTCTGCTCCTGGTACGATTTCGCCCATGAAATCGCCGTGCTGGCAGGCCATACCTCCTGTAAGATCCGTCCCTGCCACTCTGCGGAATTTCCGTCCAAGGTGCAACGACCGAATTATTCGGTACTCGACAAGACCAAAATCAAAACGACATTCGGAATCGACATCCCCCACTGGCGGGATTCGCTCGTACGCTGTATGGCAACCCTCCGGTAAGCCGAAGCGAACCGCCGGGATCATCCCGAACAACGAGAAATAAAAACAGAAAAAGCAAATACATGAAACGCAACATCCTCATTACCGGCGGCGCCGGATTCATCGGCTCGCATGTGGTGCGGCTCTTCGTAAACAAATATCCCGACTATCGGATCGTCAATCTCGATAAACTGACCTATGCCGGGAACCTGGCCAACCTGCGAGACATCGAAAATGCTCCGAACTACACCTTCGTCAAGGCCGACATCTGCGACTACGACACCATCCGCGAGGTGTTCCGCAAGTACGATATCGACGGAGTGATCCACCTGGCCGCCGAAAGCCACGTCGATCGTTCGATCAAGGATCCGTTCATCTTCGCCCGCACCAATGTCATGGGCACGCTTTCCCTGTTGCAGGCAGCCAAGGAACAATGGAACGGCAACTGGAAGGGGAAACGCTTCTATCATATTTCGACCGACGAAGTATATGGTGCGCTGCAATTCGACGGCACGCTCTTCACAGAGGAAACCCGCTACGATCCCCACTCCCCCTATTCGGCGGCCAAAGCCTCGTCCGACCATTTCGTGCGGGCCTACCACGACACCTACGGTCTGCCGACGATCGTAACCAACTGCTCGAACAACTACGGGCCCTATCAATTTCCCGAAAAGCTGATCCCGCTGTTCATCAACAACATCCGCCACGGCCGGCCGCTGCCTGTCTATGGCAAGGGCGAGAATGTCCGCGACTGGCTCTACGTCGAAGACCACGCCCGCGCCATCGACCTGATCTTCCACAAAGGCCGCATCGCCGAAACCTACAATATCGGCGGATTCAACGAATGGAAGAACATCGACCTGATTAAAGTCATCGTCCGCACCGTCGATCGGCTGCTGGGCAACCCCGAAGGCGAGAGCGAGAAGCTCATCACCTACGTCACCGACCGTGCGGGGCACGACCTACGGTATGCCATCGATTCGCGCAAACTGAAAAACGAGCTGGGCTGGGAACCCTCGCTGCAATTCGAGGAGGGCATCGAAAAAACCGTGCGCTGGTACCTCGAAAACCAGGAGTGGATGGACCATATCACCTCGGGCGAATACGAGAAATACTACGAATCCATGTATAAAAACCGGTAGTAAGTCCGGCAGTGCATGATTCTGACACACAAGACAACCCCCTTTTGCAAACATCAATAAATCTAAAAAACAAAATCAATGAATATAGCAATCGTCGGCACAGGCTACGTGGGTCTCGTATCGGGAGCCTGCTTTGCCGAAATGGGAATCGATGTTACCTGCGTGGACATCAACCCGGAAAAAATCAAGTGCTTGTTAAACGGTGAAATCCCTATCTATGAACCGGGACTGGACGACCTGGTAAAACGGAACGTCGAAGCGGGCCGGCTCCATTTCACCACGGACCTGACCACCTGCCTCGACAACGTCGAAGTCGTTTTCTCGGCCGTAGGCACGCCGCCGGACGAAGACGGTTCGGCCGACCTGCAATACGTACTCGAAGTAGCTCGGACATTCGGCCGGAACATCAAAAAATACACGATTCTGGTCACCAAGTCCACCGTACCGGTAGGTACGGCCAAAAAAGTCAAGGCCGTCATCGAGGAAGAGCTGACCAAACGCGACGAGCAAATCGACTTCGAAGTGGCTTCGAACCCCGAATTTCTCAAGGAAGGCGCAGCGATCAAGGACTTCATGTCGCCCGATCGTGTGGTCGTCGGCGTAGAGAGCGACCGGGCAAAAAAGGTCATGGAACGGCTTTACCGTCCGTTCCAAATGAACAACTACCGGCTCTACTTCATGGACATTCCCTCGGCCGAGATGACCAAATACGCGGCCAATGCCATGCTGGCTACACGCATCTCCTTCATGAACGACATCGCCAACCTGTGCGATCTGGTAGGAGCGAATGTCGATATGGTACGGAAAGGTATCGGCGCAGACACCCGCATCGGTTCGAAATTCCTCTATCCGGGCTGCGGATACGGCGGCTCCTGCTTCCCGAAAGATGTCAAGGCCCTGGCCCGTACCGCCCGCGAATACGGCTATACGATGGGCGTGATCGCTGTCTCTTATACACATCTCCGAGCCCACGA
>ENA-OZAB01000907-OZAB01000907.1-human-gut-metagenome-genome-assembly--contig:-NODE-907-length-14166-cov-7.975268_pt1 | contig 14166 bp, 14 predicted proteins | sample MGYA00243297_ERZ653491 | MGnify/ENA primary metagenome ERZ653491 (study PRJEB26926, sample SAMN06165154) | human gut metagenome | biome: ENVO:00009003; feature: ENVO:2100002; material: ENVO:00002003... | reverse complement strand
ATCTACACTATCCTCTTCGTCGGCAGCGTCAGATGTGTATAAGAGACAGCATTAACAAAGGCGTTGACGCTTTGCCCACGGGACTCCGCCAAAGCCTGTATCTCGGCTTTCTTGCCCTTCGGAACAGCTATATTGATTCGGTCGTAAGCCTTTTCGTTGTATTTATTATTTGCCCGGATACGCGCTTCACTGTTCTTGCGCTCGGCCATCTAATCAGCTCCTTCCGGGAGCGGCTGCAACTTCGCCCTCTCCTCCCATTGTAGCTATATTATAGCACAAATTTCTACACTTAACAAGTGTAATTTTGCATAAATAGTACACTTAAACATTGTCTGTTATATCTATTGACTGTACTGTTTAAGTGTATTATAATATAGACAGTTCAAGGGAGAGACAAGGCGGACGAAGTAAGCGAGAGCTGAAACAAGAACGCAAGGTCAGACCGGGGCGGGATGCGATAAGACGACCCACCGAGGCGCGCGCAAGGCCTCCCGGCTCTCTCCCAAAATGAGGAGGTACACACATGAGCACAAACGACATCGCCGCGAAGTGTCGCGAGCTGCGGGAGCTGCAAGCTCTCATCGACGAAGCGCAGGCCGAGGCCGACGCCATCAAGGATGCGCTCAAGGCCGCTATGGGCGACGCAGAGGAGTTGCGGGCCGGGGAGTACAAAGTCACATGGAAAACCGTCAAGGCTGTTAAACTCGACGTGAGCGCCCTCAAAACGGCCCTGCCGGACGTGGCTGCTAGATTCAGCCGTGAAAGCGTCACGAGGCGCTTCTGCGTAGCATGAGCGGCGGAGTATACGCACAGGTCGTTGAGGCCTGCCGCCTGCGTGAGTGGTCGCCTGACAGACGCGAGTTTCTCCGCGGGATGATGGACGTGTTCGGAGCCAGACCCATAAAAGGAGATGGCGACAACCTTGTCGAGTTCCTTCAAGCTGTATATAACGCTGGGCGGGTGCACGGTATCCGCGAGGAGCGCTCGAGACGAGTACAAAGCTAAGGGGCCGCGCTTGCGGCCCCTTTTTCAGGCAAAAACGTCGGAATTATCGCGGCTGGCTCGCGGCTTTGCTGGGCGTCGGAGTTCGCTCGTTGTTCCTTGCATTGCTATTTCGCAATATAGCAAAAATGGCATTTGTTATTATCGCGGCTGGCTCGCGGCTATTTGGGGGGAGCGTCTTGCTTTGTCCTTGGTTCGTGCGTAGTACCGCCGTATATGACCGTGGCGAAGTGCTCCAACGCTCGAGACTCGCGCTTGTACACACTGCGCGAGTCGGCATAATAGTATTCAGCCCTTAGCCGCTCCACAGCGCCGCGCTGTCGCGTAATATGCATGACCTCGAGCACGTGCCGCTCGTCGGTAGTGAGCGAGTCCAGCGCGTGCCTGACGATGCTGACGTCTAGCTCGGTCATCTCCAGCTGGAGCCGAAGATTGTCCCTGCGCTGTATGAGGCTCTCTATGCGGTCCTCGTCTCTGCCGCCGGGCATCCTATCTAGGCGCGACGTGCGCGCTGAAGTCAGCGCCAGATCAAGACGCCGTATCTCGTCCGGAATAGTTTCCAGCGCTGCGCACTGCGCTCTGTGTTGGCGGAGCCTCTCACGCGCGCCCCGGCACTGCTCTTTTGTCATCTCCGTTCATCCCTCCATAAAGCCGTAGCTTTTTTTCGAACCCAACGCTTTGTGCGTGTCTGCACGAGGCGACGAATCAGCGCCCCTTTGCACTGTCCGCTCGGATAGATAGACATGGTAAATCTTAATATAGGCCCATTGTATGTGCCAGGCGAAGAGCTTGAAATTCTCACTGGTGGCCCATTGTATATCCCACCCTTGGAGGCCGGGGCAACGGGGTGGCACATTCTATGGGCCAGTATGCGGGAGCTGGTGGCACATACTATGGTTGCGGACTTTGTTTCCAGCCGAATGCAAAACGATAACGAGCCGGGGCATATTGGCTGTATGAGCCGTCCTCCACGCGCTCAATAAAGCCACTCTCTACAAGCCTGTCCACTGCAGCACGAAGCGAGTTCCTCGGGATGTAATACGTCTTGGACGCAAGAGACTGCGGAAATACAAATTCTCTTTTGCCTGATGCGTGTGCCGCCATGCACATATATGTACGCTGTGCAGACAGGGGGAGAGAAGCAAACACCGGGGACGCCATGAGGCTATTTGCAACCATAATAAAAGGCTCGCGCTTGCCGTCCGGCTTCGGTGTCAGCCACGGGCGAAGATTGTCTGATCCGCCGCCCCGATGTTTTTTGCCGGACATTCGCCTCCCCCCTTACCGCTCGTCCATCTCACCGATATGCAGCTCCATCTGTCCGTCTGCCGGTGTGCCGTTCATGGCCTCTGCAACGCGCAGTATCTCAATGCCGCGGCGGCGCAGTGAACGCACACAGCGCGCCTTTTCCTCGTCGTCTGCGGGCATATAGAAGCCGTTGACTGTGTCCGAGCATATCGGCACGCCGCGCAGCCGCTCGGCTGATATGAGAGACTGTATTGTCCTCTTATCGATCCCCGTGAGGCGTGACAGTTGTTCGTTCGTCATGCCGTTCTCAGCTCCGATGCCCAAAAGCTCGGATATCGACCGTTGACCTCCCGGAGCGGCTGTGATAAACTGAGTATCAGACAACGTGGCCGCTCTACAATGCGCCCGTGTGTCCTTTACCCGCTTTGGTGCTGCAACACCGAGGCGGGTTTTATTTTTCATATTACCACTCATGCTCCAAGCCCTCCCAACATCTCGAGCAGCCGCTCGTAGTTGATGATGCATTTTCGGCCCGCGTAAATGCATGGCAGCTTCTTCTGCTTCTCGAGCAGCCGGAGCGTGTACTCGCTGAGCGGCCCGAGTTTTGCTGCTTCACGGATACTTACCATGCGTGGAGGCTCATTCACTGCTTTTCACCTCTGTCTCTTTCTCCAGAGCGGCCATCTGCTGCGCCTTACGCTCCCAATATCTGCGGTTGTTTTCTTGAACTTTCTCCGGATTTTTGCGCCGCCATTCTCGAAGGTATGCGCGCTGAGCCTCTTTTGCCTTTTCGCTGATTTCTTTCATGTCGGTCTCCTTTCATTATCATTTTGCTTGACAAGTTATCCTTGCTAATGATATGATAACAGAAAGAATAGCTTGCCGCAAGTAAAAACGACTATTTTTAAAAATCGCAATATAACCTTGCTATACGGAGGTAAAACACAGTGGCAACGCAAGAGAAGTACAACGCAACGTTTCCGACACGGCTTAGAGAGCTAATTGCACCAAAGGGTGTAACTATCACTGCTCTCGCAGATAAGCTCGAAATATCCCGCCAAGCCGTGTCGCAATATCAGGACGGCTCAACACAGCCAAATCTGCAAAATCTTGCTGAAATTGCCAAATATTTTGGCGTGTCCACCGATTGGCTGCTCGGCTTGACGGATATGCGCACGCCAAATATGGATGTGCGCGCCATAGCGAACTACACCCATCTGAGTGACAAGGCCATAGAGCGGCTGAACTCCTTAACTGCCATAGAGGGCGGCGAAATGTATCTGATTATGCTTTCGGCTATGATTGAAAGTCCGGAACTATATCGGCTTATAGGGCAAATCAGATATTATATCGACCGGCTCACAGAGTATGAAGCATCAAGCAATGACGATCCCGCTGCCTTTGATGCGGCTGAATACAAGATTGCCTCTGAAAGATACGGCGTTGCCTACAGCTTTGAGAAGCTGCTTAACGATGTGCTCGAGCGGCTGAGTGACAAATACTCAAATGGGGAGGCGGCCACCAATGGCTAACCTCCAACCCCGCCGCGACAAATCCGGCAAGCTCATCAGCTACTCCGTCCGCGTCCACCGTGGCCGGGGAGCGGACGGACGGCAGCTCAAGCCGTGGACGGCGACGTTTGACGTCTCCCCCACATGGAGCGAGCGCACCGCGCGAAAAAAGGCCGAGGCTTTCGCCGCGACCTTTGAAAAGCAGTGCCGGGAGGGGTTGACCTCCGACGGGAGGCGCAAGTTCGCCGAATACTGTGACTATGTGATAGAGCTGAAGGAACAGCGCGGCGCGAAGCACTCGACCGTTGTCCGTTACCGCGAGCTGACGGAGCGGATTTACCCGGCCATCGGTCATATCAAGCTCAACGAGCTGCGCGCCGACCACCTGAACAGCCTGTACACCGAGCTCTCCAAGCCCGGCAGCGCCAAGAGCCGCTCGTGGGCGCGCTCCAAGACGGATTTAGCCGCCGTACTGAAAGAGCGGGACATATCCCGCGCAAAGCTCGCCGAGGCGACCGGCCTGCCGCTCAATAAGGTCTACGCCGCCGTGCGTGGCGAGCGCGTGAACGCCGAGGCGGCCGAGGCGGTATGCAAAGCCCTTAATCTGAAGCTCTCCGAGGCGTTCCTCGTCGTGCGTGACAACAAGGCGCTCTCGGCCAAGACTGTGCTGGAACACCACCGGCTAATCTCGACCGTGCTCGAACAAGCGCTTAAAGAGGGACTTGTGGCCGTCAACGTAGCCTCCCGCGCCACTTTGCCGAAGGTGGAGCGCAAGGAGGTCAACTACTTCCAGCCCGAACAGATAGCCGCGATACGCGAGGCGCTCGAACATGAGCCGCTCAAGTGGAAAGCGCTCGTTCACATGCTGCTTATCACCGGCGCGCGGCGCGGTGAAGTCCTCGGCCTGAAATGGGACAACGTGGACTTTGAGAACAACCGCGTGTATATCTGCAACAGCGTTCTGTACTCCGCCGACGTCGGCATATACGAATCGACGCCCAAGACGGAGAAGTCCAAGCGATATATCTACCTCCCGGCTGAGACAATGGCACTGCTGCGCGCCTACCGAGCGTGGCAGATTGCCGAGCGTGAGCGGCTTGACGGGTATTACCTCGACCGTGGTTTCGTGTTCGCGCAGGACACCGGCGCGCCGATGCACCCGGACAGCGTGACAGACTACCTGAAAAAGCTCAGCAAGCGCTACGGCCTGCCGCATCTGAACCCCCATGCCTTCAGGCACACAATGGCCTCCATGCTGTACTACAACGGCGTTGACAGCGTGAGCATATCTAAGCGCCTCGGCCACGCGCAAGTGTCCACGACCTCGAATATCTACGCCCACGTCATAGAATCAGCCGACAAAAAGAACGCGGAAATCCTCTCCGACATCTTCCTCAAAACCGGCACAAAATGAGACCGAGTTGAACTAAAGTTGAATTTTCCGCTCCGAGCCGAAAACCAAAACAGCTTAAAAATACGAAAAACCGCCTATTTCAAACGAAATAAGCGGTTTTTGTGGTTGCGGGGAGGGGATTTGAACCCACTGACCTTCGGGTTATGAGCCCGACGAGCTACCGGACTGCTCCACCCCGCGATATTGAGAGCCTTATTATAATAGCACGCTCCCGGCTCTCTGTCAATACCTTTTTTATCGCGGGCTCAGCAGGCGGCCCTCCTTGTCCCGGAACTTGCCGCAGGCGATGGTGATGAGGTCCACCAGCCAGCCTATGCCGAAGCAGCCGCCCGTCAAAAGCCACAGGATGCCCGTGCCTATCTTGCCCACGTAGAAGCGGTGTACCCCCAAAACGCCCACAAAGGCCGAGAGGATGAGCGCTATGAGCCACTCGCGCTCCGAGCGCGCGCCCCGGCGCGCCGCGTCGTAGCCCCGGTCGTAGCCCATGTCATAGCCGCGGTCGTAGCCCCTGTCGTAACCGCGCCGCTCCTCATAGCGGCGGCGCTCGTCGTAGTTGTAGCTGCCGCGGCGCTCGTCATAGTCGTAGCTTGCGCCGCGCTCGCGCGGGCGCTCACGGCGCTCCCTGCGCTCCGGCTCCGGTTCGGGTTCGGGCTCCGGCTCCGGGCGCGCCGCGCCCGGCGGGTCCCCGGGCAGGGTCTCCGCCCCGCAGTTCGGGCAGCGCGTCTCGCCCCCGGCAAAGCGGCGCCCGCAGTCCGGGCACCAGCTGCGCCCCTTCGGCAGCCGCTCGCCGCAGCGCCAGCAGCAGTTGTCCCCCTCGCCCACGGCCGCGCCGCAGTGCGGGCAGAACACCTCCGCCGCCTCCTGCGCGGCATATGCTCCGCTCATATCCTCGTCCCCCTCCGCTCTATTTCTGTTGCAGCTCGCCCGTCCGATAGGCCGCGAGCAGCGCGCCCAGCGCGTCTATCCTGCGGCGAAGCCGCTCGCCCTCGTCCGTGTCCGCTATATAACGCCGCGTCGGGAAATACTCCACCGGCACGGAATCAGACTCCATGTCCGCGTTCTCGCTGAGCACCTTGGCCACGCCCTCGAAGGGCCGGTGGCTCTTGAGCCGCACGCCGTGGGAGCTGTAGATGAGCGTGTAGCCCGCGATGCCCGTCGTCTTCTGATAGGCCTTGCAGAAGCCGCCGTCGATGATGAAGAGCCTCCCGCCGGCCTTCACGGGGCTCTCGCCCTTCGTGGCCTTCACCGGCGTGTGGCCGTTTATGATGTGGCCCGACTCGGGGTCGAGGCCGAACTCGGAGAGGATCATCCGCACGGCGTCCTCGTCCTCCCAGTGGTCGAAATAGGGGTTCTTGGGCTCTGTCCAGGTGCTCTTGTCGTCCACGCAGGCGCGCTCGAAGGTGTGGAACACCCTGCCCGAGAAGGGGCTGTTGTTGCCGCACCAGAGGTACCACATCATGTCGAGCGCGGACTCGTCCCCGCGGGCCCAGGCGCTCTTCACGACGGCGTCGGCGTAGTCCATGAGCGCCCGGCCGGAGTACCAGCGTCCGCCGTGGCGCACGCTGGCGAAGCGGCCCTCCGGCGTCATGGGGATGCAGCCGTGGTAGAGCAGGTTGCCGTTGCAGCACAGGTAGGTGCTGCCCTTCTGGTAGATGAAGTCGAGGTGCCGGCGCAGGGGCTGGCTCTCCTTGAAGGCGGAGACGTACTCGTCCACGAGCTCCTGCTCCTCGTCCGTGAGCCTGTAGGGGTCCGCCGGGTCCACGGTGGGGAAGTCGTGGGTGTTGAGGGGATAGACGCCGGAGTCGAGCTCGACGGTCCAGTCCTCGTAGTTTATGCGGTAGAGCATCAGCCGGTCGTTCATCTCATAGCCCGGGTGGCGCATGATGATGCGGCCCTCAAGCTTGAAGCCGAGGACAGAGAGCGCCTGGTGCATGGCCTTCTTGTCCGAGGCGCCGTAGACGCGCTCGCAGAACTGGGCCAGGGGCCGCAGCGAGACGCCGTAGCGCCGCTCCAGCGTCATGGTGTTGCCGTAGTCGGAGCTGATGCGCAGGACGGTGAAGATGCAGGCCGCGCTGCCCGCGGCCGCGCCGAGCCAGAGGATGTCGTGGTTGCCCCACTGGATGTCGATGTTGGGGTGCTGCATGAGCATGTCCACGATGCGCGCCGGCTCCGGCCCGCGGTCGAAGATGTCGCCCACGACGTGGAGCCTGTCCACGGCCAGGCGCTTTATGAGCTCGGCCAGGGCGGAGACGACGCTGTCGGCCGCGCCCGTGGCGATGACGCTGTCGAGGATGGCGTCGTGGTAGCGGTGCTGGTTGGCGTCCTCGTCGCGCTGGATGTGGAGCAGCTCGTCGAGGACGAACTCCCAGTCGGCAGGCATCTGGCGGCGCACATAGCCGCGGGTGTACTTGCCCGAGAGCGTCTCGGCCAGCAGGCAGAGCTGTTCGAGTATCTCACGCAGGCGGGCGTTGTCGAGCTCGCCCCGCTCCCGCAGGCAGGCCAGCTCCGCCCGGGGGTAGTATATGACGGAGCAGAGCGCGCGGCACTTGGCCTCCCCCTGCTCGGCCTCGAAGAGCCGGCGGACCTTCTCCAGGATAACGCCGGAGCAGTTGTTCAGGATGTGGCGCACCGCGCCGTATTCCCCGTGCAAATCGCTTATGAAGTGCTCCGTGCCCTTCGGCAGGGTGAGTATGGCGCTGAGGTTTATGATCTCGGAGCAGACGGCCGCCTCGTTGGGGTATTTTTCGGCCAGAAGCTCCAGGTATTCGCGTGAAAAGTCACCCATTGCGATTACCTCCTTAACATATAAGTCCATGTTAGCACCGGCCGGGGGAAGATACAACAAACTTTGTGTAAATAAAAAGAAATTCTTTTTCCTCAATAGCCCGCGCCGCTGAGGACATAGACGCTCAGGGCGTTCATGACGGCGTGCAGGGCTATGGAGGACCAGATGCCTCCGCCGCGCTCATAGGCCCAGGCGAGGGCGAAGGAGGCGGGCAGGTAGCTCAGGCAGTAGACGAGCAGGGAGAAGTCGCCGCTGACATAGATGTACTGCCAGACGTGATAGAGCGCGAAGGCGAGGGCGGAGACGGCGTAGGCCAGCACGCGGCTGCGCGGGCGTATGCAGCCGAAGAGCAGCCCGCGGAAGAGCGGCTCCTCCACCATGGGGGCCATGACGACGGTGACGACGGCGATGCGCCCCATCTGCGTGGCGGACTCGGCCATGACGGCCTCGTTGTTGGGCGAGGAGCCGAGCTCGATGCCCAGCAGCAGGATGAGCGCGCCGATGACAAAGCTGAGCGCGATGTTGACGGCGTAGCCGCCGACGATGCCGATCAGGAAGCGGCCCTTGGCGTCGAGCGCGGCGTCAAAGCTCCGGCGCAGCCAGCCGCGCAGCCCGATGAGCACGAAGGCCAGGCCCAGGCCGTAGCAGATGACGTTCAGCTGGGTATTGGACAGCGTGTACAGCCAGGGCAGGGCCTCGGCCAGCCAGCTTATGCCGAAAGGTATGCCCACGACGTGGACAGGCAGGTATATGGCGGCGGCGATGAGCTCGCCGCGGGTCATGCGGTCGGTGAATCCAGGTGTGTTCAGGGGTCGGTTTTCCATCAGCCCTCCAGCTTTCTCTTGAGCTCATACAAAAGGTTCATGGCCTCGATGGGTGACATGGTGTCGAGGCTTGCGGCGCGCAGGCGGTCGAGCGCCTCCTGCCCGGCGGCGTCGCCCAGGCTGAGCTGGGCCTCCTCCCGGGCCGGGGCCGGGGCCGGGGCGGCGAGGCTCGCGCCCCCCGCCAGCAGCTGGGCGAGGCATTTTTTCGCCCGCTCGATGACGCTGTCCGGCACGCCGGCGAGCTTGGCGACCTCGATGCCGTAGCTGTCGTCCGCCGCGCCGCGCACGACCTTGCGCAGGAAGATGAGGCTGCCGCCCTGCTTGCGCGCGGTGATGTAGTAGTTGCGCACGCCGGGGACGCTGCCCTCCAGGTCGGTCAGCTCGTGGTAGTGGGTGGAGAAGAGGGTCTTGGCGCCCAGGCGGCGCTTGTCCGCGCAGTATTCGAGGACGGCGCGGGCTATGGCCATGCCGTCGTAGGTGGAGGTGCCGCGGCCTATCTCGTCCAGGAGGATGAGGCTGCGGCTCGTGGCGTGGCGCAGGATGCCGGCGACCTCGCTCATCTCGACCATGAAGGTGCTCTGCCCGGCCGAGAGGTCGTCCGAGGCGCCGATGCGGGTGAAGACCCTGTCCACGATGCCTATCGTCGCGCTGCGCGCCGGGACGAAGGAGCCCATCTGCGCCATGAGCACGATGAGGGCGGTCTGGCGCATGTAGGTGCTCTTGCCGGCCATGTTGGGGCCGGTGATGATGAGGACGCGCTCGTCCGCGCGGTCGAGCCTGGCGTCGTTCGGGACGAAGAGGGTGTCCTTCTGCGTCTGCTCGACGACGGGGTGCCGCCCGTCGCGGATGTCGACGGCCCCGGAGAGGTCCATCTCGGGGCGGCAGTAATTGCGGCGCACGGCAGCCTCCGCGAGGGAGCAGAGCGTGTCCACGAGGGCGAGCTTCTCGGCCGTGTCCTGGATGCGGGCCGCCCTCTCGCCCACGGACTGGCGCAGGTCGCAGAAGTAGGCGTATTCGAGGCGGCATATCTGCTCGCTGGCGGTGGTTATCTCGGTTTCGAGCTCCTTGAGCTGGGTGGTGACGAAGCGCTCGCTGGAGACGAGGGTCTGCTTGCGGATGAAGTCCTCGGGCAGGGAGGCCGCGGCGGCGCGCGGCACGTCGAAGTAGTAGCCGAAGACGCGGTTGTAGCCTATTTTGAGGCGCTTTATGCCCGTGCGCTCACGCTCGGCGGCCTCCAGCTTGGCGAGGTATTCGGAGCCCCTGTCGCGTATCTCGCGCAGGTGGTCCACCTTCGGCGCGTAGCCCTCGCGCAGGAGGTTGCCCTCGGTGAGGGAGATGTTGGGCTTGTCGAGCAGGGCGTTTTTTATGTCGCTGCACACGTCCGCGAGGCTGTCCATGCCGGCGGCGCGGCGCAGCAGGGCGGAGCTGAAGCCGTCGAGCAGCCCGAGGATATCCGGCACGCGCTCGCAGGCGCGCATGAGTACGTTGAGGTCCCTGGCCCCGGCGGTGGAGTTCGAGACGCGGGCGAGGATGCGCTGCATGTCGCCCATGCCGCTCATGGCGCGGATGAGCTCCGCGCGGCGGAGGTTGTCGGAGAAGAGCTCCTGCACGGCGGCGTGGCGGCGGACGATCTCGGGCAGGGAGAGCAGGGGCCGCTCCACCCAGGAGCGGAGCATCCGCCCGCCCATGGGGGTCTTGGTGAAGTCCAGCATGCCCAGCAGGCTGCCGTTCTTGTCGCCGTAGCGCATGGTCTCGGTGAGCTCAAGGCTCCGGCGGGTGACGTAGTCGAGCTCCATGCAGCTGCTGCCCTCGATGACGTCGAGGCGGCTGATGTGCTTCATGTCGCAGCGCTGGGCATCGGAGATGTAGGCGAGCAGCGCGCCCGCGGCGCGCACGGCGCCCTCGCAGCCGTCGAGGCCGAGCTCCCGCACGTCGGCGCAGCCGAAGCGGCGCAGCAGCAGCGCCTCGGCCGCGCCGGGCTCGAAAAGCCCGTCCTCGCGCTGGCTCATGCAGGAGAGTTTGGAGGCGAGGAAGTCCGTCACCCGCCGGCTCTCCTGCGCGCCGGCGGAGAGTATGGCCTCGTTGGGCGCAAAGCTGCCCAGCTCGTTTATGATGTGCTCCTCGGCGGCCTCGGGGAAGTCCGCGGCGCAGAATTCGCCCGTCGAGACCTCGCAGAAGGCCGCGCCCCCGCGCCCGCCCTCCAGCCAGAGGGCGCAGATGTAGTTGGGCCGCTCGAAGTCGAGCATGCCCTCGTCCGTCAGCGTGCCGGGGGTGATGACGCGGATGACGTCCCGCTTCACGAGGCCCTTCGTGAGCGCGGGGTCCTCCAGCTGGTCGCAGACGGCGACCTTGTGGCCCCGGTCGATGAGCCTTTTTATATAGCTGTTGGCGGCGTGGTAAGGCACGCCGCACATGGGCACCTGTTCCTCGGGGGGCTTGTTCCTGTCCCGGGTGGTGAGGGTGAGCTCCAGCTCGTCGGAGGCGGTCTGCGCGTCCTCGTCGAACATCTCGTAGAAGTCGCCCAGGCGGAAGAGGAGCATGCAGTCGGGGTAGCGGCTCTTTATCTCCTCATACTGCCGGCGCATCGGGGTCTTTTCTTTTTCCTTCTCGGCCATGCCGCGCCCCCTCTCAGAGCGCCGGGACGCCGTAGAGCGCCCAGGTGTTCCAGTCCCTTATCTCGGCCTCGATGAAACGGCCGACGAGCTCCGGCTCCCCCTTCAGGTGGACGAGCCTGCCGCCGTTCGTGCGGGCGGAGAGGTTATATTCGCCCCGGCCCGTCTCGCCGTCCACGAGGACGCGGAGCCTGCGGCCCGCGTACTCCGCGTGCTTCTCTGCGGAGATGCGGTTCGCGGTCTCGACGAGCGTGTCGAACCAGCGCTGCTTTTCCTCGCGCGGCACGGGGTCGGGCATCGCCGCCGCGGGCGTGCCCTCGCGCGGGGAGAAGATGAAGGTGAACATCGCGTCGTAGCGCACGCGCTCCACCAGCGAGAGCGTCTCGGCAAAGTCCTCCGCCGTCTCGCCGGGGAAGCCGACGATGATGTCCGTCGTCAGGACGAGCTCGGGCATGTAAGAGCGCGCCTTGTCCACGAGCGCGAGGTATTTCTCCCTGTCGTAGTGGCGGTTCATGGCTCGGAGCACCCGGCTGCTGCCGGACTGGACGGGCAGGTGGATGTGCTTTGCGCACTTTTCGCACTCGGCCATCGTGCGGAAGAGCTTTTCCGTCGCGTCGCGCGGGTGGCTGGTCATGAAGCGGATGAGGAAGTCGCCGGGGATGGCGTTTATCTCTCGTATGAGGTCCGCGAAGTCGCGGCCCTCGTCGAGGTCCTTGCCGTAGCTGTTGACGTTCTGGCCGAGGAGGGTGATGTCCTTATACCCGGCCTCGACGAGGCTGCGCGCCTCTGCCACGACGTCGTCAAAGCGCCGGGAGCGCTCCCGGCCCCGGACGTAGGGGACGATGCAGTAGGTGCAGAAGTTGTTGCAGCCGTACATGACGGAGAGCCAGGCCTTGACGCTGCCCTGCCTGTGCACGGGCAGGCCCTCCGCGACGACGCCCTCGCAGGGCGAGACCTCAAAGACCCGGCCTCGCCGCCTCGCCGCGCGCTCGTAGAGCTCGGGGAAGCGCCAGAGCTCGTGTGGGCCGAAGCAGAGGTCCACTACGCGGAAGGAGTTTTTTATCTTCTCGGCCATGTGCGGCTGCTGGACCATGCAGCCGCAGACCGCGACGATGAGCCGCGGGTTGCGCGCCTTGGCGTGGACGAGCGCGCCGACGTTGCCCAGGACGCGCATCTCCGCGTGCCCGCGCACGGCGCAGGTGTTCACGACGATGAGCTCGGCCTCGTTCTCGTCCTCGGTGAAGCCGAAGCCCATGAGCTCTATATAGCCGCGCAGGGCCTCGCTGTCGGCCTCGTTCTGCTGGCAGCCGTAGGTGTCCACAAAGGCCAGGGGCCGCGCGCCGCCCAGGCCGACGCGTATTTTTGCGCATATCTCCCTCTGCCGCTCCAGCTCTGCGGCGGGGACCTCAACTCTCTTGTAAGCCATATTTCCTCCGAGACGGTTTCAATAGTAAGAATATATTTTATCATTTGACAGTGGAAAGTTCAACGCCTTTACTATATAATGATGCCAAAAAGGAACCTGCGGAAGGAAGGTGCCGGGCTTGCCGAAGATAAACATACTCTCCCCCTTCGTGGCGGACCTCATCGCCGCTGGCGAGGTCGTGGAGCGGCCCGCCTCGGTGGTGAAGGAGCTTTTGGAGAACGCCGTGGACGCGGGCGCGCGGAATGTGACGCTGGAGCTGCGCGGCGGCGGGCGTGAATACATCCGCGTGACGGACGACGGCTGCGGCATGTCGCCGGAGGACGCGGGCATCGCCTTCCTGCGCCACGCGACGAGCAAGCTCTCGGACGCGCGCGGGCTGGAGGCCATAGGCACGCTGGGTTTCCGCGGCGAGGCGCTGGCGGCCATCAGCAGCGTCTCGCATATAGAGCTCTCAAGCTGCGAGCGCGGCGCGGGGCTCGGCGTGCGCATGAAGCTGGACGCGGGCGAAATTTCGGACATGTACGAGACGGGCTGCCCGGAGGGCACGACGATGATAGTCCGGGGCCTCTTCTACAACACGCCCGCGCGGCTGAAGTTCATGAAGACGGACAGGGCCGAGGGCGCGGCCTGCGTGCAGGCGGCCCTGCGCTGCGCCCTGGGCCGTCCGGACGTCAGCTTCCGCTGCATTAGGGACGGGCGCGAGGAGTTCTTCACCCCCGGCGACGGGCGGCGCGACAGCGCGGTCTACGCCCTGCTGGGCCGGGAGCTCGCCGCCGCGATGCTGGAGGTGGAGCTGGAGGACGGGCCTTTCCGGGTGCGCGGCTTCGTGTCGGAGCCCGCGCTCGCGCGGGGAAACCGCTCGGCGCAGTATTTCTTCTGCAACGGCCGGCCCATACGCTCCCAGCTGCTGCAGGCGGCGCTGGAGCAGGCCTACCGCGGCACCATGCTCACGGGCCGCTTCCCGGCCTGCGTGCTGTATATAGAGCTCGCCCCCGCGGCGGTGGACGTGAACGTCCACCCCGCCAAGACCGAGGTGCGCTTCTCGGACGAGCGGCGGGCCTATGACGCCGTGTACTACGCCGTGCGCGGCGCGCTGGAGGCCCCGCAGCCTCCCGCGGCCCAGGCCTGGGAGGAGCCGGAGCCCGTCCGGACGCCGGAGCGCCCGGCCCCCCGGGGCGAGGTAAGCCCCATGCCCGCCCGGCCCGAGCCGAGCGTGGAGCGTCCCGTCGGCGACAGGGGCGTGGACTACCGGCGCATAAAGCCGCCCGAGCCGCCCATCCTGACCTTCCGCGCCGAGCCCGCGCCGGGGGAGCCCTCCGCGCGCCCCGACCCCGGGAGCTTTTC
>ENA-OZAB01000900-OZAB01000900.1-human-gut-metagenome-genome-assembly--contig:-NODE-900-length-14243-cov-4.192416_pt1 | contig 14243 bp, 13 predicted proteins | sample MGYA00243297_ERZ653491 | MGnify/ENA primary metagenome ERZ653491 (study PRJEB26926, sample SAMN06165154) | human gut metagenome | biome: ENVO:00009003; feature: ENVO:2100002; material: ENVO:00002003... | reverse complement strand
ACGAGATCATGCCTAGTCTCGTGGGCTCGGAGATGTGTATAAGAGACAGCCCCATAAGGAGCGCATATCGGGCGCCCGGCCTCGATGCGCCGCCTGCGCCCGGCGAGCCGGCAGAACGTCATGGCGCGGCCCGCCCCGCCCGCGCGGTCCTACAGGGACTGGGGTTCGTCAAAGGAGGCCGTCTGGTGTCCGACGGCATACTTTCCCGAGGAAAAATGGGACAGCATTGCCGCCTCAAACGCCTCCTGGTTTCCGTCCTCCAGCGCCCGTACGATGGCCTCGTGCTTGGCAATGGTATTCCCCATATGGCGCATCTTGCTTTCCACCTGGAAGCTCTCGTCCACGCTCCATATGCACACCATCAAATCGTGCAGCGCCTGATTGTCGATTCGGGAAAACAGCGCCATGTGAAAGTCCTTGTCGTCGGCGTGAAAGTATATCCCCGCCGCCCACTGGCTCTTGATGCGCTCCAGAATCGCGCGTATATTGCGTATATCCTCGGCCATCATGGTCTGAAAAGCCTCGCGCATGTAGGAAAGCTCCAGCTTCTTCCGCACGTCCAGCAGCTGCGGGATGATGCGCTTGTTCCCCCGCGCCGCGCAAAACAGCGCGTTGGACATGATATCCTCGCACGAGAAGGGCTGCAGCACATTGCCCTTGCCCGGACAGCCGCTGATGACGCCCATCAGCGTAAGCCCCTTGAGCGCCTCCCGCAGGATATTGCGGCTGACGCCGTACTGCTCGCAGAGCGTCTGTTCCGGGGGCAGCGCGTCGCCGGGCTTCAGATTGTTTTCCAGGATATAGGCGCGCAGCTTTTTATAGACCTGCTCGTATCGCGTTTCGCTCTTTGGTTTTTGCATGCCCAGTCCTCCAGGTTCTTTTATAACAGTATACACGCCGTTTGCGGATTTGTCCACACTTTGTTGAACGTTTTGTTCACGCGGAGAAAACGATTTGTAGAACAAATACCACCCTCCTGTCAATGAATAACCGCACACGCCGGTCAAATTGCAAAATTTTTACGCCAAAATATTCAAAAGCGCTATTGATATTGTAGTACAAATATTGTATTGTATAGTTCCCAACAGCGAAATAGCGGCAATTCATACTACAAATAAGCCACAAGGACGTTTGCTTCGGCGCCTCTTCGGGCAGAAGGGGCAAGAAACGCGGCAGTATGGAGTTCATCTCCATAAAAATAAGCACTGCAGACAAAAATGAGGCTTTCCCATGAAGAAACTTGCGCGAATGCTGTGCATGACGCTGGCCGTCGTCCTGCTGCTGTCCTCGCTTGCCTTCGCAAGCGCGGAGGAGGAAAAGGTGTTCAACCTGGTCACCTCCAGCAACTCCATCGCGACGAAGCTGGACGCCGTGTGGGTCAACCGCGGAGACCTGTTCAAGACGCTCGTCTTCCGCAGCCTGTTTCTGCCCGACACGACGCTGACGAACCTCTCGCCCGACCTTGCGGCCTCCTACACGGTCTCCGACGACAACCTGACCGTCGAGGTCACGCTGAAGGACAACATCTTCTGGCATGACATGGAACCCATTACCGCAGAGGACGTCAAGTGGAGCATCGAGACGGCCCTGAAGGCGGCTTCGCTCAACGCCATCTATTCCACGGCCTTCTCCAACCTGGAGGGCGCCGCCGAGTGGACTTCCGGCGAGGCGGAGGAAATCAGCGGCATCACGATTGACGGCAACGTCGTCACCTTCCAGCTCGCGCGGACCTCCTCCACGTTCCTGCCCATCCTCGGCCAGTTCGCCATCCTGCCCAAGCACTGCCTGGAGGACGTGGATCCCCTCGAGCTGCACAACGACGATTTCTGGCAGATGCCCGTCGGCAGCGGCATGTACAAGGTGGCCGAGTTTAACCCGGGCAACTATGTGGTCTACGAGCGCTTTGAGGGCTACGAGGGCGAGGCGCCGCAGTTTGACCGGATGGTGCTCAGCGCCGTGGGCGACTACACCATCGCCGCCAGCCTCGGCGACGTGGACTACATGATTTCCAGCAATCCCGACCAAATCAATTCCCTCAACGAAATGGAGCACATGACGCAGTTCCCCGTGCCCATCAACTACTACCGCTACCTGGTGTGCAACCTCGGCGACGGCGAGGGCTGGGTGAACGAGAAAATCGCCGACCCGCGCATCCGCCGGGCGCTGCTGATGGCCATCGACCGCGAAAACCTGCTCAACGCGCTGTTTGCGGGCCTGGGCAATGTCGCCAACAGCGGCGTGCCGACCACTGCCGCGGAGTATGACGCGACCCTGGACACCTACGCCTACGACCCCGAGGCCGCCAAAGCGCTGCTCGTCGAGGCGGGCTTCGACTTCAACGAGACCATCAAGCTATGCGGGCGACACCGCGTCCATCAGCCTGATGGAAGCCATCGCCTACAGCTGGGAAGAAATCGGCGTGAAGGTGGATGTGGCCAAGTTCCAGGGAAGTTCCACGGAAGAGCTGTTCTCCATCCGCGATTACGATTTCTCGCTCAAGGCGCTCTCCGCCTTCTCCTATGAAGAGTACTACGGCGAGTACACCTCCACGAACAACAACTTCCGCAAGGTGCTCAACGCCGCGACGGACTTCGACGCGCTGGTGGCCGAGCTTGCCGCAACGCCCGACGCGGAGGGCCGCGCCGAAATCCTCAGCGAGCTGCAGCAGCTCGAGCAGGCGCTGCTGTACAAAATGCCTCTGGGCTGCTTCAACGTCTTCATCTATGTCAACACCGGCAAGCTGGATGTGTCGCAGGCGGAGTTTGGCAACCCCTACTACAACTACGACAACCACTTTGCCACCTGGGACTACGTACAGTAAACATAGAGCCGCAGGCGGCAGCGCAAGGGGGGACGGATCACCGCCCCCCTTGCCTTCCCCCAAAGGAGGGACGACAATGCTGAAATACTTCGCCCGAAGGCTGCTTGGCATGATTCCCATGCTTCTGCTGATTAGCGTGCTCGTATTCTTCGCGCTGGAGCTGACGCCCCTTGACCCGGTGTCCTATCTCATTTCGCCGGATGCGGCGGTGAGCACGGAAAACCTGGAAGCGCTGCGCGAAAAGCTGGGGCTCAACGACAATGTGGTCGTGCGGTACTTCCGCTGGATGGGCAATATCCTGCGCGGGGACTTTGGATACAGCATCGTCAGCGGGGACCCCATCGGCCGCATCATCGCGCTCAAGCTCCCGGCCACCATGGAGCTGGCGCTGCTGGTTTCGACGGTGCTGGGGGTGGGCCTTGGGATCATCGCGGCCATCCGGCAAAACGGGATTGTGGACTACGTGGCCCGGTTTGTCAGCGTGCTGGGGATATCCATTCCGCAGTTTTTCTTCGGCATCTGCATTATCTGGGTGTTTGCCGTGACGCTCGGCTGGCTTCCGGCCGGAGGCCGCATTGCTTACGGTTCGGAGACGTTCTGGGACCGGCTCCCCTATCTGGTGCTCCCCGTCATGACCATGGTGCTTTCCATGATGTGCGCGCTGACGCGCTATACCCGCAACTCCATGCTGGACGTCATGAGCAAGGACTATGTAAAGACCGCCCGCAGCAAAGGCCTGCCCGAATGGCAGGTATATATCAAACATGTGTTCCGCAACTCCATGCGGCCCGTCCTGACCGTATTGTGCTTCCGGCTGCCCATGCTCATCGGCGGTTCCGTGGTGATTGAGTCGCTCTTTGCATGGCCCGGCATCGGCACGGTGGTGCTCTCCAGCGTCACGGCCGGCGACTATCCCGTCATCATGATGTCCACGCTGATGGTCGCCGTGATGATACTTTTCGCCAGCTTCCTGGTGGACATTCTGTCCGCCGCCCTCGATCCGCGGATTCGATTCAACAAATGACAGGAGGGGAGCCGCATGGCCGCGAAAGAGCATAAGAGCATGCTGCGCAGGAACCTTGAAAAAGTTGCCCGCAACCGGCTGGCGCTCATAGGGATTGCGATGGTCACGTTGGTGATTCTGACCTGCGTGGGCGCGCCCCTGCTCACAGACTACGATCCCAAGGCGATAGATTATTCCGCCGTTTTGCAGGCGCCGAACGATGCGCACCGCCTGGGCACCGACAGGCTGGGAAGGGACGTTTTCTCCCGGATACTCTACGGCGGGCAGATGTCCATTTTCATCGGCGTGGTTTCCACCCTGGCGGGGGCGTTCATCGGCGTGGTCATGGGCGGCCTTGCCGGGTACTTCGGCGGCAAGCTGGACTCTGTGTTCGTGCGTTTTTCGGAAATCATGCTGACGTTTCCCAGCATGATTCTCATTCTTATTCTGGTTTCGATGATGGGACAGGGCGTATGGAACCTGATTATCATCTTTGCCGTCACGGGGTGGATGACGCCGTTTCGCATCATCCGCGGGGAGTTTCTGTCCCTGCGCGAGGAAACGTTCGTGGAAGTCAGCCGGTCCTTCGGCATTTCCGATATTTCCATCGCCTTCAAGCAGATTCTGCCCAACGCCATAGGCCCCATCATCGCGGCGACCCCCATGAACGTGGCCAGCGGCATTCTCTCCGAGGCAGGGCTTTCCTATCTGGGCGTAGGCGTTCCGGCACAGACGCCCACATGGGGAAACATCCTCAACGCCGCAAAGTCCATCGACGTCATCGCCAGCTACTGGTGGCTGTGGGTCGCTCCGGGCGTGATGATTTGCGTGTTTGTTCTGGGCGTCAACTTCCTCGGCGACGGCCTGCGCGACGTGCTGGACCCCAAGCAGTAAGGAGGACCCCATGTCGTCGCTCAATCCGGTATACAAGGTCGGCTATCAGGTGGCGGAGAACCTGCGCATACACCGCGGCGTCGGCAAGCAGGAGGCGCGCAGGGCGGTCGTGGAGATGTTCGCGCGCCTGGGCATCCCCGATCCGGACAAGCGCTACGACGCCTACCCGCACGAGTTTTCCGGCGGGATGAAGCAGCGGGTGATGATTGCCATCGCCATGATTTGCAATCCCCAGCTTCTCATCGCCGACGAGCCCACCACCGCGCTGGACGTGACCATTCAGGCGCAAATTATGGAATTGATGAAAGCATCCAGCAGGACGAGGGAAAGTCCATTGTCCTGATTACGCACAACATGGGGCTGGTGGCGGACATGGCGGACGACGTGGCCGTCATGTACATGGGCCGCGTCATGGAATACGGCACGGCGGAGGACATCTTCCTCCGGCCCGCCCATCCGTACACGCGCGCGCTGATGCGCTCCGTTCCCGTCATCGGGGACCGGTCCAAAAGGCTTGACACCATCCCGGGCATCACGCCCAATCCCGCCGAGCTGGGCGAGGGATGCGAGTTCGCCAATCGCTGCGAATATGCCTGCGCGGCATGCAGCGGGCAGGCGATTGGCGAAAGGGAGATTGCGCCCGGACATCGCGTGCGCTGTCTGCGGGCCGTGGAGGAAGGGGGAAACACAGGCGATGCATAACCCTCAGGACGAATTTCTGCGCGTAGAGCGTCTGAAAACCTATTCCCCCGTGTACAAAGGGTTTCTCAAGCGCCATGTGGGCGACGTCAAGGCGGTGGACGGCGTCAGCTTCGCGCTGCGGCGCGGCGAAACGCTGGGCGTGGTGGGCGAATCCGGCTGCGGGAAAACCAGCCTTGGCAAGACGCTGATGATGCTTGCGCCGCGCACGGGCGGCGAGATTACGTACAACTTCGACGGCCAGCCCCGGAAGGTTTCGCAGATGACGCGCCAGGAGCTTTTCCACCTGCGCGAAAACGTGTCCATGGTCTTTCAGGACCCCTATTCGTCGCTCAACCCGCAAAAGAAAATCGCCGCCGCCTTCGACGAGCCGATGCGCGTGCACGGCATGCGCGACCCGGCGAAGCGGCGCGCCCGGATGGAAGAACTGATGGCGCTGGTCAATCTGGACAGGCGCTACCTGGACCGCTATCCGCACGAGTTCTCCGGCGGGCAGCGCCAGCGCATCGCCATTGCCCGCGCGCTGTGCATCGACCCGAAGCTGGTCATCTGCGACGAGCCTGTCTCCGCGCTGGACGTTTCCATCCAGGCCCAGGTGCTCAACCTCATGCGCGATATTCAGCGGCAGATGGGCCTGACCTATCTTTTCATCGCGCACGACCTGAGCGTCGTCTACCACATGAGCGACCGCATCGCGGTCATGTACCTTGGCCGCATCGTGGAGATGGCCGCGCCCGAATCGCTTTACCGCCGGCCCCGCCATCCCTATACCGAGGCGCTGCTGTCCGCCGTGCCGGTGGCCAGGCTTCATGCCGGAAAAAAACGCATCGTGCTGGAGGGCGACGTGCCCAGCCCCATCAACAAGCCCGACGGATGCGCGTTTTGCAACCGGTGCCGCTTCTGCGGGCCGGAATGCCGCGAGCGCGAGCCGGAGCTGGTCGATTGCGGGGACGGGCACCTGGTCGCGTGCCATTATCCGCTGCAGGGAAATGCGCGGAACGAATCGCCGGAGGGGGTTCTGCATGGCTGAGCAAACGCTTGTCACCCTGGAAATGGTCAAGGCGCTCCCCGAAGTCGCCGTCTACCTGCAAAAGGCGGACGAGTGCCTCAAGTCCATAGGCTATACCGAGCATTATCTGCCGCACCTCACCACGGTCATGGAACGGTCCGCGGCCGTCCTGGAAATGCTGGACAGGCCGCCGCGGGAGCGGGAGCTTGTGCGCATTGCGGGCTATCTGCACGACATCGGGAACACCATCAACCGCCACGACCACGCGCAGTCCAGCGCCGTGATGGCCTACCATATTCCGGACCGGCTCGGCATGGACGCCGCCGAAATTGCCGACGTGGTCTGCGCCATCGGCAACCACGACGAAAAAACGGGGCTGCCCATCAACCTGCTGGCAGCCGCCCTGATTATCGGCGATAAGACGAACGTCCGCCGCAACCGGGTGCGTTCGCCGCTGCTGCGGGAAAACGACATACACGACCGCGTAAACGGCGCCGTGGAGCATGCAGATTTCCGCATCGACAAGGCGGCGCGCGCCATCACGCTTTCCCTGACCATCGATACGCAGCTTTGCGCCGTGATGGAGTACTTTACCATCTTCTTAAACCGCATGCAGATGTGCCAGAACGCCGCGAAGGTGCTCAAGTGCCAGTTCCGTCTGGTCATCAACGGCGCGGTCATGATGGGATAGGAGACCTTCATGCAGAAATACTGGTTTTTTGACTCTGCCCTGATGCGCGCCGCGGCCAACGTGCGCGCCGTTCCCGACAACGCGGTCAAGCGCGCGGAAAACTGGCTGTTCTCGGAGGGGCTGTACGATACGCCCTCCCTGCCGTGGGAGCCCCGCTTTGACAACGGCTATCCCAATGTGTTTTTTGACCCGCTCCTTGGGAAATACCGCTGCTACTATACCTCTTTTATCCGCGATGACGTCTCGGCGGCCACGCCGCCCGAAAGGCGCGCGGGCATGCGCTACAAAACCGACGGCACGCGGGTGGTCGGGCTGCTCTATGCGGAATCCGCCGACGGTCTCTGCTGGGAAAAGCCCCCGCTTGGCGTCACGCCATGGATGGGCACGCGCCGGAACAACATCGTCATGGCGCATGCGCACGGCGCGATCGTGCTGCTCGACCCGGAAGAAAAAGACCCCGCGCGGCGCTACAAGATGCTCATGCGGATGGATGCGCCGGAAAAGAAGCTGTGCGCCGCGTTTTCTGCGGACGGCGTGCGCTTTTCGACGCCCGAGCCCCTGCGCTTCGACGGGGACGCGCCGGGAGACACGCACAACTTTGTCCTCCGGGACGCCGCCGCGGGCGGATATGCGCTGTACACGCGCATGTTCACGCGGGAGCTGCGCACCGTCGGGCGCATGCACAGCGAGGACTTCCTGCACTGGAGCGCGCCGCGGGAGGTGTTTTGCGGGCAGGGCGCGGACGACCAAATCTACGCGATGCCCGTGTTCCGGCAGGAGGGGCTGTATTTCGGGCTCGCCGCCGTCTTCTACGCCGGAGACCGGGACAGACCCCACCACGACCATGTAGAGGTGGAGCTTGCCTTCTCGGGCGACGGCCTCCGCTGGCAGCGCGTCGCGCCGGGACGCCCCCTGATTGCCAACGGGCCGGACGCTTACGACGCGGGGTGCTGCTTTGCCTCGCCGCCCGTGCGGGAAGGGGACGACTACCGGCTGTATTACATGGGCGGAAACGGCACGCATTACGCCTTCCGGCAAACCGGCCTCTGCCTTGCCACGCTTCCGGCGGCGAAGCTGGCCGGCATTACGGCGGAAGATGCGGGCAGGCCCTTCGTGTTCCAAACCGCAAGGCTCCTTGCAGCAGGGGGCGAATGGCAGGTCTGCGCGGACGTAGGCGCGGGCGGCGGAATCACCTATGCGCTGCTGGACGCAGCCGGAGAACCCCTGCCCGGCTTTGACGAGGCGCGCTGCGCGCCCATCACCGCTTCCTGCCTGCGCGCGCCCCTGCGCTGGGCGGATGCGCCGCCCGTGCCGGAAGCGCCCGTCATGCTGCGCTTTACCGGCCGCAACGCCACGCTCTATTCGCTCTCGGGCGCGTTTGCACTCCGGCCGACGCATCCGCTGTGAAAAAAGGAGGACGAGGGCATGATTTTCTGCGCGAGGGACGCGCTTTCCCAATACCTGGGGCTTGACGCCAACCTGGATATCGCCCTGCGCTTTGCCGCGACGGCGCGCCTGGACCGGCTCGCGCCCGGAAGAAACGAGATTACCGGCGACGGCCGCGTCTATGCCAACCGCTTCGATTACGAAACCGCGCCGGGCGACGAACTGTTCTTTGAAGCGCACGCCGCCCATGCCGACCTGCACCTGCTCCTTGCCGGGGAAGAAATGATACAGATGGCCGGCGAAGCGCGGCGGGAGCTCGTCAAGGCATGTCCCGAAGAAGACTACGCGCTCTTTCGCGGGGAAGAGCAGGGCGCCGTCCGCATGACGCGGGCGGATGCGCTGCTGCTGTTTCCCGGCGAGCTTCACAAGGCGAAGTGCATGCTGGACGCGCCGCGGCGCGTGGAGAAGCTGGTCGTCAAGATTCAATTATGCCAACCGCTGAAGGAAAGAGAGGCCGTATCATGAAAGACCTCACCAAATACCATGGCATCATCCCCGCGCTCTACGCCTGCTATGACGATGACGGCCGCGTCGACGTGCGGCGAACCCGGCATCTCGCCCGCCACCTGGTGGACAAGGGCGTCAGGGGGCTGTATGTCGGCGGCTCCTCCGGGGAATGCATCTACCTGGAACCGCAGGAGCGCCAGGAAACGCTTGAAGCCGTGATGCAGGAGGTGGGCGGGGAATGCGCCGTCATTGCCCATGTGGCCTGCAACAATACGCGCCGGAGCTATCAGCTCGCGGCGCATGCGCAGCGGCTGGGCGCGGACGCCATCGCCAGCATTCCGCCCATCTATTTCCGCCTGCCGGAGCACGCCGTCGCAGGCTACTGGAACGACATTTCCGACGCCGCGCCCGATACGGACTTTATCCTCTACAACATCCCGCAGCTCTCGGGCGTGGCGCTGACCCTTCCGCTGTTTCTGACCATGCGGAAAAATCCCCGGGTCATCGGCGTAAAAAACTCTTCCCTGCCGGCGCAGGACATCCAGATGTTCAAGCACGCGGGGGGCGAGGACTGCGTCATCTTCAACGGCCCGGACGAGCAGTTCGTTTCGGGGCAGGCCATCGGCGCAGACGCGGGCATCGGCGGCACCTACGGCGTCATGCCGGAGCTGTTTTTGAAAATGGACGCGCTTATCTGGGAAAACCGCTTCGACGAGGCGCTGCCCATTCAGAACGCCGTCAACGACATCATCGCCGCGCTGTGCGGCTGCCGCGCCAACATGTACGCCGTGATCAAAAAGGTGCTCGAGGTGCGGGAAGGGTTGTCGCTCGGCTCCGTGCGCGCGCCGCTTTCCGGGCTGGCGCCGGAGGACATGCCGCAGGTGCGCCGCTGCGCGGACATGATTGACCGGGCCATTACCGCCTATGCATCCTAGCGTTCGCCTGCGCCGGGCATGCGCACGCATTGCAGACGGTAAAGGAGGAAAACCGTTATGGACAGGGCGCTTCTTGCTTCGCAGCGCGAATGGCTCCGGGAGGAGCTGAACCGCTGCGCGGATTTCTGGCTTCAATACGGGTGGGACCGCAGGCACGGCGGCGTATACACCTGCCTGGACCGCGAAGGCAAAGTATACTCGACCGACAAGAGCGTCTGGATGCAGAGGCGCTGCGCATGGATGTATGCTTATCTGTGCCGGACCTACGGCATTCGTCAGGAATGGCTGGATTTTGCCAGGAGCTGCCTGGACTTTCTGGAGGCGTTCTGCATCCAGCGCGCCAAGGGCGGCCGCATGTATTTCACCGTCACGGAGGACGGAAAACCCCTGCGCCAGCGCCGCTACTGCTTCTCCGAGGCCTTCTACGCCATCGCCAACGCCGAGTATGCCGCGCTGACGGGGGACGAGGCATGCATGCGCCGCGCCCGCGAGGCGTATGCGCTGATTTGGGGGCTGAACACGGGCGCCCTCCGCGACCCCGTCGGCCTGGGGCCGAAGACCCTTCCCGAAACGCGCGCCGGCCGCGCGCTGGCCGCGCCGATGATTTATTTGAACATGAGCAGCGTGCTGTACCGCTGCGACCCGGCCAATGCCGCGCTGTACGACGAGCGCTCCCGTCTGTGCGCGTCGGACATCCTCGCCTATCACTTCAAGCCGGACATGCGCTGCACGCTGGAAAACGTCGGCCCGCAGGGCGAGGTGCGCGACCATGTCACCGAAGGGCGCGTCGTCAACCCCGGGCATGACATAGAATGCAGCTGGTTTTTGATGGAGTATGCCGCGCGTATCGGCGATGCGCCGTTGTGCCAAAGCGCGCGGGACATGTTCGATTTCGCCGTGGAGACCGGCTGGGACGCGGAATATGGCGGTCTGCTGTATTTTATCGACTGCCTCGGCCTGCCCACGGAGGCATGCGAGCACGATATGAAGCTCTGGTGGCCGCACTGTGAAACGCTCATCGCCCCCTCATGGCCTATCGCGACACGGGCGAGGCGCGCTATCTGGACTGGTTCGGCAAAACGCTCGCCTACTGCCGCGACATGTTCAGCGACCCGGCGCACGGCGAATGGTTCGGCTATCTGCGCCGCGACGGGAAGCCGACCATGCCCCCCGTCAAGGGCAGCACGTTCAAGGGGCCGTTCCATTTGCCGCGCATGCTCTGCATGGCCGACCAGCTCCTCGGCCAGATATTGGAACGCGGCTGAGCTGGAGCGTCCGGACCGTTTCCCGCCGGGTGGCCGAAAAGTCCCAATGGGAACGGCGCCGACCGCCAGCGCGCATATGACAGACAGACTCCCCGCCCCGGGCAAGCCAGGCGGCCTGCCCGGAGGCAGGGCTTTTATATGGCTGACGGGCGGCCGGGCCGCTTTTCCCTTGACAAACCGTCCCGTCTCCTGTACAATATGTCCCCGGCGATGTCCATGTCCCTTGGCATCGCATATTTTCGGGCCATATGTTAGAAGAGACTAACTTATCCGTGAGGAGACAGTGGGAATGTTGGACAAGCGCTTGCTCCGTCTGCTGGGAAAGAACAGGAAATACATCTTCTACACGGTAGCGCTCATGGTCGGCGGCCTGTTTGCCAACATCGGCATCACGGCTTCCCTGTGCTATGCCATTGACCTGTCGCTCCGTTTTGACGCCCGCGGCGGCAGCGCCGCCATGTTTATCCCGCCGGCCGTATGCGCCGTGACGGCTGTTGCGGCGCGCTACGTCACGAGCCGTCAGGTGGGGAATCTGAAGGATTTGCTGGGGCGGAAAGTCAAAAAAGACCTGCGCGAGAACGTTTACAGCAAGATTGTCCGGCTGGGCGTTCGCTCCGCCGACGGCATGAGCATGGCGGGGCTGACGCAGGTGGCGATGGAGGGCGTGGAACAGCTGGACCTGTACTATTCTTCCTACCTTCCGCAGTTTTTCTACGCCATGGCGGCGCCCGTCATGCTGTTTTGCATCACGGTGTGGATGGATTGGCGGACCGCACTGGTGCTGCTGGCCTGTGTGCCGTTCATCCCGGCGTCCATTATGGCGGTGTCCAGGTATGCAAAAAAGATTTTCGCGAAGTATTGGGGGAAGTATACCGCCATGGGCGACGGCTTCCTGGACAGCGTGCAGGGCCTGCGCGAGCTGAAAATCTTCCGGGCAGACGCCGCCCAGCACGCCAGGATGAACGCCCGGGCGGAGGAGTTTCGCAAAATCACCATGAAGGTGCTGGTGATGCAGCTGGCGTCCACGACCCTCATGGACCTGGTGGCGTATGGGGGCGCGGGCGTCGGGATTGCCGTGACGGTCATGGGGGTGGCCTATCGCGGCCTTTCTCCCGTGGCGGGCCTGTTTCTGATGCTGATGGCGGCGGAGTTCTTCCTGCCGCTGCGGGCGTTCGGAGCCGCCTTTCACGTTGCCATGAACGGCGCCAGCGCGGGCCGCAAAATCATTTCCCTCCTGGAGCAGCCCGACCCCGTCTGGGGCGAGGACGCCCCCGCAGACATGGAAATCAGGGCAGAGCATATCTCCTTTTCCTATGACGGCAGGCGACGCGTGCTCCAGGACGTCTCCATGATTTTTCCCGCCCAGGGCATGACGGCCATTGTGGGCGAATCCGGCTGCGGCAAGTCCACCGTCGTGTCCCTGCTGTGCGGCGACATCAGGCCCCAGGCAGGCGTGGTGACCGTCGGCGGCAAGCCTCTCCAGACCCTTTCCCGCGAAGCGTATTACAGCCGCCTGGCCGTGGTCAGCTACAATACGTACCTCTTCAACGAAACCGTCCGCGCCAATTTTGCGCTCGCAAACGGCGGCGCTACGGAAGCCGAGATGTACGACGCGCTGGAGCGGGTGAACCTGGCGGCCTTCATCCGTGAAAACGGCGGCCTGGACAAGGTCATTTCCGAAGATGCCAGCAACCTCTCCGGCGGGCAGAAGCAGCGGCTCGCGCTGGCCATCAACCTGGTGGCCAACAAGGACGTCTACATCTTCGACGAAGCCACCAGCAACATCGACATAGAAAGCGAAGCCATCATCATGCGCAACATCCGGGCGCTGGCCGCCTCCAGGTCGGTCATCGTCATCTCTCACCGCCTGGCAAACGTGGCGCCGGCCGACCGGATTTACTTCATGGAGGCCGGCGAGGTCAGGGAAAGCGGCGCCCATGCGTCCCTCATGGCGCTGGACGGCGGCTATGCCAGGCTGTACACCGCGCAGAAGCGCCTGGAAGAAGGCTATAAGGAGGCGAATGCGTCATGAAAAGCCACCCCAAGCCGCTCCGCCGCAGCGGGGCGAATATCATGGCGAATCTCATCCTGCTGCTGGGAAGCCTTTCGTATATCATGGTGCTTGCGGTCATCAACGGTTCCGCCGGCTTCGTCTCCGCCATGGGCGTAACGCTGTTCGGGGCCGTCGGCATCGCCAAGGCGTTGGGCGAGCCCGTTGCGCTCTCTTACGGCATGATTGGCGCGCTTGCCATCCTGTGCGGCGCAGTGCGCGGCGTGCTGCGCTTTTTTGAGCAGTACGGCAATCATTTCATCGCCTTCAAGCTGCTGGCGGTGCTGCGGGACAAAATCTTCGCCGCCCTGCGGGTGCTGTGCCCCGCCAAGCTGGAGAGCAAGCAGAAGGGCTCCCTCATCGCCATGATTACCTCGGACATCGAGACCCTGGAGGTGTTCTACGCCCACACGGTGTCGCCCATTTGCATTGCGGTCATCGTATCGACGGCGGTGTTCCTGTTCGTGGGGTTTGCGGCCAGCTGGTATCTGGCCTGGATTGCCCTTCTGGGCTATCTGCTCATCGGCATTGCGGCGCCGATGATTTCCTCCGGCAGGCTGAAGGCTTCCGGCGTTCGCTATCGCGCCGAATTCGCCTCCTTCAACGCCTTCTTCCTGGACAGCATCCAGGGCATCCGGGACATCGTGCTCAACAATGCCGGCAGCGCCCGCGCAAAGGAGGTGGGCCGACGCTCCGATGTGCTGCTGGAGGAAACCAGGCGCATGAAGCGCGGCATTGCCAGGGCCGGCGCGGCGACGGAGCTCACCGTGTCGCTGGTTGTCCTCGCCGTGCTGGCAGCCGGCATTGCCCTGGTCGCCCACGACAGGCTCTCCGCGGGCCGGATGATCATCGGCGTGACGGCGGTATTCGGGTCCTTTGGCCCGGTCATCGCCATCTCCGCGCTGCCCGGAAATCTGACGCAGACCTTTGCCAGCGGCGACCGGGTGCTCAGCCTGCTGCGCGAAGCGCCTGCCGTCACGCCC
>ENA-OZAB01000899-OZAB01000899.1-human-gut-metagenome-genome-assembly--contig:-NODE-899-length-14268-cov-6.800957_pt1 | contig 14268 bp, 9 predicted proteins | sample MGYA00243297_ERZ653491 | MGnify/ENA primary metagenome ERZ653491 (study PRJEB26926, sample SAMN06165154) | human gut metagenome | biome: ENVO:00009003; feature: ENVO:2100002; material: ENVO:00002003... | reverse complement strand
ATCAGCTGAAGAAACATCTCCAGCTTTTGCCGGTCAATATCAGTAAGGTAGCTGTTCAGACTGCGCCTGTGAACAGATTTGTGCATGTAATCTTGTGATGCTCTTTCAGATAGCGTTTGTATCGCTGTCTCTATAAACTAATAGACTGTTCTGTTGTGGAAGATGAATTGATGAGCGACAGTTTAGTTACAATCAATACCAATATTGAAGATATCCGCTGTTTGCGCCTATCATAGAAATAAATGGATCAGTCCGTTAATGAAAATGTTTGTTGATTAACTGTAATTCGACGAATGACAATTAGCCTGTAGAAGTTGCGAAAGGTTTTAACGGTTAACATAAAAGTCTATTGCTTTCCAGAAAAATATGCGGAATTATTCTGCAAAAATCGGAGTGAATGAGTAAGAAAAAACTCATCGATAACAAATATAGCTAAGCAAATTTATAAGGGAAAATAAGCTTATACGGACTATGATTTTCAATGTCATTATTATTCAAAATAGCAACTAACTTTTCGTAAAAATAAGTTGCAGTACTGAAAATATTTCTGATAACATAAGTTATCCTCACCTTTAAAGATAATCGTATCATTCTTAATATCCTTTTTCTTGAGCTTACCTTCCTTGAGCATCTGCTGCTTCTGCTCTCTGATGCTTTCCAACAATACCCCTGCTGGTTCATCATTCGGATCCTGTGGAACAAGTTTGCCACGGATAGCAAGATCAAGTATTTTTTGTCTTAATGCTTTTGTATCCATTACTCCTCCACTTCCCCAATCAATTGTTCTAATTCTGAAACTGCTTTAGCAATATTCTCAGACTTTTCTTTAATCTGATCAAGTAATTCCGCGAGAGTATAATTATCTGTATCAGATTCTGTCTTCATCCATGTAATATCTAGGCTAGTCTTATCTCTTGTAAGGATATCCTGAATTGAGAACTTACGCCATCTTCCATTTGGATTTTCTTCACTATATGTTTCTTTTCGCTTGCCTAAGTCTCCATCTGCATAGCATGCTATAAAGTCATCAAAGTGCTCTGGCTTTAAAGGATTAGTTTTTCCAAATGATGGCATATCATTTCTAAGATCATAAATCCAGACTTCTTTTGTATTTCCCTTATCTGTTTTTCCACGAGTAAAGAAAAGTACATTTGTCTTAACACCCTGTGCATAGAATATTCCTGTAGGAAGACGCAAAATTGTGTGTAGATTACATTTATCTAATAAATCCAATCTAATTTTCTCGCCATCACCATCAGCAAATAACACATTATCAGGCAATACAACAGCAGCTCTTGCTTTTCCGTTGTTTTTTAAACTTCGATAAATATGCTGTAAAAAGTTTAACTGTTTGTTACTTGTAGGATATGTAAAATCATCACGTGTAGCACGTTCTCCGCCTTTCTTAGTTCCAAAAGGTGGATTTGTCAAAACCAGATCGTAATCATGCATTGATTTTCCAATATTTGAAAGTGTATCACCTAATGTAATAGGAGCTTCAATATCATGGAGCATAGCATTCATCAATGCCAACCGATGTGTATCATGTACAAGCTCACAACCTGTAAATGCTTCCTCCCTCTCAAATCTTGCCAAATCTGCATCTTCAATGTCAAAAAAATTATCTGTATGTTCTGATACATACTGATGAGCAGCAATCATAAAACCAAATGTTCCACATGCAGGATCGTTACATCTCTCTCCTACTTGCGGTTTCATAAGTTCTGTCATAACATCAATCAAAACTCGTGGAGTAAAATACTGACCTGCACCTGATTTCTTTTCATTAGCGTTCTTCTCAAGTAAACCTTCATACAGATTTCCAAGTCCTTCTTCTCTTGCAGAATACCAATCAAGACTATCTATCGTGGCTATAATTTTCTCAAGATTCTTAGGCTCGTCAATATTTGTTGCTGCACCCTGATATATTTCACGAATTCTACCTGTACCATTATCTCCAAGTTCTGATAACAGCTCCTTGTAAAACTTTTTCAGTTCTACTCCACTTTTAGCCTTCAATTCATCCCAACGGTATTTCTCTGGAATCTGTTCTTCTGTTCCAGTTTCCTTAGCCATTTTCAAAAACAAAATATATGTTAACTCTGTAACATACTGATGATATGTGATACCATCATCTCTTAGTACATTACATAAATTCCATAATTTGGATACAATTTCTTGTGTTGTCATGCAACATTTCCTCCGTCATCATACAAATATTCATTCAATTCAAGCACAATGCTTTCAAGATTATTCTGAAATACTTTATTTATCTTATTGAAGCCTCCATAGCTTGCAAATCTGCTGTCTTCATCAAACACCTTAATATTCATTACAGATTCCCCTAGCAAATATTTTTCAATGCGAGATATCCAGCTCTGTTCCTGCTTTGAAAAATTATGTTTTTTTCTAAGTTTCTCAACAGCTCTGTGAATACGTGCTTCATGACTAACAAGCGTTGAGCCAATTGCATAGCGTCGAATCAAACTTATAATATCTGCCATTATCTCTTCATTAGTCAATTCATAAAGTGCAGTATTCAACTGCTGTGTAGTAAATCCTTCTCTATCGAGTGTTAACCTTAAATCCTTCAAATCTTTTCTTGTCAAATCCTTTGGTCTGGTACAGATAATATTCAATGCCGCAATTTCATTACGATTATTCTGAATATAACGTGAAAATGCATTCAGATAATCTTCTGGTTTTTCTGCATTTCCATATCCACGTGAATGTTCTGTCAATATATCCTCTGCATCAGAAACCACAACAGAACGAAAACCATTTGCTTTCGTTTCTTGCAGCATTTTGAATACATCACGGTATTTAAGCAGACTATTCTTAGCTTCCTGAACATCTGACTTTTTAATTTCCATAATAAACTGTGATGGGTCTTTTCCATCAGTCATGCTAATAAAATAATCCATCACTTTAGGCGACATATTTCGTTTATTTCTCTGTAGTTTAGCAATTATCTGATTAATCTGCTGTTCTACCTGTTTATCATCATTTATTTCAGACAGCCCATCCAATAGTTGAGTAAAGCTTGTTGCAGGATTAACCACTACCGGTTTCATAGTATTCACATCATTCAAAGAATCATATACTCCCACAGGATCATATATTTCAAAATGTGTCTTATGAATTTTTTGACATAATCTGGTAGCACGTCCCAACATCTGTTCAAATAAAATACGTGATTTCACCCTACGCATAAACACTAAATTTGTAATTTCAGGCACATCAATTCCTGTAGTCAACAAGTCTACTGTTACTGCAATACTTGGATAATTCTCGTTCTTGAAACGTTTTATAGCCTCCTGCACTTTCTTAGGATTTCCGCCTCCAACGCTACCTGTTATCTTCATAATAGCCTCATTAGAGACTCCATATTCCGAATAAATATCTCTCAAAATTGATACAATCATATCTGCATGTTGGTCATCAACTGCATATATTAGAGTTTTTCCCTGTTCTTCCGGATTCTCAGGATCAATATCACGAGCAATTTCACTTAAAACTGTCTTATTAAAATTCTCTGTAATAACCTGTCGATTAAATTGTTCAATATCAAAATCTAATTCATCATCCAACAACTCACTATTTGTAATTTCGCCTGTCACAGAATCATAAATCATAACTGTATCACCCAATTTGTAGTGAATTCCACCTGTACTAAGTTTTGTTTCCAGATGATGAGGAGCATCATGATCTACTAAATACCCTTCTATGACAGCTTCCCTATATGTATATTTAAACACTGGTTGTCCAAAAATTTCTGTCGTCTGAAGTGCAGGTGTTGCCGTAAGTGCAATCTTCACCGCATCAAAATATTCAATTACACTTCGATATTTACTTTGATAATCTCTCTGGTCACGATACAAAATTTCGGTGTCACCCATTTCCTTATCAAGAATATATCCACGGTGTGCTTCATCAATGATAACCAGATCATAATCTGTAACAGCCGGCATAGTTTCTCCGTCATTATATAAAATACGCTTAACCATACTCTGAACAGTAGCTACCTGTATTCTAGTTTCTTTATCAATATTTTTATCTTCAAGTCCCTTGACATTATATATCTCATCAATTGTCATTAAGTCTTCCAATTTAACTTCTTTGAATACATCTGATGCCTGTTCTCCAAGGGAAGTCCGATCAACAAGAAACAATATACGCTTGAATCGGTTCGTTTTTAAAAAGCGATAAATCATGCCTAATACTGTACGAGTCTTTCCTGTTCCTGTCGCCATAGCTAAAAGAATATTCTTTTTTCCTTCAATAACTGACTGTTCTGCCGCTTTTATCGCATTTAACTGATATTCACGCAAATTTAGCCCCTTAGGGTCTGTAAGAAAATCATATGGCAATGCCTTCAATGCTGAATTACCCTCTTGAGGATTTTTCTCTAGCAATTCTACCATTCCCATAGGACTAATCCAACCATGAAGAGCTGTCGGATTATTTGCAGGGCTTCTCAAATCTAAAAACCATATACCTGACTTTGTTTCAAGCTGCTTTAGATATGGTCTTCCGTTGGTAGCAAAAGTAAATGGTACTTTGTATTCCCCCCATTCTCCAATCTGATACGCTGAATCTTCCTTACGAATATTACGTGGATATTCTTTCCCCTGATAATCAATAACAGACGGAATATCCTTATGTATTGCTTTTGCCTCAATAACACCTATCAACTTAGTGTCAACAAATAATGCATAGTCTACACGTCCACTCTGTCCTACTGTAGAATTTGTCGGCCATTCAGCAATAGCCATATTATGTCCTTTTGCCGGACGAGTTCCTTTAGAATAACGCAGATTTTCTGTATCTGTCTCCCAGCCTACTTGACGCAATTGTTCATCAATAATATATCTAGTTTCAGCTTCTGATTTAGGTCGCTGACTTGCCATTTTACCAGCCTGCTTCTGACGCTCTGATTTAGAAATAGCTTCTGCTATGCTTGCTTTTTGTTCTGCCTGTTTTGTAAGTTCTTCTGCCTGTCTCTCTTCTGCAGCTTTCTCCTCCTGTGTAACCGAAACTCTCTTGTTTTCTAATTCAGGCATAACAAAATCATGATGCTGATAATTCCAATCGCCATAAGTCTGCATAAACCATTCGCATAGACTATGAGCCATTTGAATCAGAATTTTACATTCTGATTCAGAATCATAATTCTCATGCACAGCTTTATTTCTGGCTTTCCTAAGAGCATGTAAAATATCCGTTAAATCTCTTGTTAGCAATCCCTCTCTTTGAAGAGTATCTATTCTTGTAACTGCTGTATTATCATATGGCAATTGGATTCTATCATAAGTAAACATTAAATTAACAATGCTCTCCCCTATCATTCCCAATTTCATAAGGCATGAATTAGGATCAGAAAAGCAATACTTTTCAGCCTGACAACCAAATGTTGCTAAAACCGGAAACTCTGATTGTAAAAAGTCAAAGTTTGAATTCATAAGAGTTACCTCCTCATTCCACCATTTTGTCCACTTAACTTCTCATAATATAATATTATATCATGTATAATAATAATTTTTCAATCTCATCCTGAGTTTCTCAAACACTCTAAAACACTATATCTTATCGAACATCCGCTACACATATAATTAATCACATACCTTGGCAATCCGATTGATTTCGTATTTCCAATCCGACAGATTTCTAATTTTCAATCCGATAGATTTCCAATTTCCAACCCGATTATTTTTTCAACATCATTTCCTTATAGCAAATAGTTTAAAACTCCATTCACATTTCCCTTGACCTCAACCTGACTTTAGGTGTTATCATATAAAATGTAATAAAATATTAAGACAAGGAGTATCAGAAAATATGTATATTGAGAATATTAACAGTCCCGCTGATGTGAAGAAGCTTAACATCATGCAGCTTAATGTCCTTGCAGAAGAAATGCGTCACGCCCTTCTTACAAGAGCCAGCAGACACGGTGGACATTTTGGTCCTAACTTCGGTATGGTAGAAGCAATCATCGCCATGCATTATGTATTTGATTCGCCTAAAGATAAAATCGTATTTGATGTATCACACCAGTGCTATCCTCACAAAATGCTCACTGGAAGAAAAGATGCATATCTTTATGAGGAGCATTATGATGATGTGTCAGGATACACTAATCCGGACGAAAGTGAACATGATTTCTTTACTGTAGGTCATACTTCAACTTCTATAAGTCTTGCCTGCGGTCTTGCCAAAGCAAGAGATTTAAACGGTGAAGATGGTAATGTAATCGCTGTTATAGGTGATGGTTCTTTAAGCGGCGGTGAGGCTTTGGAAGGTCTTGATTTCGCTTCTGAATTAAATGGCAACATGATTATTGTTGCTAACGATAACGACATGTCTATTGCTGAGAATCACGGTGGTCTTTATGCCAACTTAAAGCTTCTTCGTGAAACAAATGGACAGGCTGAATGTAATCTTTTCAAAGCAATGAACCTTGATTACATCTATGTTGATAAGGGTAATGATATCGCTTCTTTAATTGAAGCATTTGAAAAGGTTAAAGATACTAAAAAGGCGGTTGTTGTCCACATTAACACTCTTAAAGGCAAGGGTTATGCACCTGCTGAACAGAATAAGGAAGAATGGCACTGGCATATGCCTTTTGATATTGCAACCGGTGAATCTCTTTTCAAGGGCGGAGAGCCTGATTTCTCTGACGCTTCTTTAGAATATCTGTTAAAGAAGATGGACGAGGACAAGAGTGTTGTTGCAATCACAGCCGGAACTCCTACTGTTATGGGATTTACTGCTGACATGAGAGCTAAAGCAGGAAAACAGTTTGTTGATGTTGGTATCGCAGAGGAAACTGCTGTTGCATTAGCTTCCGGTATCGCTGCCAACGGCGGAAAGCCTGTATTTGGTGTTTACAGCTCATTTATACAGAGAGCCTATGACCAGATTACTCAGGATGTATGTATCAATGGCAATGCCGTAACATTTACAGTATTTGCAGGCTCTGTGTACGGAATGAATGATGTTACACATCTCGGACTTCAGGATATTCCTATGCTCAACAGCATTCCGGGACTTGTATATCTTGCACCTGTTACCAAGGAAGATTATATTGCAATGCTTGACTGGTCTTTAACACAGAATGCATATCCTGTTGCTATTAAAATTCCGGGCGGCAGCATGATTTCAACAGGTGTACCTGTAACTAAAGATTTCAGCAAGCTTGACACTTACGAGATTACTAAGAAAGGAAGCAGAGTTGCTATCCTCGGGCTTGGAACTTTCTATGAAAATGCCGTTAAAGCTGCTGATATTCTTAAGTCTTCACACGGAATTGACGCAACTGTTATCAATCCTTACTATATCTCAGGTATTGACGCAGACACTCTTAATGAATTAAAGAAAGACCACGCTGTAGTTGCAACTCTTGAGGACGGCTATCTTGAAGGCGGCTTCGGAGCTAAGATTGCAGCATTCTATGGTTCTTCTGACATGAAGGTATTAAACTTCGGTATTAAGAAAGAATTTATCGACAGATACGATGTCTCAGAAGTATTAAAGGATAACCACCTTACTCCTGAACAGATTGCAGAAGATATCGCAGCAACATTATAACTATATTGTTTCATTATAATCGAAAAGACATGGCAATCATTTTTATCAATGACTGCCATGTCTTTTTAGAATTTATCCCTGTCTTTAGTTTCCATAATGGCTGTGGCATGATTAAATACATGCATATTTGACATGATACCTATAGATAGTCGCATTAGTCAAGTTCTTATAGGACAATTTCAGCAAATTGCCTGCTAAACCAGCCATTTTATCTCTCAATCCACCTATCAAAAGCTTCCTCGTGCCAGCCTTATAGGTAATTCCGCACCGAAAACACTTTTTCTGTCTGAAAACAGCCTATAAAACCTCTATAAAAAACAATCTTATAAGACGCACCTGCCTGAACGCCACGCCACACTATATCTATCTCACCAGTGGACTCAATCGCCACGCCTCAGCACGCCTCAACATTCCTTAGCAGCCTCCACAAACTCCACAGCCCAGTGCTTCCACGACCACATATCTTCTGCATACTGAACGCCTCTTGCCACTTTCTCCTTCATAGAACCCACATCAGCCACAAGGCTTTTAATCTTCTCTCCAACATTTTCCAGCTCATCAAGAGAATAATATTCAACTCCTGAATCCATAGGAATCTCCCGGCGCATATAAGTACTTCCATCTGTAATACTCACACAGCCATTCATAAGTGCAAGCGGCGTCCTGTCATGTATTCCTGCCTTAAACCACGGAAGCTGGTTAATTGAAAGCCTTGCATTATTATATATTGCCGGAAGTTCCCCATATGTTACCTCGCCACAGTCCTTAACAAACTCTTTAATAAATGTCAGATTATCCTTCATAAGAACCTCTGCCTTCGTAAGAAAAGTATCCCAGTTATGTCCATACAGCTTCACAGGCACATGATTTCTTATAAGCTGAACCACAATCTCCTGCCTGATTGCCGCCTGAATATATACATCAGCCATGAAATTCTGCTGTAGTTTCTCTGCAATCTCTATTCCACTTATTCCCGGATACATCCTTCTCACAGCTTCCTCCTGCGTAAGCTCCGGATTATCAAGCAGTATCTGTGTAAATGTATTAAAAAAAGCCACATTATCACTATCCTGCTTCTTTGCCTTAAAATACACCATATCAGGGTCAGTATAAGACGCTGTGAATATCAGGTCATTCTCACGCATATCATATGGCTTCAGGCCGCTCTCTGCCTGCTTTGCAGCAAGCGGAAGAACAATACAGCTGTTAATATGAGGATAGGTTTCATCAATAAACTTTTTATGCATCTCATCAAGACATATTACATTCATGTTCTTTAAAGGCACTTTGAGACTGTCATGATGATAGAACGGATGGTCAAGAATATAATGCCATACCGCTTTTCCAAGTCTGTCAAAGCAGTATCTTCCTGAATCATCACATACTGCGTCCAGCTTTGTATTAATATCAAACACATAATCAAAAGGCTGGGAGTCATACTCATCAGCCAGCACACACAGCTTATCCTTCTGTGTGGCTTTATCTAATCTGATATGCATGACTTCCCAGCCCATAGCTTTTAATTCTTCACCTATACAGTTAATAAAGTAAGTTATTGAGTCATAGCATATAGAACCATTACTTAAGAAAAGTATTCTATCTGACACAACCAATCAGCTCCTTAATATCTGCTACATTATTCTTTTCCATATATTCCCTGATTCCATCAATAACCTTAATAGTTGTATATGGATCATTAAAATTCGCTGTTCCGACAGCAACTGCACTTGCACCAACCATAATCATTTCAAGTGCATCCTCTGCTGTTCTGATTCCACCCATTCCGATTATAGGAAGGTTAATTGCATTGGCAACCTGATAAACCATTCTTACTGCAATCGGATGAATAGCAGGTCCTGATACGCCCGCAGTCTTGTTAGCTACTGCAAATGTTCTTCTGTTCACATCAATCTTCATACCTGTAAGAGTATTGATAAGCGAAACTGCGTCAGCACCACCTGCCTCTACAGCCTTTGCCATCTCTGTGATATCAGTAACATTAGGACTTAACTTCATAATAACCGGCTGCTTTGCAACCTTCTTAACCGCCTTAGTAATAGCCTCTGCAGAAGATGGAACCTGTCCGAAAGCAATTCCACCCTCTTTGACATTAGGGCATGAGATATTGATTTCAAGAAGGTCAACTGGCTGTTCACCAAGCTTTTCAACAGCATCCACATAATCTGCTTCAGATTTTCCACATACATTAACAATAATCTTAGTATCATACTGCTTAAGAAATGGAATATCTCTTTTTACAAATGTATCAAGTCCCGGATTCTGTAATCCGATAGCATTCATCATCCCACCATAAGTCTCAGCAATTCTTGGTGTAGGATTGCCCGGCCACGGAATATTGGCAACACCCTTGGTTGTCACTGCACCGAGTCTGTTAAGATCAACATATTCTCCGTACTCCATGCCTGAACCGAATGTTCCGGAAGCAACTGTCACAGGATTCTTTAATTCAACTCCTGCAATATTCACTGACATATTAATATCGCTCATTACAGTTCTACCTCCTTAACATTAAATACCGGACCTTCCTTGCACACTCTCTTATTCTTAACCTGAGAATGGTCGTCAATCTCAGTTGACTTACATACACACGCAAGACATGCACCGATTCCACATGCCATCTTTTCTTCTAATGAAACATAACACGGAATATCATTCTCAAGTGCGTATGCCTTAATTGCACGAAGCATAGGAGTTGGTCCGCACGCAAATATAGCATCTGCCTCAACATTTTCCTGTTTTACGGTATCTAATACATTTCCCTTAGTTCCAACACTTCCGTCCTCAGTTGCAATATATACATCAGTGTCTGCAACCGCCTCAAAATCTTCCTTAAGGAAAGTCTGGCTGTTTCTGTAACCAACTACAACATTCTTGTGGCAGTCTAATCTTCTTGCAAGCTCAAGCATAGGAGGAACACCTATTCCACCACCGAAAAGAATAGCCTTATCAAAGCTTCTGCCTTCTGCCTTAATCTCTGCAGCAATTTTTCCCAGATCATATCCATTGCCAAGAGGTCCCTGAATATCAAGATATTCTCCTGCCTTCATCTTAGAAAACTCTTCTGTTCCCTTGCCGGCAACTCTGAATACAATTCTTAAATTATTATTCTCAACCTTACATATACTGATAGGTCTTGGTAACATTCTTGAACCATCATTAGAATATACTGATATAAACTGTCCTGCCTTAGCAGCCTTAGCAATATCCTTTGTTTCAAACCATATTTCATAGACTCCGTCAGCAAGACAATCCGCCTTAAGAATCTTTGCATTTTCTCTGTACGCCATAATAATCTCCATTATTAACCTGTGTGTAAATATGTATAATTACTTGCCAAGTGCTCCGTTGATATCAGCAATCATATCAAGAGCAGCCTGTCTTGAAGCTTCTCCGAAGTTCTTCTCACCAAACTTCGCATACTGCTCCTTAGTATATGCTGCAATAATTCCTCTTGAGCTGTTTACAATAGCTCCAAGTCCGTCAGGATTAAAGAAATCAACAAGATCCTTGCCCTGTCCGCCCTGTGCACCATATCCTGGTACAAGGATATACGCCTTAGGCATAACCTTTCTTAATACTCTTCCCATCTCTGGGTAAGTAGCTCCAACAACCGCACCGACATTACTGTAATCTCCGTCCATGCTTGAAGCTCCCCACTCATTAACCTTCTCACCAACTAACTCGTATAATGGTCTTCCGTTAATAAGCTGATCCTGGAATTCTCCACTTGAAGGATTAGATGTCTTAACAAGTATAAATATACCTCTGTCCTGCTCATTACAAACCTTAATAAATGGATTGATACCATCTGAGCCAAGATATGGATTAACAGTTGCAAAATCTTCGTCAAAAGGAGTAATTGCCTTAGAGCCAACATTTACCTTTCCAAGATGTGCTACCGCATAAGCCTCAGAAGTTGAACCAATATCGCCTCTCTTAACATCACCGATAACAATCATGCCTTTCTCGTGACAGTAATCAACTGTTTTCTTGAATGCCTTAAGTCCTTCAATTCCAAACTGCTCATACATTGCAATCTGTGGTTTAACAGCTGGAACAATGTCATATATATTATCTATAATGCCTTTGTTATACTGCCATATAGCCTCTGCTGCTCCCTCAAGTGTCTCACCATACTGCTCAAATGCAACATCTGCAAGATGCTTTGGAAGATACTTCATCATCGGATCAAGTCCTACAACTATTGGTGCATTAGTCTCTACAATCTTATCAACAAGCTTCTTAATCATTAATCTACTTTAGCCTCCTTAATTCATACGCAAAATCACTTTATTCTACAACTTTGGAACTTCTCTTTCAATAAGAATTTCTGTTCCATTATGGTCTGAATACACAACTCTTCCATTAACAAGCGTATATAAAACCTTTCCATACACATGCTTTCCTTCAAATGGAGTATTCTTTCCCTTTGAAGCAAATCTGTTGCTGTCAATATCATACTCTTCTGTAGGATTAACAACTGTTATATCAGCAACTTTTCCCGGTGCAAGAACTCCTCTGTCAATTCCAAGTATCTTAGCTGGATTATAGCTCATTTTCTCAACCATCTGTAACGGAGTAAGTACTCCTGTTCTTACAAGCTCAGTAATAGTAACCGGAACTGCTGTTTCAAGACCTACTACACCAAACGGTGCTTCATCAAAAGGTCTTTCCTTCTCAGTAGGATGATGTGGAGCATGGTCTGTTGCAATAACATCAATAACCCCTGATGCAAGCGCTTCTTTAAGAGCCTTTACATCATCTGCCTTTCTTAAAGGAGGGTTAATCTTAAAGTTAGCATCATCCCCGTTCACCGCATCCTCTGTCAGTGTGAAATGATGTGGGGCAACCTCTGCTGTCACTGGAATCCCCTGTTCCTTGGCAATCTTTATAATAAATGCTGATTCCTTATTAGACACATGACTTATATGCAGCTTTGCACCTGTATTCTTTGCAAGAAGAATATCTCTTGCAACAATAACATCCTCAACGGCATCCATTATTCCGAAAAGACCAAGTTCCTTGGCTCTCTCTCCGGCATTCATAACACCTCTTGCAGCCAAGTTAGTATCTTCACAATGTGCAAATACCGGAATGTCAACCTCTGCTGCCTGCCTCATAGCCTGCCTTGCAGTTCTTGCATTCATAATAGTTCCGCCATTGTCACTGACTGCAACAGCACCTGCATCCTTAAGAGCCTCAAAATCAGTAAGATACTCACCCTCCTGACCTGCTGTCATGGCAGCTATTGTATACAGATTAATGTCAGTAACCTCTTCTGCCTTATCTGTTACATACTGCAGCATATCAACATTATCAATTACAGGTTTCGTATTAGGCATCATGCAGACTGTTGTATATCCGCCTCTTGCTGCTGCTCTTGAACCTGTTCTGATTGTTTCCTTATGCTCAAGTCCTGGTTCCCTGAAATGTGCATTAAGATCAACCAGTCCTGGCATAACCATGCATCCTGATGCATCAATCACTTCATCAGCCTGTGACTCATCAATATTCTCCTCCACTGCAGCAATAAATCCGTCCTTAATAAGCACATCAATAACTTTGTCTGTTTTACTTGCAGGGTCAAGCACTCTGCCCTCTTTAATCAGTATATTCATTCGCCCAATCTCCCCTCTAAGTTTTTCTCTTCAAAAATATTGGCTGGTACAGGCTTCCCAAAATAATATCCCTGTATATAATCCACACCAAGACTTTTAAGCAGTTCAAACTGCTCCTTATGTTCAACACCTTCAACAACAATCTTAGTACCGATAGTCTTGGAAAGGTCAACTATAAGCTTAATAAATGCCTGTGCATAATCATCTTCAACAATATCATCAATAAATGTCTTATCAACCTTAATGATATCAAGAGGAAGTTGCTTTATATAGTTAAGTGAAGAATAACCTGTACCAAAATCATCAAGTGCAATCCTAGGTCCTAACTTCTTAAGACCTGTAATAATATCCATAACCCTCTGCATATCATTAATTGCAAATGATTCTGTAATCTCAAGTACTATATTCTTAGGATTAACACCTGTCTTATCAAGAATTCTTTTAATATTCTCAACCACATTCTTCTGTAAAAGCTGCACTACCGACAGATTCACATTAATATAGAAATCCGGATATCCATTATCATTCCATAGCTTACATCTTCTGCATGCCTCCTCAAGAACATAGTCACCAATTGAAGTAATAAGTCCAAGATATTCTGCCAGCGGTATGAACTCACCCGGTCCCATAAATCCCAGTGCTTTGCTGTCCCATCTTACAAGTGCCTCACAGGAAGTACACATCTGTGTGTTGACATCAACAACGGGCTGATAGAATACTACGAATTCGTCAATTCCTGTAGAAACTGCCTGTCTCATATTATTCTCTATATCTAGCCTCTTGGCTGTCGAATTCTCAACCTTACTGCTGTAATAAGTATAGCCGTTCTTTCCTGACCTCTTTGCCTCATACATCGCAACATCTGCCATTCTTGTTATTTCATGAACATCAACACTGTTATCCGGGAACACAGCAACTCCCATACTCATTGTACAGAAATATTCAGTTTCCATAAGATACCACGGCTTATTAAATAAAGCAGTTATATTTCTGTCTCTTATACACATCTCCGAGCCCACGAGACTAGGCATGATCT
>ENA-OZAB01000898-OZAB01000898.1-human-gut-metagenome-genome-assembly--contig:-NODE-898-length-14275-cov-6.559142_pt1 | contig 14275 bp, 14 predicted proteins | sample MGYA00243297_ERZ653491 | MGnify/ENA primary metagenome ERZ653491 (study PRJEB26926, sample SAMN06165154) | human gut metagenome | biome: ENVO:00009003; feature: ENVO:2100002; material: ENVO:00002003... | reverse complement strand
GAGCACCTGACTGTTAATCAGGGTGTCGCCTGTTCGAGTCAGGCAAGAGGCGCCATTAGGCGGCGAGGGCAACTTCGCCGCTTGTTTTTTAACCGGATGTTGTAACCAATCTGAGACTTTTTTCACAAAATCTTCAAAATTAATGATTTCTTAAAAAATGTCCTCTTGAAGATGCTGTCAGATTGTGGTATACTACACCCAAACCTTGGAACAGTTTTTAAACGTTCCGTGGTGATTGACTCAGATCAAAGGGTAGGCGCTCCCTTCTTTTGATAGCAGCGGACTTCTGCTTTGCCCTGGTTCTCCGCAGGGCAGGGCAAAGCAGAAGGCTATGCGCTGTTAAACCGGAGTGCAAAAAGAAAACCTTTTTCATTTGTCAGACCTACAGCCAAAACAACAGCAAACTGGGGCTTGTGCAAACAGACCGGGTGTGCTAGAATAAAAGCCGTAGTTTTGAAATAGACACAGTACATTGAAAAAGAGATCGTTTGCTTTTGGTTGTCGGTCTCTTGTAAAGGAAACATCGTATGCGTTATACCTATGTGCGGCAGCACGATTCTACGGACTGCGCGGCCGCTTCGCTCGCAATGGTGTGCCTCCATTACAAAAAGGAAATCACCATCACCCGCCTGCGGGATATGATGGGAACCGACATGAAAGGCACGAACCTCGTTGGCCTGCAGAAAGCAGCCAATGAGCTGGGCTTCAGCACGGCGGCTGTCCGTGTTGACCGCGAAAACTTTTTAAGCGATTTCACACTGCCCGCGATTGCGCAGGTCATTACCGACCAGGGCCTGACCCACTTTGTGGTCATCTTCAAAAAGACGACCATCAAGGATGACGATGCCCGCCGCAAGCATGTGGTGCAGGAAGAAGAACGCAAGGCTGATGCAAGCAAAAAGTACAAATGTAAGGATTACGTCGTCATCGGCGACCCTGCAAATGAACTGAAAAAAATCAGCCTGGATGAGTTCTATAAAAACTTCACCGGCGTGCTGCTGCTGCTGAACCCCACAGCGGAGTTCAAGGGCGGCACCGGCAAGCATAAGGTGGAGGGCAAAGAGGAAGCCAAGGCAGCCCGCAACAACATGTTGAAGCGGTACATGGATCTGCTGCTTCCCCAGAAAAAGCTGTTTGCTTACGCTATTCTCAGTTCAGTGATCCTGACACTGATCGGCATCGTGTCCACCGTCTTTAATAAGGCGATCATGGACGAGGTGCTGCCTTATGGGCTGAAAAGTCTGCTCATATCGCTCATTGTCGTGTTCAGTGTGGTCAACCTGACCAGCACGCTGCTCTCGACTGTGAGACAGTGGATCCTGATCTTCCTTTCCATTAAAATTGATATCCCGTTGATGCTGGGCTACTTCGAGCATGTGTACAAACTGCCGATGAAGTTCTTTGCATCCCGTAAGACCGGCGAGATCACCACCCGCTATTCCGATGCAGGCACCATCAAATCGGTGCTGACCAGCATTGCAATGAGCGTGGTCATGGACATTGTGATGGCCGTGGGTACAGGCTTTGTCCTGTTCCGGATGAACTCCTCGCTGTTCTCCATTACCCTGTTTACCACCGTTCTGAGCCTGCTGCTCGTCATCATCTTCAAGCAGCCCTACAAGCGGATCAATGAGGAGACGATGGTGCAGTCGGCCGTTCTGAACAGCCAGATGATCGAGAGCCTGCGTGGCATCGAGACCATCAAGTGCAACGCCTGCGAAGAGCGTGAGCTGGAAGCCCTTGAGCGTGAATACATCAAGAGCCTGAAGATCAGCCTGCGTTCCAGCAAGATCAGCACCGGCCAGAGCCTGATCTCCAGCGTGATCATGACCGTGCTGAACATGGTCACCACCTATGTGGGCATCACGCAGGTGCTGAATGGCCAGCTGACGCTGGGCGGCTATATGGCGTTCAGCACCCTTTCGGGCTACTTTACTTCTCCGGTGAGCGAGCTCATCAGTATGCAGATGTCCATTCAGGAAGCTTCCATCTCCATGAAGCGCCTGACGGAGATCATGGATTATGAATCCGAGCAGGACGATGACCGCGAGTACACCGAGATGGAGAGCATGGAGGGCGACATTGAGTTCAAGGATGTCACCTTCCGGTATGGCAACCGCACCCCGGCACTGGATCACATCTCCTTCACCATCCCGCAGGGCAAGAAGGTGGCGCTGGTTGGTTCCTCGGGTTCCGGCAAGTCCACCATCACCAAGCTCCTGCTCAAGTATTACGAGCCGGAGAGCGGTACTATCAGCGTGAATGGCGTTGATCTGGACGAGTACAGCAATGCATCCGTCCGCCGCTGCATTTCCTATGTCCCGCAGAACGTTGAGCTGTTCAGCAAGACGATCTTCGAGAATATCCGCATCTCCCGCCCCGAGGCTACCCTGGATCAGGTACGGGAGGCGGCCAAGAAGGCCGACGCACACGAGTTCATCCGCAAGCTGCCGCTGCAGTACAACACCTATCTGGAGGAAGCCGGCAACGGCCTGTCCGGTGGTGAGAAGCAGCGCATTGCACTGGCCCGTGCGTTCCTGAAGGATTCGAGCCTTTACATCTTTGATGAATCGACCTCCAGCCTGGACTTTGGTACAGAGAATACCATCTTTGATATGATCTATAACCAGCTGGCTGACCGTTCGATGCTGATCGTGGCACACCGCCTTTCCACCATCCGTGACTGTGACCTGATCCTAGTCATGGATCACGGCCAGATCGTGGAGCGCGGCACCCATGACGAGCTGCTGGCAAAGCAGGGCAAGTATTACGAGCTCTGGAACCTGCAGCAGGGCATCTTCCGCCGCAAGAAGGAAGAGCCTGCACCCGTTGCCTCCGCGGCTGTTGTTGAAGATGATGACGATGGCGAGGCAATGACCTACTAAGTTGCAGCCGAGTGCGCACTCGGTTACATAAATGATCTTTGGATGGATGCGCAGCCGGAAAAAGATCGCTAAAATAAGTTTTTTCATTCATTTGAAGGGAGTAATTCATTATGATGATGCCTGCAAACTACTCTGTTATCGCAGAGAACGAAATGACCTACGTCAACGGTGGCGCTAACTTCATCGACGCTATCGGCGCTGTTACCGCTCCTATCTGGACTCTGGACAACGTTAAGACCTTCAACACCAACATCGTGACTCTGGTTGGCAACACCTTCCTGCAGTCCACCATTGACCGCACCATCGGTGTCCTGTTCAGCGGCAACACCACCTGGAAGGAAGTCGGCAACATCGGCAAGAACCTGTTCGGCACCAATGTTAAGGGCAACCCGATCGAGAAGAACAACTTTGGTGACTATGCTATGAACGCTCTGGGCATTGCTGCTGCTGTCTACAACCTGGGCGTGGCTCCCACCAAGAACACCGTCAAGGAGACTGAAGTTAAGTTCAAGGTCTAATCAGATCTGATCTGAAATTATGAAGCGTTGAGGAAACTGCACCGCCCTACTTGTTAGCGCGGGGCAGACAACAATGCCTCGTTATGGTGTGCCAGGAGGCGTGTGCCTCCTGGCACACCTTATTTTTATGTTGCTTATCGCGTTGCGGTAGGCAATTGTGTGTGGGAAAAAATTAACCCTCTCAGTCAAAGCCTTACGGCTTTGCCAGCTCTCCCGAGGGGAGAGCCAACGCATCTTCTCGATTCAGCAGGTGCTGACCGTGGGCTACAATAGGCTCCCCCTTTGGGGGAGCTGGCGCGGAGCGCCTGAGAGGGCGAGTTCGGCAGAAGCCGGAGTGGAAACGGCCCTCTCAGTCAAAGCCATGCGGCTTTGCCAGCTCTCCCAAGGGGAGAGCCAACGCATCTCCTCGATTCAGCAGGTGCTGACCGTGGGCTGCTTGAGAGGGCGGAAAAGATATACCGGTATAATAGAGGATATCCCCTATGAAAACCACAACGGTCATCAAAAATCACAAGATGCTTCCGGTTGCGCGGGAACTTCGGCGTAAAATGACACCACAAGAGAAAAAATTGTGGTATGATTTTTTGCGGAAGTATCCGGTGAAATTCTACAAACAGCGGATCATTGAATCGTTTATTGTGGATTTTTATTGCGCGGATGCAAGATTGGTTATTGAACTTGACGGCTCACAGCATTATACTGAACAGGGGAAAGCTTACGATGAGGAACGAAGCCAGATTTTGAATCTTTATGATTTGGAAGTACTGAGGTTTACGAATCTGGAGCTTGACCAGCAGTTTGATGCAGTATGTGAAGTGATCGACCGGGAAGTAAAGGCAAGAATGTAGTTGATGCTTGCCCTGTGCGGTATACCCTCTCAGTCAAAGCCTTGTGGCTTTGCCAGCTCTCCCGAGGGGAGAACCAGCGCATCTCCTCGATTCAGCAGGTGCTGACCGTGGACTACAATCGGCTCCCCCTTTGGGGGAGCTGGCGCGGAGCGCCTGAGAGGGTGAAATAAGCCAAATCCATGATTCCCATTTTCCCCCAGACAATTGCTTATTGCAAACAAAAAAGAAACAGGTGGACATTATTATGAGAGAAATCCAAGTTGCAGAAAACAAGACCCTGAAGCTGACCAACGTTCTGGCACGCAAGATCGATGCCAGTGAGCTGGGCAACCTGGGCGTGATCCTGACCCAGATGCAGAACTTTATCAAGAGCCACAGCGCCATGCCGGTTGGCCCTGTGATCCAGTGCGTCAAGTTTACCTCCGGCCCCAACCCGGAGCCGCAGATCTATTTTATGATGCAGGTCAACCAGCTCATCCCCCGCCTGGAGCCGGGCTACGAGCAGGACGCTGTGCTGCGGGTGAAGGGCTGCCTGTACGCCCACTTCACCGGCCCCATGGACCACAGCAGCCTTGCCAGCCAGAAGCTGAACATCTATGCCTACGAGCACGAGATCGAGCTGACCGGCACCACCTACAGCATCTACGTCAATCAGGACAGCGAAAACGGTGTCATGGACGTTTTTATGGAGACGAAGTAATATGACCACTCGCATTCAGAATCTTTCCGACCTGCAGGACCGCCGCATTATGATGGAGAAGAAGCTGCCGGCCTTTGGCTACGCGCTCATTCTTCTGGTGGCTTTCCTCATGGTGTTTCTGGTGATCTGGAGCACCCAGAACAAGCGCACCTATGTCAGCCAGTCCACTGGCTCAGTGCAGGCGGCTAATAAGACCTATATCATGTCCAGTTACTCCGGCTCCATCACCGAGCTGAACATCTCGGAGGGCAGCTATGTCACCGAGGGCGACCTCATCGCCCACATCAAGAGCACCGATCTGGACATCCAGCAGGACAGCTACCAGAAGCAGCTTGACATCTACAAAAAGCAGAAGAGCCAGTACGAAAAGCTGCTCAAGTCCATTCAGGACGACAAGAACTACTTCAGCGAGACCGACATCGACGACCAGCCCTATTACTACCAGTACGAAAGCTACAAGAGCCAGGTCAGCCAGAAGGCGTTCGACGCTTCGCCCTATCAGGCCGCCGGTTACACCGATGAGCAGATCAAGACCTTGATGGAGCAGAACCAGAGCGAGGTGGAGAGCCTGTACTACTCCACCCTGCAGTCCATTTCTGCCAACCTGACCAGCGTGCAGGCCAACATTGACAACATTGAGGCCCAGCTGGATGCCCTGAACACCGGCGCGAACGATTACTACATCTACGCCCCTACCTCTGGTGTCATCCACATGGACACCCCCTACAAGGTGGGCATGGTGCTCAGCGCGGGTTCCGCTCTGGCCACCGTGGCCAGCGAGAACAGCGATCTTGAGATCGTGGCGGCTGTCACCGTCAACGACCGACCGCTGATCAATGTGGGCGACCCCTGCAAGATCGCCATCACCGGCCTGTCGGAGTATTCCTACGGCACCCTGACCGGCACTGTTACCTCCATCGACAGTGACGTGACCACCAACACCAGCGGGTCTTACTACAAGATGACCATCAAGCCGGACAACACCTATGTCGTGAGCACCAGCGGCGACAAGGTGGATCTTTCCAACGGCATGAGCGTCACCGCCCGTGTGGAGTACGATGAACTGACTTACTTTGACTATGTGATGGAGGCCCTGGGCGTGCTGTTCCGCTAAGCGCCCGCCGATTCCACGCCCAAGAGGTACGAAAGAATGATACTGAACCCGAAACAGCTGGCCGCCAGCGCGGCTTTGCTGGGTGTGCTGGCCTGTGCCGCCGCCCTGCCTGCGTCGGCTGCCGGCCCTGTTACCACGCCGCTGGCCCTCACGCTGCCCAAGGTGAGCTTTCCCTGGGATAAAGTTACCGCCGAGAGCATCGAGACCGGCAACTACGATGCCGCCCCGCTGGCGGGCACGGCCCAGCAGCTCTCCCCGGTGACCACCCCCGCCAATGCCGCCAGCAAGAACGGCGTGACCTATGTCTCTGATAACCCCAATGTTGTCTCGGTGGACAGTGAGGGCGTGGCGCAGGCTGTGGGCCTGGGCACGGCCAACATCACCGCCACCTGCGGCGGGGTGAGCTGCACCTATACCATCACCCCCCAGCCGGATGCCAGCATGATCGCCACCGAAATGGACATCACTCTTGCATCCAGCACCATTGCCGTGGGCGAGACCACCAGCCTTTCGCTGGCGGTGCTGCCCACCTCGGCAGCCAACTATATCAACGTCAGCCTGAGCTCTTCCAATGAGAAGGTGGCCACCGTCAACAACTTTGGCAAGGTGACCGGCGTTGCCCCCGGCAAGGCCACCATCACCGCCACGGACGGCAACGTGAGCTGCACGGCCACCGTTACGGTGGTTGCGGCCAACACCAGCACCGTCTCCAGCCAGTCCATCTCCCTGAACACCAACTATGTGGTGCTCAAGCCGGGCTCCTCCAAGACCATCACCGGCAAGGTGTCGCCGGCCTCTGCCAGCCAGAGCCTGACCTTCAAGAGTCAGGACAAGAGCATTGCCACCGTCAGCGGTTCCGGTGTCATCACCGGCGTTGCCACGGGTGCCACCTCCGTGGTGGTCTCCAACGGCACCGCATCCACCTCGGTCACGGTCATCGTCAACCGCACCGCATCCACCTCCGGCAGCAGCAGCGATACCAGCGGTGAGGGCACCGAGGACAACGTCACCACCGATGCCACCGTGGCCGCCATCCAGAACGCCGCAGGGGAGGAAGTGTCCCTCTATCAGAGCGACGTGCCTGCCATCACCGGCGAGATCCTGAGCGCCCTGCGCACCACAGGCCGCAGCCTGATCGTGCTGGGCGAGGATTATACCCTGCGGATCGATGGCACCAGCATCAAGAGAACCCAGGGCGGGTTCAGCACCGCCCTGACCTTTGCCCCCGATGAAAACGGTCTGAGCTTCCAGCTGGGCGAAAGCGGTGCGCTGCCCTGCGTGGTGCAGATCACCCTGACCGGTGAGAACGCCGCTTACAGCCGCCTGTATCTGCACAACACTGCCAGCGAAAAATGGCAGTTCCTGAACAGCTACAAGGATGGCACCATCACCGCCGATACGGCTGGCAGCTACCTGCTGACCAACCAGAACCTGCGCTTCACCAATATCAACTGGACCTTCTTCATCGCCGCCGGTGCGCTGACCGTGGTCTGCCTGATCGTGTATATTGCCGTCAAGAAACGGTATTGGTTCTGGTAATTATAACTGTGCGTAATAAAACCTCCCGCTCATTCGAGTGGGAGGTTTTGTGTTATAACAATGTTTCGTAATTCTGACGGCCATAGAAGAATCGAAGCAGGTAAACAGTCTTTTGTGCTTCATCCACACGGTAGATCAGCAGGTAATGCTTGATGACAGCTTTACGGTAGCCCTTGGAAGAAAGCCGAGGGTCGCGGCACTGCTCGTAAAGATAGGGCAGCTGTTCCAATGCCGCGTAGCACTTTTCAACTTCATTGGCAAAGGCTGTGGCAGCGGCTGGATTTTCCAGCGATAAGGCAAGGTAGGACAGGATCGCATCCAGGTCTGCCTGTGCAAGGGTTGTTTCAACCAACTTATATGCCATAACGGGCTCTCAATTCCTGCAAGGCGCTGCGGGCATCCAACGTCTGCCCGGCTTCCACCTGCTGTTCGGCAGCATCCAGCTTGGCGTATGCGTCCAGAAGCTGCATCTTTTCTTCATAGGCTTCCATGCTCATAATGACCATATCGCCATAGCCATTTTTGGTGATATAGACAGGTTCTTTGGATTCACTGCACATCTGGGAGACAGCGGCAGTGTTTTTGAGGTCGCGGATCGGAATAATACGCGGCATGATATCAGCTCCTCTCTGTGGCTTTATTATACCATAATAATACCACACCTGCAAGAGCAGTTTGTACTTGACAATTAAAATACAATGTGATATGATTTTGATATCAGAAAGAAACTTCCGAACCCTGTAAAGGAGGGACATTTTATGGAAGAGAAGATCTTACAGACCAAGAAGAACGGCATGACCATGCTTCTGCTGACCCTGCTGGGTTATGTGGCTGCGGTTGTGGTGGGCGGCATCGGTTTTGTAATGCTGTATACTACCTTCCTGGGTTTTATCCCGCTGGCAATCGCTGTCATCTATGCCATCATCGGTATTTTCCTGTTCGCGGGCCTGAAAGTCCTCAAGCCCGAGGAAGCGCTGGTGCTGACCCTGTTCGGTGATTACATCGGCACCCTGAAAGGGGAGGGCTTCTACTGGGTCAATCCCTTCTGCACTGCCGTCAACCCGGCTGCGGGCACGGTCCTGAGCCAGAGCGGTGATGTTCAGCAGCGCCCCGTGGTGCAGGCTGACCGTGAGAAGGACGGCAAGAAGATCTCCCTGAAGGTGATGACCCTGAACAACTCCCGCCAGAAGATCAACGATTGCCTGGGCAACCCGGTGGAGATCGGTATTGCGGTGATCTGGCGGGTGACCGACACAGCCAAGGCCGTGTTCAATGTAGACAACTACAAAGAATACCTGTCCCTGCAGTGTGACAGCGCCCTGCGCAACGTGGTGCGCATCTACCCCTACGATGTGGCCCCCAACGTGGACACCACCGGCGACGGTGTGGCCGACGAGGGCAGCCTGCGCGGCTCCTCGGAAGTGGTGGCAAAGCGCATCCAGGGCGAGATCCAAAAGAACGTCACCGCCGCCGGGATCGAGATCATCGAAGCCCGCATCACTTATCTGGCCTACGCCCCCGAAATCGCAGCTGTCATGCTGCAGCGTCAGCAGGCAAGCGCCATCATTGATGCCCGTAAGATGATCGTGGACGGTGCCGTGGGTATGGTGGAGATGGCGCTGGACCGCCTGAGTGAGAACAAAGTGGTGGAACTGGACGATGAGCGCAAAGCGGCAATGGTCTCCAACCTGCTGGTGGTGCTCTGCGGCAACCGTGACGCGCAGCCCATTGTGAACAGCGGCAGCCTGTACTGATGGCAGAGCCGAAAAAGCAGATCCCCCTGCGCCTGAATGCGAAGCTCTACGATGCCCTTGCCGCGTGGGCTGAGGATGACTTCCGCTCGGTGAACGGGCAGATCGAGTATCTGCTCACCGAGTGTGTGCGTCAGCGCAAGAAGAACGGCAAGTACGTTTCTGACCAGATCGACGTGCCGCCCGAACTGGATATCAAGTAAAAGAACGACCCTCTCAGTCAAAGCCTGTTGGCTTTGCCAGCTCCCCCGAAGGGGGAGCCTATCGCTGGCCTGGGATAAAGGCAGCATAACCTCGCCCTTCGGGAGAGGTGGCATTGCGAAGCAATGACGGAGAGGGTCGTTCCTTATTTAATTCGTATGCTCGCTCCACCCGCTGGAGGTGACCACTTCGCCATCGGTGGTGCACCAGAGGGCTTCCACGCCGTCCAGCGATTCTACGAGCTGCTTGCCCTCTTCCAGAGGCAGACAGAACAGGCCGGTGGTCAGGCAGTCGGCCACACCGGAGTCCGGAGCCAGCACGCTCACGCCGTCAAAGTAGGCGGCGGGCCAGAGGGTGGCGGGGTCGATGAGGTGGTGGTAGCGCACACCGTCCACAACGTAGTAGCGCTGGTAGTCGCCGCTGGTCACAAGGGAAAGGTCACTCATCTTGACGGCGGCTACAGTGGAGCTGCCGTTGGTGTAGACCTCGGAGGAGTTCCACGGGTTTTCCACGCCGCCTACCCACTGGGAGCCGTCCGGCTTGGTGCCGATGGCCCGCAGGTTGCCGCCCACGCTGATGAGGGCACTGGTCAGGCCCCGGGCTTCGGCGGCCTGTGCGGCCTGCTCCACGGCGTAGCCCTTGCCCACGCTGCCCACGTCCAGCGACATGGCCGGGTCGGCCAGATAGACCGTTTTGGCATCTTCATCAATGATGAGGTTGGCGATATCGCAGTGCTGTGCGGCGGCATCCAGCTCTTCCTGCGTGGGCAGCTGGTTGTTGCTGTCGTTGTCATCGGCCAGTGCGGCCTCGCGGTAGTTGTGCCAGATGTTCAGCACACTGCCCAGCGCAATGTTCAGCTTGCCGCCGGTGGTGTCATACATGGTCTGGGCCAGCTCCAGCATCCCGAGGATCTTGTCATCCACCGTCACCGGGGCAATGCCCGCATTATCGTTGATGGTCTTGATGTTGGTCACGTCATCGTAATCATTATAAATGTCGTAGAGCTGGTTGTACTCCACAAGGTCGGCGTGGAGTGCGTCCATCTGGGCGGTGAACTCTTCCTCGCTGTCGCAGTAGGCGATGACCTGCGTCACGGTGTCGAACACATCATAGAATACGGTGGAGTAGCGCTGCGGGCCATCGGCGGCGCTGGAGGCGGTGGAGCCGGAGGTGCTGCCGCAGCCAGCCAGCAGGCTCAGGCTGAGCGCAGCCGCCAGCAGGGCGGAAAAAATACGCTTGATCATCATGCTTTGGCGGTCTCCTTTGCGGAGGTAAAGGCGGTGTGCTCTTCCTGCAGATGTGCCAGCAGGTCACCGAACACCCAGCTCTTGCTGGTGGGGGTCACAACGGCCTTGAGGGGGATGTTCACCTGTGCCTGCTTCATCAGGTCGAGCAGGGTATCCACATCCTTATCCTTGAAGTTGGCCAGCACCAGCGCCGGGGGATAAGCACCCGGCTCCAGCACCAGGGTGCGGGTGGTCTTGACCTCCACCTCGCCCAGCAGCTGGGCCACGGTCCTGCCTGCATCGGCGGGGGAGACCAGCAGCAGCTTCATCCCGAAAGCGGGGGCCATCCCCTCCAGGATGCCCCGGTCGGCGGCAGAAAGGTTCCAGCCCAGCGCCAGCGGGATGCCGGCATTCTGGTTGCGTGCAATATGAGCTTTCATAGAAATACCTCGTTTCAAGGGTGAATTCAAAATACACCATAGTATACCATATTTGATGATAAAAGAAAACAACCCCCTCAGTCACGCTGCCGCGTGCCGGAGAGGGTCGTTCCATTCTCAGTTCATCTTCTTGCCAAAGAACTCGACTTCTTTGGTGATAAAGCCCATCAGTTCATCGAACTGGTCGGGGGTCAGGCTCTGGGCACCATCGCACTTGGCCTTGGCGGGGTTGTTGTGCACCTCGATCATCAGGCCGTCGGCACCGGCGGCCACGGCGGCCTTGGCCAGCTGGGGCACCATCCAGGCATGGCCGCAGGCGTGGCTGGGGTCCACCACAACGGGCAGGTGGGTCATTTTGTGGAGCATGACCACACCGGCCAGGTCCAGGGTGTTGCGCATACTGGTCTCAAAGGTGCGGATGCCGCGCTCGCAGAGGATAACGTTCTCGTTGCCCTCGGCCATGATGTACTCGGCGCTCATCACAAATTCTTCCAGCGTGTTGGCCAGGCCGCGCTTGAGCAGCACGGGCTTTTTCTGGCGGCCCACGGCCTTGAGCAGCTCAAAGTTCTGCATATTGCGGGCACCCACCTGGATGAGGTCTACATTCTCGAACAGGGGCAGGTGCTCGGTGTTCATGATCTCGGTGACGATGGGGGAGCCGGTGGCGCGGCGGGCCAGTTTGAGCAGGTCCAGGCCCTCGCTCCGCATTCCCTGGAAGGAGTAGGGGGAGGTGCGGGGCTTGAATGCGCCGCCGCGCAGCAGGGAAGCGCCTGCATCCTTAACGCGCTGGGCGCAGTAGGTGATCTGCTCCTCGCTCTCGATGCTGCAGGGGCCTGCAATGACGGCGAAGTTGCCGCCGCCGATCTTCACGCCGTTGACATCGATCACGCTGTCGTCGGGGTGGAACTTGCGGTTGGCCTTTTTGTAAGGCTCAGACACGCGGCGGCAGGTCTCGACCACAGGGTTGGCCAGCACCCAGCTCTCGGCAATGGCTTTGGTGTCGCCGATCAGGCCCAGAATGTGGGTGTCGCTGCCCTTGGAGTCGTTGATCTGCAGCCCCATATCCTGCAGCTCGTGGCAGAACTCGCGGACCTGTGCGTCAGGGGCATTCTGTTTCAGTACAATGATCATGGTGGTCGTCTCCTTATCCTTCTCACACAAACGGCACAGGAGACCGGCTCCATTGCCGTGATTTATTTTCGTGAAGTTCAGTTTCCTGAAGCATGGGCCTATGATAACACTTCAGGGAACTGAAGTCAAGAGAAATTTTGAAATTTAGGAAAGAAAGTGGTAGAATAGGGGCAGCCTGAGAGGGCAAGGAGTTTACAAGGAGCGATCATCAATGGGAAAAGAAGCAAAAACGAATGCCATGCGCATCCTGGAACGGGCCAAGGTGCCCTATACAGCCCACGAATATGCCCACGAGGAGGGCGTGGCGGTGGACGGCGTGACCGTGGCCGCCAGCATGGGGGAGGACCCGGCCTGCGTATATAAGACGCTGGTGACCCAGGGCAGCAGCAAAAACTACTTTGTGTTCGTCATTCCGGTGGCGGCAGAGCTTGACCTGAAGGCCGCTGCCCGCAGCGTGGGCGAAAAAAGCGTAGCCATGATCCATGTGGCCGATATCAATAAGGTAACCGGCTATGTGCGCGGCGGCTGCAGCCCGGTGGGTATGAAAAAACAGTACACCACCGTGTTTGATGAAAGCGTGCTGGCTCAGGAAAAGGTCTATGTCTCCGGCGGCCGCATTGGTACGCAGGTGTGCTGCGCACCCGCCGACCTCATCCGGGCAGCAAGGGCAGCAACAGCGAAGATCATCTTCTAAGGTAAAACGCCCTTACTGCCAAGGCAATGACGAAGAGGCTGTACAGAGCGGGGCCTGTCCCAGTGAGATAAAACTTACTTTATTATATTTTCTAAAAAAGTCATACTTAAAAAGAAATACGGTGTCGAAACTGCACAAAACTTTTGAAAGTTTTTTGACGCGGGAGAACACAAGGGAGAAATTGCCCCAAGGGCCTTTGCAAAGTGGAATTTTTGCCGTAAACTGTATGTAGTACAGGGACGGTACCCCGGCGGATGCCGGGTGCCGCCTGAAAAAGCGCAGAGCAAAAGGGGAACTTCAAAGATGAAGATGCTGTCGGGCTTCACAGAACAGAACACCATTCGTGCTGTTCAGGGGCATCGTGCAGCTTTGTGCAAAGCGCTGGGAGAGCATACGCAGAAATAAAGGCCGTGGTGCAGGTGTACCACAGCTTTTTTTTGTTTTGCAGACGGAGAAAGAGAGGTTCGGATATGATTCGGAAAGTTGCAGTGATCATGGGCTCGGACAGTGATTGGCCGGTGGTAAAGGGGGCCTGTGCCCAGCTGAAGGCGCTGGACATCCCCTTTGAGGCACACATCCTTTCGGCACCCGCACCCCCGCCGAGGCAGCAGTCTTTGCAAAAAGCGCAAAGGCCAACGGCTTTGGCGTTATAATAGCGGCGGCGGGTAAGGCGGCCCACCTTGCGGGAGCTATAGCGGCAAACACAGTGCTGCCGATAATAGGGGTGCCGGTAAAGTCATCCGCTCTGGACGGACTCGACGCGCTGTTATCAACTGTCCAGATGCCATCTGGAATACCGGTGGCTACGGTAGCCATTGACGGATCCGCAAACGCGGCTATTTTAGCAGCCCAGATCATAGCCTTAGGCGACGAAGGGTTACTCATGCGCATTAAGGCGCTGCGTGCGGATATGGAAAGGACGGTCATTGAAAAGGACAGGCGGCTTGCAGAAAATCACACCTGATATAACAGCGGCCTCCGTGTATCGCGGAGGTCTTTTGAATTACATTTTATGGCGGTTGGTCATTGCTTGCTTTAGATCGGCCGGCGACCTGTATAGCAGTGTCGGACAAACATGAGATAAAAGATAAAGATAAAAGGAGAGCACCAATGGAAAAGACGGTTCAACTTTATGAAGGAAAAGCAAAAAAGGTATACGCAACAAATGACGACTCATTGTGCATTGTGGAATATAAGGACCTGTCTCTTATACACATCTCCGAGCCCA
>ENA-OZAB01000890-OZAB01000890.1-human-gut-metagenome-genome-assembly--contig:-NODE-890-length-14396-cov-7.518653_pt1 | contig 14396 bp, 11 predicted proteins | sample MGYA00243297_ERZ653491 | MGnify/ENA primary metagenome ERZ653491 (study PRJEB26926, sample SAMN06165154) | human gut metagenome | biome: ENVO:00009003; feature: ENVO:2100002; material: ENVO:00002003... | reverse complement strand
CCTTCGTCGGCAGCGTCAGATGTGTATAAGAGACAGGGTTAGCACCGCGGTGGCCATACTTCAGCTTCATGGTCTTGGCACCGGCGGCCAGAGCGCTGAGCTGGTGGCCCAGGCAGATGCCGAAGGTGGGGATGCCCAGCGCAAAGATCTGCTTCAGGTTCTCAATGACCTCCACCGGCTCGGCGGGGTCGCCGGGGCCGTTGGACAGCATGATGCCGTCCGGGTTCAGGGCAGCCACTTCCTCAGCGGTGGCAAAGGCAGGCATCACCGTCACCTTGCAGCCGCGCTTGACCAGGCAGCGCACGATATTGCGCTTGCAGCCGTAGTGCATCAGCACGATGTGGGTCTCGCCCTTCTCGTGAAAGACTTCGGGCTTCTCGCAGGTCACGCTCTTGACAGCGTCCGTCACGGCATAGGCGCGGATGGTCTCCAGCAGCTTCTCCGTCTCGGCCTTGTTGGCAGGGTCAGCGGGGTCAAAGGTGGTCAGGATGGCACCGTTCATCACGCCGCTCTCCCGGATGATGCGGGTCAGGTGGCGGGTGTCGATGCCCTCGATGCCGATGGTATTGTTTTTCTTCAAAAAGCTGTCCAGCGTCTCCTCACAGCGCCAGTTGGAGGGGGTGGTGCAAGCCTCGCGCACAATGTAGCCCTTGGCCCAGATGCGGTCCGACTCCATATCGTCCTTGTTCATGCCGTAGTTGCCGATGAGGGGATAGGTCTGGGTGATGATCTGGCCGTAGTAGCTGGGGTCGGTCAGGGTCTCTTCAAAGCCCACCATACCGGTGGCAAAGACGACTTCGCCCACGGTAACGCCCTCAGCACCCACTGACTGGCCTGCAAAGACCATGCCGTTTGCCAAAAGAAGATAAGCGTTCATAGGTACTCCTTGTTTCAACACGGTTGTTGTCAAGTTACAGGGTCTGCTTGGCTTCCTGCTTCATCTTGCGGCTGCCCAGGTGCACCAGAGGCAGCTTGCCCTCCTTGCAGATGGGGCACTCCTCGGGTGCGTAGTTGGGCAGGTCCAGCTTCAGGGCGCTGGCCAGGATGGGAATGGGAGACGGAGCCTCGGGCTTGGTGCGGTCCACCACGCAGGTGATGCCCAGGCAGATGCCGCCGGCCTCTTCGATCACGCGCTTGGTCTCCAGGGAGGAGATGCCGGTGGTGACAACGTCCTCAGCAATGATGCACTTCTCACCCGGATGGATGGCAAAGCGCTTCAGGGTCATCACATTGTCCACGCGCTCGGTGAAGATGGCGCGCTTGCCGGTCTGGCGGGCCAGCTCGTAAGCATAGACGATGCCGCCCATGGCAGGTCCCACGATGACATCCACATCCAGCTTCTTGATCTGATCGGCCACAGCCTTCATTACCTCGGCGCAGCGGTCAGGGTACTGCTGCAGGTAGGCCATCTGGCAGTATGCGCTGGAATGGCGGCCGGAGGAGAGCAGGAAATGGCCCTCCAGGAATGCGTCACAGCTCTTCAGAATTTCAAGTGCTTCACTCATTGTAGTTCTCCCTCTCTTTTTTATGAAAAATATCTTTTGAACGGTATTGTACCACGCTTTTGCAGCAATTGCAAATTTATGCGCAAATTTTCATTTTATACGCATAAGCCGTGGTTATTCTGGCATATCAGCTCAATTATTCAGCATTTCGTGCGCAGCCGCGGATCTCCTCCAGCGTTTTCACGCCGTGGGCATCCATCCACTGTGCCATCTCATCGGCAATGGTCTCCATGGCGCGGGGGTTGGAAAAGTTTTCCGCGCCCACCTGTACCGCCGTGGCACCTGCCATGATGAATTCCAGTGCGTCACGGCCGGTGGCAATGCCGCCCAGACCCACCACCGGGATGTTCACGGCACCCACTGCCTGCCAAACCATGCGCAGGGCAATGGGCCGCACCGCCGGGCCGGACAGACCGGCAAAGATGTTGTTGAACACCGGCTTGCGCTTTTCCAGATCGATGGCGCAGGCCTGGAAGGTGTTGGTCAGGCTGATGGCATCCGCACCGGCGGCCTCCACAGCCTTGCACATCTCGGGGATGTTCTCTGCCTGGGGGCTCAGCTTGACCATCAGGGGCTTTTTGCAGGCCGCGCGGACCATCCGCACCACCTCACCGGCGGCCTCGGCCTTCACGCCGTAGGCCATGCCGCCCACCTTGACGTTGGGGCAGGAGATGTTCAGCTCCACGATGTCCACTGCGCTCTCGCTCAGCAGAGCCGCGCCCTCAACATACTCTTCCTCACTGTGTCCGCCCAGGTTGGCAATGGCCACTGTGCCGTATTTCTGCTTGAGCTCCAGCATCTCGTTCAGCTCCACGTCAATGAAATGCTGAACGCCGGGGTTCTGCAGGCCGATGCTGTTGATGAGGCCGGAGGGGGTCTCCCACAGGCGCTCACCCTTGTTGCCGTACTGGCCGTGCAGGGTCAGACCCTTGCCGGAGATGCCGCCGATCTTGGAAAAATCGGCCAGTTCTTCATACTCCACACCGTAGCCCACCGTGCCGGAAGCGCCGATGACCGGGCTGTTCATCACAAAGCCCAGCAGGTTTGTTTTCAGGTCAGCCATCAGAAGAACACCTCCGTTGCATCAAAGACCGGGCCATTCTTGCACACGCTCTTGCCCTCGCCGCCCTTGGTCTCGCAGGTGCAGCCAAGGCAGGCACCAATGCCGCAGGCCATCTTCTTTTCCAGGCTCACGAAGCAGGGAGTGCCCTTTTCGGCACAGATCCGGGCAGCGTTTTTCATCATCACGGTGGGGCCGCAGATCAGCACGGCATCGTAATCTGCCGGGTCATACAGCTGGGTCACAAAGCCGTGGAAACCCACCGCGCCGGTATCGGTGGAGACCTTTACCACATTTGCGATGGTGCGGTACTCTTCCATGCAGTAGGGGGTATCCCGGAAGCCGAAGAACACGTCCGGCTTAACACCGGCAGCTGCCAGTTCCCGGGTGACCTGATACATGGGGGCGGTGCCAATGCCGCCGCCCACCACAGCGATCTTATGGTATTGTTCGGCCAGGGCCGTGATATCAAAGCCGTTGCCCATGGGGCCGGTCAGCTGGAAGGTATCGCCGGTCTTCAGCTGGGCAATTTTGTGAGTGCCCTCGCCGATGACCTGATACAGGAACTCAATGGTCTGGGTCTCCGGCTCCCACTTGTGCACGCTGATGGGGCGGGACAGGAAGGGGGCCTCATCGGCACCCCAGGCACGCAGGGTAAAGAACTGCCCGGCGTGGGGGGCATGCTCCCGGTCAGGCCAGAGGGCACGCAGGAGCCGGATGTCCGGCAGGATGCTCTCATGGCTCAGAACGGTGGCTTCACAGCAGGCTGCACGCATGAGCAATGGCCTCCTTCATGTTCACACACTCGTTGTAAGCGGCCTCATCAAAGGCCACGCCGGGCTGCTTCTTGTAGGCCAGCAGGATGCCGCGGCTGGAGTTGACCACGCCGCCGTTGCCCTTGGTCAGGTACTGGGCAATATCCTCAGCCTTGCCGCCCTGTGCGCCGTAGCCGGGGATGAGGAAGAAGCTGTCCTGATACTTGGCGCGGATCTCGGTGGCCTCCTCGATGTGGGTGCCGCCGATGACCAGACCGATGGAGGAGTAGCCGTGCTCGCCCATGTAGTCCTTGCCCAGAGCGTTCAGCTTGTCGCCCACCAGATCGTAGACGTGGCGGCCGTCTGCCAGCTTCTCATACTCAAAGTCCTTGGCACCGCCGTTGGAGGTGCGGCAGAGGACGAACATGCCCTTGCCCTGCTTTTCGGCATAGGGCAGGTAGGGGCTGATGGAATCCAGACCCATGTAGGGGGCCAGGGTGACGAAATCCGACTCGAAATCGCCGGTGAAGTGGCCCATGGCGTACATCTCGGCGGTCTTGGCGATATCGCCGCGCTTGATATCGGCGATGACAGGGATACCAGCCTCGCGGACAGCGGCCAGGGTCTCGGCGTAGGCCTTCATGCCCTCCAGACCCAGGGACTCGTAGTATGCGATCTGCACCTTGTAGCAGCCAGCCACAGCCTTGGTGGCATCGATGAGCTTCTTGTTGAAGCGGACGATGTTCTCCCCCTTGGTCAGGGTGGTGTCCACAAAGTCAGCGGGCAGGTAGCTGAAATCAGTGTCCAGACCCACACACACCGGGCCGCGGGCTGCAACTGCTTCGTAAAGCTTGTCCATGTTTGTCATTGTCGGGTTCCTCCATACTCTCTTATTACGAATTAAACCTCTCAGTCAGCGCTGACGCGCTGCCAGCTCCCCTAGTAGGGGAGCCCTTGGCAAAGAGGTGAAGTGATACGTTCTGACTTTTACTCCTCAGCCTGATAGGTCAGCTTGCCGCCCTTGATGGTAGCATAGACCCTGCCGTAGAGCTGTGCACCATCAAAGGGGCAGTTATGGCTCTTGGAGTGCAGCTTTTCTTTGTCCACGGTGTAGGGGGTGTCGAGATCCACCAGCACGAAGTCTGCATCGTAGCCGGGCTCCAGCTGGCCCTTGGCAAGGCCCAGGATTTCTGCCGGGCGGGTGCTCATCAGGTGCACCAGCAGTTCCAGCGGCAGGCCTTCTTCCCTGCAGAGCTTGGTGTAGCAGACCCCAAAGGCGGTCTCGCTGCCCACCATACCGGCCATGCCCTTCAGCTTGTCTTCCTCGGAGTGGGGAGCGTGGTCGGTGGCAATGGTATCCACCACACCGGAACGAATGCCATCAATGAGCGCCTGCACATCATCCGCGGTGCGGATGGGCGGGTTGACCCGGTAATCGCAGGTCTCATTGTTGAACCACAGGTGATGCGGGGTCACCTCGCAGGTCACAGGTGCGCCGCGCAGCTTGGCCATCTGGATGGCCTCCAGCGCGCCACGGGTGGAAACGTGGCACATGTGCAGCCTGGTCTGGTAGTACTCGCTCAGCCAGCAGTTGCGCACGGTCTCCAGGTCTTCAGCCAGCCGGTAATCCCAGGGGCTGATCTCCATATCCTCGGCGTGGCTCATCACGGTGATATCCCGCTGGGTGCAGATGGCAAAGGCCCGGGCCATGGTGGCGTTGTCCTGCACACCGTGGCCATCCTCGGTGATGAACTTCACACTGGCGGGCAGGGTCTTGAGGTGGTCGATGGTCTTGCCGTCAAAGTTCTCGGTGATGGAAACCGTCTGGTTCACATCGCACAGGCCCACCTCGGCGGCCTTCTGCTCCACCATGGCTGCCTGTGCGGCAGAGGAGCAGACAGGCTTTGTGTTGGGCATCAGGTTGACAAAGGTGTAGCCGCCTGCGGCCGCAGCCATGCTTCCGGTGGCAATGTCCTCCTTATATTCAAAGCCCGGGGTGCGCCAGTGGCAGTGCAGGTCCACAAAGGCAGGCAGCACGGTCAGACCGCCTGCATCGAGGACAGTCTCCCCCTCCCCGGCCAGTGCGGAAAGATCCTGACCCACGGCGGCGATCTTTCCGTCTTTCACGAAAAGCTCCACCGGGCGGCCCGCAGCGTTTACAGCGTTGATGAGCAGCATATTCTTTTACCTCCCTGTTCGTATTTCGGATGGGCGGATGCGGGCATTGCAGCCCGCGGACAGGCAAAAAAAAGAACTTTTCCACAAACGGAAAAGTTCAAAAAGCGAAAAAAGGAAACACGGAGCCCACCGCAAAAACGGCTGCAAACTGCTTTTTCAGTTCAGCATTCATTTTTGACAGCATTCGTCCGCTTCTCCTTTTCCTTCGCATTTGTTTTCGTTATATTTTATCATAGAAACGCAAAATGTGTCAATGCTTTCTGTAAGATTCCTGTGTGAAAAGGTTTTGGCTGTATCTCCCGGAATTTTGGCTACTCTACCGAAAACCCGTTTCCCGCCCCATACTCCCTGCGCGGAAGGGGATTTTTCTCCGTCAATTCCTACCAAAGCACTGTACATTGAAGTTTGCATGTGTTATTATAGTATCTGTCAAAAAGAGAGAGCCGCACCGAGGCGGCTGAACAAAAAGGGAGGGTTCCCCACATGAGCTTATTGGAGGACGCACGGAACATCCAGCGCAAAGACCCCGCCGCACGCAGTGTGCTGGAGGTCATCCTGCTGTACCCCGGCTTCCATATCCTGGTCTACCACCGCATTGCCCACTGGCTGTATGAGCACGGACACTTTTTCCTTGCCCGCTGGGTCAGCCAGCACGGCCGCCACAAGACCGGCATCGAGATCCACCCCGGTGCCCGGATCGGCAGGTGCCTGTTCATCGACCACGGCATGGGCATCGTGTTCGGCGAGACCACCGTGATCGGCGACAACTGCACCATCTACCACGGCGTGACGCTGGGCGGCACCGGCAAGGACACCGGCAAGCGCCACCCCACCCTGGGCAACAATGTGCTGATCGGCGCGGGCACCAAGGTGCTGGGCCCGGTGTATATCGGCGATAACGCCCGCATCGGCGCAGGCAGCGTTGTGCTGCGCAACCTGCCCGCCAACTGCACCGCCGTAGGCGTGCCCGCCGAGGTGGTGCGCATCAACAACAAGGCCGTCAACCCCGCCGATGACCTGGACCAGCAGGATCTTCCGGATGTCATGGCCCAGCGCCTCACCGAACTGGACCGCCGCATCAGCAGGCTGGAAAAGGACGCACAGGGGGATGTGCCCCCCAGCATCCACGAGGTCATCCAGAAACAGCAGCGCTGAACCTCTCTGTCCCTCTTTGCGTGCCAGCTTTCCTCATAGGGGAGCCGCTGGCATGGCGGTACTATCTGCAAAAAATGCACAAAGCTTCTGCAAAACGAAAGCAGCTGCGCTCCGCACACACGGAACGCAGCTGCTTTTCTGTTATTTACAAGGAGTTTCCACCAGTTCTTTGACCTTTTGTGCCGCTGCCGCCACCAGCTGGCCGATGGGCTGGTCGGGCACGCCCACCACGATGTTCTCACAGTGGTTGATGGGCACCAGCACCCGCCGGGCGGGGCTCTGGCAGACTGCCGCTGCCATGGCGGGGGTGATCTCGCCCAGCAGCGCGTCAGCGATCACAATGCCGATGGGCCCCACGATGATATCCGCGGTGCGGCAGTTCACGACCACGGCGTTCTCGCCGGTGGCGGCGCGGACCGTCCCCGCCTTGAGCATGGCCGAAGTCGCAAGGCTGTTGGTGCCCACGGCGGTCAGCCGGGCTTCCGGGCAGGCGGCAGAGATGGCCGCCACCAGCTGGCGGCCCAGACCGCCGCCCTGGCCGTCAATGACCAGAACGTTCATCAGAAGTCGATCTCCTCCAGCCGCAGCAGGGCGATGATGTAGATCTTCAGGGCCTCCAGCAGCTTATCGATGGGAGCTGCCTCGTTGGCACCGTGCATCGGGCCGCCGAACTCAGGCAGCACCATGTCCTCGTGCTCGGGGCCAAAGCTCACCGCATAGGGGAAGTGGCGGGCATAGGTGCCGCCGCCCATGGTAAAGGGCGTGGCATTCTCGCCGGTGACCTCGTTGTAGGTCTCGATGCAGGCCTTGATGGCGGGGGTATCGGCTGCAATATAGAAGGGCTCGGCACCCTCGGCCTTCTCCAGAGAAGCACCCGTGCCAATGGCAGCTTTGATCTGCTCCTTCATCTTCTCGGCATTGGTGCAGGTGGGGTAACGGCTGTCCATGGTCTGGACGATCCGGCCCTCCCGCATGAAGATGCGGCCGCCGATGATGGTCAGGGGGCCGAAGGGGCCGTCGGCGCAGTCGATGCCCAGGCCGGTGCCTGCGGTGGAAGCGTGCAGCTTTTTCAGGGCTTCCAGATAGGCGCGCTCTGCATCGTTGCACAGACCGTTGTCCAGCAGGTAGTTCACCACCAGACCGATGGCGTTGACCGTGCCCTCGGGCATGGCGGCATGGCCGCTCTTGCCCCAGCCCCGGATACGCACCCCATTGCCTTCCGGCTCCAGCGTGATGTTGGGGGCATTTTTCAGCTTGGTGATGTCAGTCTCCACCAGTGCGCTGGCGCGGTCGGGGACTGCATTGTTGGCAACGCCGCCCTCGAACTCCTTGATCTCGCCGTTGCACACCGGGCTGACCAGCTCCGCACCGAAATGGCCCTTCTCGCCGTTGCACACCGGGAACTCTGCATCCGGGGTGAAGCAGAACACCGGGGCCGGGTAGTTCTTGAGGTAGTATTCCACATCGTTCATGTGGGTCTCTTCGTTGTCACCAACCATTGCGCGGATGGGATACCGCAGGGAAACGCCCTCCTCCTTGAGGAACTTCAGGGCGTACAGGGTAGCCACCATGGGGCCTTTGTCATCGGCTACACCACGGCCGATCATCCAGCCGTCCTGGATCTGCATCTTGAAGGGGTCCTGGCTCCAGCCGTTGCCCACGGGCACCACGTCCACATGGCAGATGGTCGCCAGATACTTCTCGGGGTCTGCACCGGCCAGCTCGGCATAGCCGATGTAGTTCTCGCAGTTGCGGGTCGCCAGACCCATGCCTGCAGCCAGCTCCAGCGTCTTGTCCAGCGCTGCGCGGGGGCCTGCGCCGAAGGGTGCGCCCTCCTCCGGGGTGCCCTCTACACTGTCAATGGCCACCAGCGCCGCAATATCCTGCAGCAGCTGCTCCTTGTTTTCCGCAATATATGCGTCAATTTTCTGATTCAGTGCCTGATCCATGTTCTACAACGTCCTTTCTGACCGGAAGCGGCTTCCGGTTTTCACACAACTATTATTCAGTGTAGCATACTGCGGGCAGAAAAGCTACCGGCATTTTACACGACAAAAGCGCCCGCGTTTTGTCAGCCTGCCGCAAACAGCCCGCTGACCGCGCCCAGCAGCCCGGCGCTTGCCAGACCCATGATGATGCCCGCCAGCAGCACACCACCCATGCAGGCAATGAGAACATCCTTGAACTTCATGTCCAGAATGGAGGCTGCCAGCGTACCGGTCCAGGCACCGGTGCCGGGCAGCGGGATCCCCACAAAGAGCAGCAGGGCAACGGTCAGACCCTTGCCGGCCTTTTCCTCCAGTTTGCGGCCGCCCTTTTCCCCCTTGGTGATGAAGAACTTGCACACCGGCCCGATGACCGGTTTGTGGTAGCCCCAGATGAGGAATTTGCGGGCAAACAGATAGATAAAGGGCACCGGCAGCATATTGCCGAGCACGCAGACCAGATAGGTGGGCAGGGCGGGCAGGCCCATGCCCAGCCCAATCGGAATGGCACCGCGCAGTTCAATGACCGGCACCATCGAGACAAAAAACACCATCAGATAATTCTTGAGCATCCAGGTTTCTCCTTATCATAAGATCATGATCGTAACGGCTTACAGGTCGATGACCAGCTCCACCGGGCAGTGGTCGGAGCCAAACACCTCGTTGTGGATCTCGGCGGCGGTCACCTTGTCGGCGATGCGGTTTGAAACGATGAAATAATCAATGCGCCAGCCCGCGTTCTTTTCCCGGGCGTGGAAGCGGTAGCTCCACCAGCTGTACTTCACCTCGTCCGGGTGGACAGCGCGGAAGGTGTCGGTAAAGCCCGCTGCCAGCAGCTCAGTCATCTTGGCCCGCTCCTGGTCAGTGAAGCCCGCGCTCATCCGGTTGGTCTTCGCATTCTTGATGTCGATCTCGGTGTGGGCCACGTTCAGGTCACCGCAGAGGATGACCGGCTTTTTCGCGTCCAGCTCCAGCAGGTAGGCCCGGAACGCATCTTCCCAGGTCATGCGGTAGTCCAGCCGCTTCAGGCCGTCCTGACTGTTGGGCGTGTAGCAGTTGACCAGATAGAAGCCGGGATATTCCAGCGTCAGCACCCGGCCCTCGTGGTCGTGCTCCTCCCTGCCGATGCCGGTGGTCACGGCCAGCGGGGCCGTTTTGCACCAGCAGGCCGTGCCGGAGTAGCCCTTTTTCTCGGCGGAGTAGGTGTACTCGGTGTAGCCCTCGGGGGCAAAATCAGCCTGCCCCGGCTGCATCTTGGTCTCCTGCACCGAGAAGATGTCGGCATCCAGCGCCGCAAAGCTTGCGGCAAAATCGTGGGTCAGGCAGGCCCGCAGGCCGTTGACGTTCCAGCTGATCAGTTTCATATCCTGTTCCTTTCTTATGCCTGATATTTTGTTTTCCATGCGCCGCTCTTCATGCGCGCCACAAAGCAGATGACACGGCAGACCCAGTCAATGACCATGGCGATCCAGACACCCACAGCGCCCCAGCCCATCTTGACACAGAGCAGGTAGCTGAATCCCAGCCGCCAGATGGCCATGCTGAGCACAGAGACCACCATGGTAAATTTCACATCGTTGGCCGCGCGCAGGGCGTTGGGCAGAACAAAGGAGGCCGGCCACAGGAACAGGCCGCTGCCTGCGTGGATCTGCACCAGCAGGATAGCCAGCACCATGGTCTCGCCGGAGAGGGCGTAGATGCCCACCAGCGGCTTGAGGAAGAGCAGGATGCCGCCGTTGAAGATCCCCATAGAGATGTAGGCCCAGAGCAGCAGCTTGCGGGTGTAGAAAACGGTCTGCTCATTGTCCCCTGCGCCAACGCAGCGGCCCACCACCGTGATCATGGCCAGACCAATGGCCTGCCCCGGGATGCAGCCCATGCCGTCCAGATTGTTTGCCACGGCATTGGCGGCGATCTGCACGGTGCCGAAGGTGGAGATCATGCTCACCACCAGAATGCGGCCCGCCTGGAACAGGCTGTTCTCAAAGGCAGACGGGATGCCGATGCCCAGGATGCGCTTTGCCATCCGGCCATCCAGCCGGAGCGTTCTGGGCACGGTGAGCATGTGGCCCTTCTGGTAGCAGCGGTTCAGGATGAGCACCGCCGCCACAGCACGGGAGAGGACACTGGGCCAGGCAACACCGTCCACGCCCATGCCCAGCACAAAGATGCAGACCGCATTGCCCACGATGTTGATGATGTTCATCAGGATGCTGATCTGCATGGAGATTTTGGAGTTGCCCATGCTGCGGAAGAGCGCCGCACCGGCATTGTACATGGCCAGGAACGGGTAGCTGACCGCTGTGATGCGCAGGTAGAGCACACCGGCCTCCAGTACGTCGGCATCGATGCTGCCATAGCACAGCCGGATCATGGGACGGGCCAGCACAAAGCAGAACACCCCCACACCCACGCCCAGCAGAGCGCTGAGCAGGATCAGCTGACCCGAGCTTGCGTTGGCGTGCTTCTGCTCCTTTGCACCCAGATACTGGCTGACCACCACCGCGCCGCCGGTGGCCAGCGCCGCAAACAGCACGATGATGAGGTTGTTGATCATATCCACCAGGCTGACACCCGAGATGGCGGCTTCGCCGCAGCGGGAGACCATCATGGTATCGGCCATGCCCACCGTCACGGCCAGCAGCTGCTCCACCAGCAGCGGCCCCACCAGCCTGAGCAGGTCACGCTGGCTGAACAGCGGGGCCCGCCCGCCAAAGCATGGAGCCTTGTTTTGTGCAATCGTATGTTCCATTCTATCCCTCGCTTCTTCCCACACCTTTTCTGCCCTTCCGGGCCGCAGAGCGTCTTTTCCTCATAGATGTATCCATCATAACACAGCCGCATCCTGTTGTAAAGAATCAGCTTCTGTAATTCCGAGCCTCTGCCCCGGCCCGTGCTTGTTTCATCACTTTGCCAAACGCATCTCTCCCATTTTTGTGCGTTGTGACAAAATTACTTTTTTTGCTCGAACAAGAGAACTTTTTTCAAAAAAGCTCTTGTATTTTTCTGTGAAAAGTGTTATCTTGTATCCAACAGGAGCGTCAGTTGGATACAAAGCGAAACGACGCGCTTTCCTTTCCGGCACTCCTGTTGTTCATCCTTCTATTATTATGCTATTTTCTTCATTTACCTTCTTATCATTTAGCCTGTCCTGCAAAGGACAAACAAAAAACGCTTCCCCACCTGCACGGGGGAGCGTTTTTTGTTTGTCTGCCGCCCACCATAGAAAAGCGCCCTGCACCTTTCACGGTACAGGGCGCTTTGCGTTTCAGTTTTACAGCGCTGCAACAGCGGCCTTGAGCTCATCCACGCGGTCGGTGTTCTCCCACTTCACGCCCAGATCCTCGCGGCCCATGTGGCCGTAGGCGGCCAGCTTGCGGTAGATGGGTTTCCGCAGGCCGAGGTCACGGATGATGGCGGCGGGGGTCAGGTCAAAGACCTTCTCCACTGCCTGCTCGATCTTCTCATCGGCCACGGTGCCGGTGCCAAAGGTATCCACCATGATGGACACAGGCTTTGCCACGCCGATGGCGTAGGCCACCTGCACCTCACACTGCTTGGCCAGACCGGCAGCCACGATGTTCTTGGCCACCCAGCGGGTCGCATAAGCGGCACTGCGGTCCACCTTGCTGGGGTCCTTGCCGGAGAATGCGCCGCCGCCGTGGCGGGCGTAGCCGCCGTAGGTGTCAACGATGATCTTGCGGCCGGTCAGGCCGCTGTCACCCTGCGGGCCGCCCACAACAAAGCGGCCGGTGGGGTTGATGTAGTACTTGGTGTTCTCATCCAGCAGCTCGGCAGGGATGGTGGCCTTGATGACCTTCTCCATGATATCGGCCCGGAGCTGCTCCATGGTCACGCTCTCGCTGTGCTGGCTGGAGATGACAACTGCGTCCACACGGATGGGCTTGTTGTTCTCGTCGTACTCCACGGTGACCTGGCTCTTGCCGTCCGGGCGCAGGTAATCCAGCTCGCCGCTCTTGCGCACCTCAGTCAGCTTCTTGGCCAGCTTGTGGGCCAGGCTGATGGGCATGGGCATCAGCTCAGGGGTCTCATCGCAGGCATAGCCGAACATCATGCCCTGGTCACCGGCACCGCCCACCTGGTCGTTGGTGCCCAGTGCGATATCGGGGCTCTGGCCGTCGATGTTGGAGATAACGGCACAGGTGTCAGCATCAAAGCCGTACTTTGCACGGGTGTAACCGATCTCAGAGATGACCTCGCGGACGATCTTCTGGAAATCGACATAGCAGCTGGTGGTGATCTCGCCCATGATGTGGACCAGACCGGTGGAAGCGCAGGTCTCGCAGGCCACGCGGGCATCGGGGTCGTGGGTCAGGATCTCGTCCAGGATGGCATCGGAGATCTGGTCGCAGATCTTGTCAGGATGTCCCTCGGTGACGGACTCAGAAGTAAACAGGTGTCTTGCCATAAATTTTGTCCTCCATGTGTGTGGTGAATCTTGCACAGCTTCATACACGTCCATCAAGTTTGCGCAAACAAAAACGCTCAGAACCGAAGCTCTGAGCGTTTGCACTCTTATCTTTCGGTTTCCCGCAGGATTTGGCACCTTATGCTCATCGCACAGGTTGTCGGGCTTCACAGGGCCTGTCCCCTCAGCCGCTCTTGATAAGTCGGTATTCAGTTGTTTTCTGAGAGATATCTTATCATCTCTTCGTCAGATTGTCAAGAAGAGTATCACTCTTTTTAGACATCTCAACGAAATTGATTAGGATTTCCCCTAGAAGTGCCGGGAGTTTCTTGATGCTCTCTTAGTAACCCTTGGCCTGTTCGCCGTTCAGCAGCTTGACCGCACGGGAGGTGCCCAGACGGTCTGCGCCCAGAGCGAGGAACTTTTCCATATCCTCCACGGTGGAGATGCCGCCGGCAGCCTTGACCTTGCAGCGGCCATGCACACCCTTGACCATCAGCTCCACATCGTGGAAGGTAGCGCCTGCGGTGGAGAAGCCGGTGCTGGTCTTGATGTAGTCAGCGCCTGCCTCGCAGACGATGTCGCACATCTTTTCCTTTTCCTCGTCGGTCAGCAGGCAGGTCTCAATGATGACCTTGAGCACCTTCTCGCCCACGGCTGCTTTCAGACGGCGGATCTCATCGGCCACATAGGAAAGGTCGCCGGCCTTGAGCATGCCGATGTTGATGACCATATCGATCTCCTCCGCGCCGTTTGCGAGGGCTTCGCGGGTTTCGAACTCCTTGGCCGCAGGGGTCATGTTGCCGTTGGGGAAGCCCACCACGGTGCAGATGGTCATTCTGCCCTGCACGTACTGATGCGCCTTGGCCACGTAGCAGGGCGGGATGCACACCGACGCAGTGCCGTAGGCGATAGCCTCGTCGCACAGCTTTTGAATTTCCTCCCAGGTCGCGGTCTGCTTGAGCAGCGTATGATCCACCATGGAGCACAGTTCCTTTGGATTCATCGACGTATCCTCCCCTATCCCGGCCAGGCGGTTTATCCGGACGCCTGCTGCGCATGCGCCTGAATCGCCCTGTGCCGTTTTGTTCCGGTTCGCTCCTGTCTGGTATAAGTATACAAAAGCGGTCAAGGCCCGTCAATACAAAAGTTGCGCCGTCTTTGCGCCGCCCGTTCGATTCGATGGGCGGCGGCGCGTTGCAGCCGTTTTTGCGTTCTTTGATTTATGCTGTTAAGATAGGAAAAAAAGGGAATACTTTCCCGCAGGGAACGCATTCGGAGCTTGCGGGGAGGGGCGCGCATGCAGAAGTATAAACCCAAAACGCCCTT
>ENA-OZAB01000861-OZAB01000861.1-human-gut-metagenome-genome-assembly--contig:-NODE-861-length-14808-cov-4.557446_pt1 | contig 14808 bp, 7 predicted proteins | sample MGYA00243297_ERZ653491 | MGnify/ENA primary metagenome ERZ653491 (study PRJEB26926, sample SAMN06165154) | human gut metagenome | biome: ENVO:00009003; feature: ENVO:2100002; material: ENVO:00002003... | reverse complement strand
CTATCCTCTTCGTCGGCAGCGTCAGATGTGTATAAGAGACAGTTTGTGGACAAGGAGACACTCGAGCATATCGTCGAGCAGTTCCCCACGCCGTTTCATCTATACGACGAGGCGGGTATCCGCCGCAACATGCAAGAAGTGCGCGACGCCTTTGCGTGGAACCCGGGGTTTAAGGAGTACTTTGCCGTCAAGGCCAACCCCAACCCGGCCCTTATCTCAATTCTCAACGAATACGGCTGCGGCTGCGATTGCTCGAGCTATACCGAGCTCATGATCGCCCGCTCGCTGGGCATCACCGGCCATGACATCATGTTCTCGTCCAACGACACGCCGGCGGCAGACTTTGAGCTTGCCGACAAGTTGGGCGCCATCGTCAACTTCGACGATATCAGCCACATTGAGTTTTACGAGCGCGTCGCGGGACCCATCCCCAAGACGGTGAGCTGCCGTTTTAACCCGGGCGGCCTGTTCCAGCTTTCCAACGGCATTATGGACAACCCGGGCGATTCCAAGTACGGCATGACCACCGAGCAGCTCTTTGATGCCTTCCGCATGCTCAAGGCCAAGGGCGCCGAGGACTTTGGCATCCATGCCTTCCTTGCCAGCAACACCGTCACCAACGATTACTACCCCAAGCTCGCGCGAATCCTCTTTGAACTTGCCGTGCGCCTGGAGCGCGAGACCGGTGCACATGTCGCCTTTATCAATCTGTCCGGCGGTGTGGGTATCCCCTACCTGCCCGAGCAGCAGGCCAATGACATCCACGCCATCGGCGAGGGTGTACACGCGGCCTACGACGAGATCCTGGTTCCCGCCGGCATGGGCGATGTGGCGATCTGCACCGAGATGGGCCGCTTTATGATGGGCCCCTACGGGTGCCTGGTCACCAAGGCCATTCACGAAAAGCGGATCTACAAAGACTATATCGGCGTGGACGCAAGTGCCGTCGACCTCATTCGTCCTGCCATGTATGGCGCTTACCACCACGTTACAGTGATGGGCCAGCCGGGTGGCCCCGACAAGTCCGCAGCTCCCGTCACGAACACGTACGATATCACGGGCAACCTGTGCGAAAACAACGACAAGTTCGCCATCGACCGCGAGCTGCCGCATATCGACATGGATGACCTGCTTGTAATCCACGATACCGGTGCGCATGGCTACTCCATGGGCTACAACTACAACGGACGTCTGCGCTCCGCCGAGGTCCTGCTGCGCCCCGATGGCGCGGCCGACCTCATCCGCCGCGCCGAGCGCCCGGGCGATTACTTTTCCACGCTCGACGTGCTGCCGTGCGGCCGAGAGCTGCTGGCCAAGTCGCGCGCCGAAAGCGCCCGCCGTCGCGCCCAAGACGAGCGCCTGGCAGTCGCAGCTCAATGGAACAAACGCATCCAGATCGCGGAGGCGAAGGAGAAGAACATGGACATCCGCAATCTCGAGGGCTCAATCGTCGCCCTGGTTACGCCGTTTAAAAAGGACGGCAGTGTCGACTTTGACGCGCTCGAGCGCCTTATCGATTTCCACTTGCAAAATGGCACCGACGCCATTCTCACCCTGGGCACCACCGGCGAGAGCTCCACGATGACCGATGACGAGGACAACTCCGTCGTCGCCGCCGTGGTCAAGCATGTTGCAGGACGCGTCCCCGTCATCGCCGGCTCAGGCTCCAACTCCACGCAGACCATGCTCACCAAGTCGCTTACTTACCAGGGCTTGGGAGCCGACGGCCTGCTGCTCATTACCCCCTACTACAACAAGTCCAACGAAGAGGGTATCTATCAGCACTTTAAGACCGTCGCCGATGCCGTTGACATCCCCTGCATCCTGTACAACATCCCCGGCCGCTGCGGCTGCGGTATCAGCGAGCGCAACGTAGAGCGCCTAGCCGCGCACCCCAACATCATGGGCATCAAGGAGGCCTCGGGCAACGTCGCCTACGCGGCCAAGATCGCCCACCTGCTGTCCGACGATTTCCGCATGTACTCGGGCGAGGATGCACTCACAGTGCCGCTCATGAGCCTGGGCGCTTCGGGCACCATCAGCGTGTGGGCCGACGTGCAGCCGCAGCTTGTACACGACATGTGCCGCGCTTATCTGGACGGCGACGTAGCGCGCGCCCGCGATATCCAGATTGCCGGCCAGCCGCTCATCAACGCCCTCTTTAGCGAGGTCAACCCCATCCCCGTCAAGGAAGCGCTCGCCCAGATGGGCATGATCGAGGCAAACTACCGTATGCCGCTGTGCCCCATGGCAGACGACACGCGAGCCGCACTTACCGATGCTCTGAAGGGAGCTGGTCTACTTGATTAAGACCGTCATTATGGGAACGGGCCGCATGGGCTCGCTCATCCGCACTACCGCCGAAGGCATTGTCGACGCCGCCGGGCAGCCCGTTTTTGATATCGTGACCCAGATTGGCTTCGATTTGAGCGAGCTCGAGAACGCACCGGCTGCCGACGTCATCATCGACTTCTCGAACGTCGCGACCTTCGACGCCGTCGTCGCCTATGTCGAGCGCACGGGCGCGGCGTTGGTCTCAGGCACCACAGGCTACACCCCCGAGCAGATGGACCGCCTGCGTGAGCTGGGCCAGAACACCCGCGTTATGCACTCGGGCAATTACTCCATCGGTATCGCAGCCCTGCGCCATCTGGTAGCGCAGGCTACACGCGAGCTGCCCGGCTTTGACTGCGAAATCGTCGAGACGCACCACAACCAAAAGGTCGACGCCCCCAGCGGCACTGCCAAGCTACTGCTCGACGCCGTCGTCGAAGCCGAGCCCGAGGCAGGCTACCACCCCGTCTATGGCCGCGAGGGCATGTGCGGAGCACGCGATCCCAAGGAGATCGGCATGCACTCGCTGCGCGGTGGCACTGTCGCCGGCGTCCACGAAGTGAGTTTCTTTGGCCAGGACGAGGAGGTCACGCTCACCCACCGCGCCACGAGCCGTCAGATCTTTGTCAACGGCGCCCTGGCAGCCGCGCAGAAGCTCGTCGCCCGCGAACCCGGCTTCTATACGTTCGACCAGGTCATGTTTGCCTAACCAGGTATCAACCGAATCCACCCAAAGGAGAGATAGCGAATGAGCAACGCAGCCGAGATGGATGCCCAGGAGATTATCAATTACATCGCCACCGCGCCTAAAAAGACGCCTGTCAAGCTGTATGTGCGCGAGAAACCCGGCATGAAGGTTGCCTGGGGCGACGCACATGTCTACGGCGGCCGTCGCGGCAAGACCGTCTTTGGCGACTGGGACGAGCTCAAAGCCATCCTGGACGCCAACGCCGATTCCATCGATTACTACGACGTCGAGAATGACTGCCGCAACTCCGCCGTCCCCATGCTCGACCTTAAGGGCATCAACGCCCGCATCGAGCCGGGCGCGATCATCCGCGACCGCGTCGAGATTGGCGACCGTGCCGTCATCATGATGGGCGCCATCATCAACATCGGCTCCGTTATCGGCGAGGGTTCCATGATCGATATGGGCGCCGTGCTGGGCGGTCGCGCCACCGTGGGCAAGAACTGCCACATCGGCGCCGGCACCGTGCTGGCAGGCGTTGTGGAGCCCGCCAGCGCCACGCCCGTCATCATCGAGGACGATGTCATGATCGGCGCAAACGCCGTGGTCCTGGAAGGCGTGCACGTGGGCAAGGGTGCTGTAGTTGCCGCCGGCGCCGTGTGCGTCGAGGACGTCCCCGCCGGCGCCGTCGTGGCCGGTGTCCCCGCCCGCGCCATCAAGATGCGCGACGAGAAGACCGACAGCAAGACCGGCCTGGAAGAGGGCCTGCGCCAGCTTTAATAGTTACGGCGTTTTACCAAACGCCGTAACGGCCCGACGCTGCAAACGCCCCTAAGCGGCAATCTGACGTTCAATCGTCGGTCGCGTACCGAAGTACGCTTCCCTCCTCTTTCACGTCACCTTGCTCGCTTAGGGGCGTTTTCGCTGACGTGAGCTCAACCGGCGGCGCAATGTCAGCCACCAAGCCGAAAACAAAAAAGACCGAAGTCCCAAAAGGCTTCGGCCTTTGTTTTTTGCAACGTCCAAGAGCAGTTTATCGATTCTCAATACTTCCGATGTTCTTGAGCTCGATGGAGATGAGGCCGTTGGGCTCGTTGACAAACTCGATGTACTCAGAGTTCGAACCCATCTCGGCCGGGAAGCTGATCTCGATGCCCGTGTCGGTACGGATCTTGTGGTTGCGCACCGCCGCGCGTTCGACCTGCTTGCGCTCCACGGGCACACGCTCAGGCACCTTCTCCTCAGTCAGTGCCGCGCGCACGCTCTCCTTGATAACCGGCTCGTCCTCAAAGACCTCATCGACGATATCCCAAGGGGGCAGTTCCTCGTCATCCTCAACTTTCTCGGCAACAGCAGCCTTAACCTTGGCGAGTGCTACAGCCGTGTTGGCACCGTGCTCCTCGGCGACTTCCTCGACCACACGCGTCACGGTGTCGATGACCTCCTTGCCCGATACCCCCGTGTCGCACTGCAGCAGGCCATCGGGAATGAGCATGCGATCCTCGCCGGCAATCTTGCGCTTCTTATCCACATAGCCGATCTCCATGGTGCTTGCACGCACGATTGCATAGCTCGGCACCTTTTGCGAGGGATTCGGCAGAATGGCGTAGTGGCGCGCAATGTCGTTGCGCACCTCGCCCTCTTCGCGACCCACCTCGTGCATAAAAGCCTGCTTGGAGCCCAGCAGCATCACGGCAAACCAGCGGGCATCCTCATCGTCATCAAAGTCCGCCACAAGCACGTCAGTGGACTCGGCTTTCTCGGCCTTGGTAAGTTCGGAAGAGATGAACTCCGCAATCTGCTGAGACAGATCCACGAACTCACGCTCACCAAAGAAATAGCCCTTGAGCTCGCCGCCGAATGCGGAGTTCTCGGCAAACGTGGCACGCTTGTTATCAGCCGAGGTACGAGCGCGCCGCAGGTGCGTGGTTACGAAATTACGCACGGTGCGGCTCTCGATATCGAGCTCGCGCTGGCTCATAACGTTGACGGCAGAGTCAAAGTCCAGGATATGCAGAATCGCGTGATTGATTTTCATATACGGCATTCCGTTCTAGATCGATTTCGGCACGAACCAGTATAGCGGTCGATCCCGCCCCAGGCGCATCGAAGATTGGTGCATCGGGGACAGGTTGCTTTGCACCAATGGTTAGCGCAGGAGCTCGGACTGCCAAGCCTCGAGCTGTTCTGCCAAGCTCTTGCCGGCAGCGGGCATGTCGATCTGGGGACGTTTGGGCAGAAGCGCACACTTAAGAATCGCAACGATAGTCTGCGAGACAAAGCGTCGCGTATCCTTGTCAAAGCCTTGCGCAGCCTGGAGCATCACGGGCAGGCTCTCGCGCAGATTCCCAGCGATATCCGCAAACCGCTCAGCACCCGTAGCCTCAAGCACGGAGAACAACGCATCTACAAAACGCTCGCGCTCGTTAGGCGACACCGCAAGCAGCATCTCGCGAATGGAGCCATCAACGTATCGAGCACCGGCGGACAGGCGCTCACAGTACACGAAGTCGCGACCATCAACCACCCAGCTAAAGGGATTATGCTGAAGCAGGCTGAACTCGGTGCTCTCAACGATGGCATAGTCCTCCTGTGTCTCGAACATCATGCCAAAGATCGACGACCGAGGTAGCGTCTTGTCGATTCGACCGGATAGATCGGCGAAGGCGTTGCCGCTCAGAAACTCCTCGACGAAGCCCGGACCATCATGGGAATACGCCCGTTCGATTCGCTCACGGGCGACATCGGGGCACATCGCCGCACCGTACACCGCAAGGTTTCCACCCTTGGAATGACCTCCGCACAAAAGCGGCCCGTCAATCGCATCCGCCGCCTCGTCTACATAACGCGCCGCGGATTCCTGGGCCGGCACAGGACACCGGAACGCCATGTTAAAGTCCTCTTTCCAGCCCACAATCGTGCTGTCGGTCCCCCGGAAGGCAAGATAGCTAAACCCCGCCGGAAATCGGAACGTCATGGCCGCAAACTGCTCCGTTGTCTCGGCATCACTCACGCTACGATAGCCGCAAACACGAACGCCACGGTAGCGAGGGCTTGCTGCCACAGCCTCCAACAGGGCACGACTCCCCTCCGGATCCCACAGGTCGCCAATCATGTCTTGGTAGCACTCGGCGCGCAGCAGCTCGCGTACGTCTAGGCCCTGCCAGTTCGTCAGCTCCGCCATATCACCCGGCAAACGCAAATAGGACAACCACGCAAAGACCAGGCTATCCACCGCGCAGAACGGCCGTTCCTCAAACGGATCAAACGCTGTCTGGGCATAGGTCAAAAAATTAGGCGAATCCGACATGGCCCTCCCATCAACTATGGTGCATTGGGGTCAGGTTACTTTGCACCAAAAAGGCGCCCGGGCCGTGTGGACCCGGACGCCTTCATTGTAGCTTTTCGCTCTAGCGAGCTTGATTTAGCAGGAGAAGTCGACGCTGTCGATGATGTCCTTGAGGGCCTTGGCGGAGGCGGTGAGCTCATGCTGCTCGTCATCGTTCAGCGGCACGGGGACGCGGCAGACGACGCCGTCGCGGCCAACGACCGTCGGCATGGAGATAGCCAGATCGGACAGGCCATACTCGCCCACCATGAGCGAGGAAACGGGCAGAACGGTCTGCTCATCGCGCATGACAGCGGTGCAGATGCGCTTGACGGCCATGGCGACGCCGTAGTAGGTGGCGTGCTTCTTCTCGATGATGGTGTAGGCGGAGTTCTTGACGTCCTCGGCGATACGCTTCTCGGCAGCCTCGTGCTCCAGATGACCGTGAAGCTCGCAGAAGGTGTTCAGCGGAACGCCAGCAACCTGAGCGCTGGACCAAGCGACAAACTCGGAGTCGCCGTGCTCGCCCATGACATAGGCCTGGACATCGCGCGGGTCAACCTCGACGTGGGCACCAAGCATCTGCTGCAGACGGCCAGTGTCGAGCACGGTGCCGGAGCCGATGACATGGCCCTCGGGCAGGCCGGACATCTTGATGGCAGCGTAGGTCAGAACATCGACCGGGTTGGAGACGATTAGCAGAATGCCGTCGAAGCCGGACTTCTTAATCTCGGGGATAATGGACTTAAAGATGTTTACGTTCTTGTTGACCAGGTCCAGGCGGGTCTCACCGGGCTTCTGGGCAGCGCCAGCGGTGACGACGATCATGGCGGCGTCGGCGACATCGGAATAATCGCCGGCGTAGATCTTCATCGGCTCGGCAAACGTCATGCCGTGCGCGATATCCAGAGCCTCACCCTCGGCGCGGTTCTTGTCCACGTCGATGAGGACCATCTCGGAGAACAGACCGCTCTGCATCAGAGCGAACGCCGAAGACGAACCGACGAAGCCGCAGCCGACAATAGCGACCTTCTTCTCGTTAACCATTAGAAACTCCCATCTCTCTCCACAAACAAGCCGCCCGGGAACGACCCGAGCGGCTTGCCGTAATCCCAATACATCCAATCGGGACTTTGATTATGCTCCTATTCGCAGCCAAAAATCGACCGTTTACCGAAATTGTTTGCAGAATTCGTAAAATAACTGCACGAAATCGGTTTCGAGCTATTGACGAGTCGAAATAGGTTTCTAATACAGGCCCGCCTCGCGAATGGCCTCGACAGCCAAAGCGATCTGATCGGGCGGCAGGACCAGCGCCATGCGCACGTGCCCCTCGCCCGAAGGGCCAAAGCTCGCGCCCGGCGTCACCACAACGCCGGCCTTCTCCATGAGCTCCTCGCAAAACGCCATGGAATCGGTGCGACCACCGGGAAGCTTGGCCCACACAAACATAGAGCCATGCGCGTTGGGACGCTCCCAGCCCAGGCCCTCAAGACCGTCGCACAGGGCATCGCGGCGTTCCTGGTACTTCAGACGCTGCGCCTCGACCTCATCGCGCGAACCGTTCAGGCACGCGATGGCGGCCTTCTGAATCGGGAAGAACATACCAAAGTCGATCTGGCCGCGCAGCTTGGCAAAGGCAGAGACCACATCCTCGCGACCGACCAAAAAGCCGATGCGGGCACCGGTGACGTTAAACGACTTGGAGAGCGAGAAGAACTCAACGCCCACCTCGAGCGCGCCGGGATACTGCAAGAAGCTGCCGCCGGGCTCGCCGTCAAACACGATGTCGGAGTACGCGTTATCATGGACGATCAACAGATCATGCTCGCGGGCAAAGGCGATAATCTCCTCGTAGACCTCGGGCGTGCCCACCGAGCCGACCGGGTTCGCGGGCAGCGACACGATCATGTACTTGGCACGATCGGCAACCTCGGGATCGATACCCGCCACATAGGGCAGGTAATTGTGCTCGGCAACCAGCGGATAGTATTCGAGCTTGGCATCGGCGATCTTGGCACCCGCCTCAAAGACCGGGTAGCACGGATCGGGAACCAAAATGGTGTCACCCGGATCGAGCAGGGCAAGGCCCAAATGGCCCACCCCCTCCTGCGTGCCGTTGCACGACTGCACCATAGACGGCGTAATGCCCGAAACGCCAAAGCGACGCTCATAGTAATCGCACACGGCCTGCTTGAGTTCGGGCAGGTCGCGCAGGGCATACTTCCACATCTCGGGATCTTGGGCTGCCTGCGTGAGCGCCTCGACCACATGGTCGTACGGCTTAAAGTCGGGCGCGCCCACGCTCATGTTGTAAATGGTCTTGCCCTGAGCCTTCAGCGCGAGAAGCTTGTTGTTGAGCGAGGCGAAGACCTCCGCGCCAAAGCGGTCGAGACGCTGTGATGCCTGCATGGTGCCACCTTTCGATATAAAAAACGCGGCGCTCCGACAAGAGCGCCGCGCGATACGGGCCATCAGATTGCAAAAGTGTAACGCTTGCAACCCCCGTATTGGTTCAATTTAGCCAACCTTAGTCAACTGGATTGAGCGCGTCGATCTGCGCAAGCCACAGACGCGAGCTAGCGTCACTCGGCATACGCCAATCGCCGCGCGGGCTGAGCGTCACCGATCCCACCTTGGGACCATCGGGCAGGCAGCTGCGCTTAAACTGCTGGGCAAAGAAGCGGCGGTAGAACGTACGTAGCCACGTGTGGACGGTCTTGACATCGTAGACGCCCTCAAAGCTCTTGAGCGCCATGTGGTAGATCTTGCCCGGCTCAAAGCCAAAACGTAGCAGGTAGTAGAGGAAGTAGTCGTGCAGCTCGTACGGGCCCACCAAATCCTCGGTCCTCTGCGCAATCTCGCCGTCGCCCGTGGGCGGCAGAAGCTCGGGGGACACCGGCGTATCGAGGATATCGAGCAAGACCTCGGCAATACGCCCGCCAAAGACATCGGCGGCATAGCGCACCAGATGGCGCACAAGCGTCTTGGGCACGCTCGCGTTGACGGCGTACATGCTCATGTGGTCGCCGTTATAGGTAGCCCAGCCGAGCGCCAGCTCCGACAGGTCGCCCGTGCCAATGACAAAACCGCCAGCCTGGTTGGCCAGATCCATCAGGATCTGCGTACGCTCGCGGGCCTGGCTGTTCTCGTAGGTCACGTCTTGGACGGCCGGATCGTGCTCAATGTCCTTGAAGTGCTGCTCCACAGCCGCATGGATCGAAACCTCGCGGAAGCTCACACCCAAGTCACGAGCGAGCGACTCGGCATTGGACTTAGTGCGGTGCGTCGTGCCAAAACCTGGCATGGAGACCGCCGTGATACCCGTGCGCGGCAGCCCCAGCGCATCGAAGGCACGCACGGTTACAAGCAGTGCCAGCGTGGAGTCCAAGCCACCCGAAAGACCGATGACTGCAGCCTTGGTACCCGTATGGGCAAGGCGTGTCTTGAGGCCGGCGGTCTGCAGGTCGAGGATGGTCTCGCAACGCTCGGCCAGGTCGCCATGGTCGGCCGGCACAAAGGGCGCGCGGGGGAAGACGCGGTCAATGTCGAGTGCATCGCGCAGGACAGGCTCTTTGGCCAGCACGCCCTCAAACGAAAATTCAACGGCCGTGGCCTCCGGCGCATCGTCGGTGCGCGTCCACGTCGTCGAGCGACGGCGCTCGGCAACCAGGCGGTCAAGGTCAACGTCGGCGATGGCCATATCGCAGGTAAGCAGTTTGGTCGCGGCGAGCTTGGAGCCGTTTTCGTAGACGAGGTTCTCACCCGCAAAGACCATGTCGGTCGTGGACTCGCCCTCGCTCGCGTCCGCGTAGGCATAGGCGCAGTACAGGCGCGCGCTCTGATTGGAGATAAGGCTGCGGCGGTAATCTGCCTTACCGATAATCTCGTCCGAGGCCGACGGGTTGAGAATCACCGTCGCACCGGCAAGCGCCATCTCGGTCGAAGGGGGCGCCGGCACCCACAGGTCCTCGCAGACTTCAACGCCCAGCACCATATCCTCGGCACCCTCATCACAGCAGCGGTAGACAAGCCCCGAACCCAGCGGAACCGGACCCTGACCGGCAAATTCAACCCACACGGGATCCGCAGGCGACGGAGCAAACCAGCGACGCTCATAGAACTCGCCATAGTTGGGCAGATACTTCTTGGCCGTGAGGCCCAAAAGCTCGCCCGCGCAGCACACGGCGGCACAGTTGTAGATATTCTCGGCAACCGCAACGGGAAGACCGATGGTAAAGACGATCGGCAGCTCACGGGTTTCATCGAGGATATGCACCAGAGCAGCCTCGCAGGCATGCAGCAGTGTGCGGTTATGGAACAGATCGGCCGCGGTATAGCCAGTCAGATTAAGCTCGGGCAACACCAACGCGCGAACGCCACGCCCGGCAGCATCGCGAACAGCCGCCAGCGCAACCTCGGCATTGCCCTCGACATCGGCCACGCGAATCTGCGGCGACGCCGCCGCCACACGCAAAAAGCCATCAGACTGAGAAAGGTGAAGATTCATAAGAATGCTCCCGTGCGTAGACGCCATTCACAACAATTAGCAAGTCCTATTGTAGTTCAACCGCCGGGTGTAACCGCATCCCACCAACTTGGTGAGCAATTGATGAGTTGATGGTATCTGTTAAATGTCACGTACGATTCACATCTGGTGGGTACCCTGATGGCTACACGAAACGAAGCAGATTTACACCGGGAGGACCCCGTATGACAACCAAGTACACCGACGCGCCGCGCACGCGCGTCATGACGCCGGCATCGCTCAACAACGGCGTGCACGAGAACCATTCCATCGGACAGACCATGGCCATCGCGCCCAAAAAGGGTCTGTTCGACGACATTTCCATTCCCCAGATCATCGCCGGCGCCGCAGCTGCCGCCACGAGCGTGGCGCTTGCTTCAAAGATCGGCATTGCCGGCTCGGTGATTGGTGCCGCCGTGAGTTCAGTCATCACTGTTGTGTCCTCGCAGGTCTATCGCCACTTTATCTCCGCCAGCGCCGAAGCAATTAAGGGTACGCATGCCGCTGTCGACTACCCTACCGGCGCCTACGAGCCCGTTGAGCCCAATATCGAGGAGCACCTAGGTGGCGCCGCGACCACGCAGGAGATGCGCCAGGTTGCGGGATGCGCGACCACGGCGCGCGTCGCCCCCAACAGCCTGCGCGCCAAGGCGGCGGCAGAGCGCAGCCAGACACAAAAGAAGGTCATCGTCTTCTCGATCGCCATCGCCATCGTCGCGGTCATCGCCTGCACCGGCGCCATCCTTATAACCACTGCCGGTGAGGGTCTGGGCGAGCGTCCCGAGCCAATCCTGTCGTCGCGCACGACCGAGAGCGATGCAAATGGCAACACTCAGCCGCAGAATCAGCAGGCACAGACGGACGACACGCAAGACAGTCCCACCTCTGCCAATTCGTCCTCGAACACCCAAAACCAATCGCAGGGCACCGATTCCTCTACGGCCAACAGTGGCACGCCGTCCGGCACGACCGACTCAAGCCAAACGACTGACGGTTCACAGCCGAACACGGGAGGCCAGACGAGCGACACCACGTCGGGAACGGGCACGGCAGACAGTAACAACACCAACAGCTCGAGCGGAACCGCTTCCGGCACGGCATCTGACAACTCGAGCCAAGGCACGGCATCGGGCAACTAAGCACGTTTGCCTCTCATAGATAACCGACCTGTACAACGGGCGCGAATCGAAAGCGGTTCGCGCCCGTTTGCCTTGGGCGCCGCCATGGCGAACGCCATGCGATGGTAAGATGCTTTACATGTGTAAAGAGGAGATTTGCCATGAGCAAGACAATAATTAGGCCCACGCTTTCGCTGGGCAACCACATCTATCTGTATCGCCTGCTGCGCGATGCGATTGGATGTGGCAAGCAAACGTTTATGACGCAGGTCGAGGACGCGCTCGCCGCTGGCGACATGACCGCTTATGACCTGGGCTTTGAGTCCACGCGCGAGTTGCTCGAGGAACTCGACGACTGCATTAAGCTGACCGTCTTTAAAGGCGGCCGCCTGTATGCCACGGTCATCGCCAACGAGGCCTGGGATGCTGCGCTTGCCAAGGGCGAGGACAAGCCCAAGACCGCCAAGGGCGCCAAGCAGTCCTACAAAAAGAAAAAGCGCGGTGAGAAGGACCTCAAGGCCGTGCGCCCCAAGCACGTTAAGCGTCCCGAGCCCGAAGCCATGGTTGAAGCCGCGCCGGAACCCGAGCCCGAGACAGAGATCGAAGTCGCTATTGAGGTAACGGCAGAAGCCGAAACCGAAATCGCCGCCACGACCGATCCCAAAGTCATATCCGAGCAGGAAGCCACTGTGGAGCTCAACGAAGCGCCCAAGTCGACGACCGAAGAAGCCGCTGACCAACCCGAGCCGTCTGCGTTCCAAAACAGCGATGTCTTTGGCGACGAGGCCGAGGACGATCAGCCCGACGAGCCCACAGATCAAGACGCTACCGAGTCGGCGCCGGAGCCCGAGACGCCGCAGCCCGCCATCTCGCTCACGGTCGTCTATGACCCCGAGAATGCCAATGCCGGCATCACCACCATGGCATCCACGCCCATCGAGGCAAAGTCGAGCGTCGAGAATCAGAGCGCTCCGCAAGTTGAGCTCGACAGCGCGACCGCAGACGCACCCGCCATCGTCGAGCCCGCAGATTCCGCGGCGATGCCGAAAGCGGACATCGAATCAGTACTCGGCACCAAACCCGCGCCCGTCATCGAGGTGACGCCCGTCAATGAGCAGGCCTCCGCACCGGCGATGGTACCGGCCCCCGCACCCGCAGCACCGACCATCCCCGAGGACTTCCCCGTCGATTTCGCAACCGAGGTCTTCTGCCCCGGCCCGTTGCTACACCAGCTGTCGACCTATCTCCCCTACGGCGCCGATACCCTCGGCATTGTCGGCGAGTACTACTGGATCGCCCGCGAGCGCGGTACCATCGAGGCCGCGCGAAACCGCGCAAGCTTCCCCCTGCACTATACGCAGGCCGGCGAGCGCCACGAAGTCACCGTGCGCATCCGCCGCAACACCACCGGCGGTCTCGGAGCCGCCTGGACCATCGATAAAGTCGAAGAACCCGAGCAGTAACGACAAACGACTCAAATCCAAATCAGGATTTGAGCCGTTTTTATTTGTTGATGTTGCGTAACCAACAGCGAGCGGGCCGCAAGTGCCCCAGGTTGCCGTGAAAGAGGAGCGACGCGTACTTCGGTACGCGAGCGACGGCTTGAACGGCAAGATGGGCTGCTTGCGACCCGCGCAGCGTCGAGCAGTTACGCGGTTTGGAAAACCGCGTAACGATCTAGTCGCGCGTCAGCTTACGGTGGATACGATGCGGCTGGGCTGCATCCTCGCCCAGGCGCTCGATGCGGTTGGCCTGATAGGCCTCAAAGTTGCCCTCGAACCAATACCAGTTGCCCGGATTCTCGTCGGTGCCCTCCCACGCCAGAATGTGCGTAGCGACGCGGTCCAGGAACATACGGTCGTGGCTAATAACCACCGAGCAGCCCGGGAACTCGAGCAGCGCCGCCTCGAGTGAGGACAGCGTCTCGACGTCGAGATCGTTCGTGGGCTCGTCGAGGAGCAGCAGGTTGCCGCCCTGCTTGAGCGTAAGCGCCAGGTTCAGACGATTGCGCTCACCACCGGAGAGTACGCCAGCGCGCTTCTGCTGGTCCTGGCCCTTAAAGCCAAAGCTCGCCACGTACGCGCGGCTGGGGACCTCGGTCTCGCCGACCATCATGTGGTCCAGGCCATCCGAGACGACCTCCCACAGGTTCTTATCGGGGTCGATGCCGGAACGGTTCTGATCGACATAGGAGATCTTGACGGTCTCGCCCACCTCGAGCTCGCCCGAAGTCAGCGGCTCCAGGCCCACGATGGTCTTGAAGAGCGTAGTCTTGCCCACACCGTTGGGGCCGATGACACCCACGATACCGTTGCGCGGCAGGGTGAACGATAGGTCGTCGATGAGCACACGGCCATCGAACTCCTTGTGCAGGTGATGAGCCTCGAGCACCTTGTTGCCCAGACGCGGGCCCACGGGGATGCGGATGTCGGTCCAGTCGAGCTTCTGGCTTGCGCGGGCCTCGGCCTCCATCTCCTCATAGCGAGCCAGACGGGCCTTGTTCTTGGCCTGACGGGCCTTGGGCGAGCTGCGCACCCACTCGAGCTCGGCCTCCATGCGCTTGGCGAGCTTGGCGTCGCGGTTGCCCTGCGCCTCGATACGGGCGGCCTTGGTCTCCAGATACGTGGAGTAGTTGCCCTTGTAGGGATAAAGGTGACCGCGGTCGACCTCGCAGATCCACTCGGCAACGTTATCCAGGAAGTAGCGATCGTGTGTGACGGCAAGCACCGCGCCCTGGTAGTTGTGCAGGAAGTGCTCGAGCCACAGGATCGACTCGGCGTCCAGGTGGTTCGTGGGCTCGTCGAGCAGCAGC
>ENA-OZAB01000847-OZAB01000847.1-human-gut-metagenome-genome-assembly--contig:-NODE-847-length-15024-cov-14.455541_pt1 | contig 15024 bp, 14 predicted proteins | sample MGYA00243297_ERZ653491 | MGnify/ENA primary metagenome ERZ653491 (study PRJEB26926, sample SAMN06165154) | human gut metagenome | biome: ENVO:00009003; feature: ENVO:2100002; material: ENVO:00002003... | reverse complement strand
CTATCCTCTTCGTCGGCAGCGTCAGATGTGTATAAGAGACAGTTATACTATTATGTGTTTTACTTCCTATTCGCAGAACAAACAGATTAGTTATTCATCTGTAAATGGGCTTGTAACTTACGACAATGGTTCAGGTACGAAAGCCGATATTGGTGCAAAATTATATATTATACCATGTAAATATTTCAAACAAGATATCGAATTAAAAAATGACTCTATACAAATGGGGTATGAATCTTTGTTACAATACATCAAATGGAAAGAACTTGTTGGGCAAGAACAAGCAATAGCCAAATTAAAAGAATATGACTTTTACATTTCCGCTGAAGAACAAATTAGGAGAGAAGGTGAATTAGCTATATGTTTGGTTGATATTCTCAAATCAAATAAAGTAAAATATAGTTGTACGATTGACAATACGGGAAAATATAAAACTACAATCCCTTATGGTAATTATTATTTTATATTTAAATCCGCAAATAAAAGTGTAGATAAGTCTATACTTAATGGTCGTGGAACATATAATATTTATAAAATCGAATTATATTCTAAATATAAAGATATTAGTACATCTTTTAACGCTGACTACCATTAAATATTGAGCTAACATAATCCGGCTAATGTTTTCGCGTATAAATTATAATTAAGCTGGCTCCAAAGTCAGCCCAATTTTATTTTGTGCATTTTGCCACTCTTAGCCAAAAGTATTCAGCTTTCGAGATATTTGTTAAGCGCATCTCTCAATTTACGAATTTCATCATTTGAAGATACTATTTCGGATATTTCATCTTCACATGCGCAATCGCACATTGAAATAAGCATACCTTTTATGCCACCTCCCTTTTCTATTTTAGCATCTTTTGAGAACATTTCTATCGGGAGAAACTCGACTACCCCTCCGCTGTCAAAACTTACCGAAGCCGCAGCGTTTTTCTTTTCCCATTCCTCCACCTCACTACATGACATATAAGCCGTTTGACAATTTTCTAATTCTGGCTTCTTTTGCTCTATCATATCTAAATAGAACTGTATAGCCATTAAACCTTTCTCTGTTACCGTATTGTCTTTTGCAATAAGACCATTTACTTTGAATGTTTCTACAACGCATTCTTTGTTGCTCATAAATTCTACTAATTCCATATTGATTTATTATTTATAGTGGATAAAATTTGTATTTTCTTGCTGTAATTGGAACACGGCAGGATAGTTCCTTTTTGAATATTGTTTTCTAAGGTATGATATTAAATTATCGAAGTTGGTAATGAATCCCTCGTTGATTAAATCAGCCACCTTCTTTTCAAGCTGCCACAGTTCGCGTTGTTTGCTTTCATCACCCTGCTTGTTGCGAAGCATTTTCTCATGTGAGTTAAACACAACCCAATTCAATGCTTCCCCAACCTTTTGCATTGCTTTCGGCATAAACTCTTTAGGAACTATCTTCTGAACGGCAGAGCCAAGTTCTTTGTAAGCATCCCCGGCATCGTTTCGATAGCGAATCATTTCATCATACACAAACCGTAACACTTTGACTTCAAAAGCCGGATTTATCCACATAGCAAATTTGATAAACAGAAGCGGATTCATCCAAACTTTATCGGGTGTTTTGCCTTCTTTCGTATTTCTACCCTTAACTTTTATAAGTAGTTGATTTTCACCAATGAGCATTTTTGCTCTATGGCTTTCATCCTCTGCAAGAGCTTTCAAAAACTCTGATGTATTATCAGATTCTAAGAATTTACTCATTTGCCTTCTCGGATTCCCTTCTACATTATTCCACTGCCGAAGCAATTCAGTTCCATCAAAATAACCATCACTCGTGCGCTGAACCACAGAAAAACTATCAATGTATCGCACCATTTCTTGATTTGTTTTCATATTATAAATTTAGATTTTACTTAACAAAGATTTCTCCCTTTTACGGGAAAGTTCACGCTTGTTTTCTTCAAGTTCTTCCCAACGATTAATAATTTTGGCTCGTAAATTTGCATCATAACCACTTGCGAGAAGCAAGCAGTCTTTTAGTGAGAAGATAATAAGGATCTTTTCTTTCTGCGTTATTCCCTAACTTTGTGATTTTGAACATCAATTCAAAATTGAATTTATGTTTTTCTTCCAGTTGTTCAAGGATATTGCGAATATCTCGCATTACATTTGAATGAGTTTTGCCCGTAATTTCTGCAATCTGCAAGGAGGTCATTGTTCTTTTTTTACCTTTTCCCTCATCAATAGGTATTAACTGATTAAAATTTTCCATATCTTTGCACTATAAAGTTAATGTTTTCCCCATCAGCGGCTCGGACATCTCCGCTTTTGGGGAATTATTTTGTCCGATCTTGTAGTAGGCAGGGAATCGAACCCCAATACGCCATTACTCGTACCTACTGAACCCTCCTTAGTATAATAGTCACGCTTGACATAATAGTAAAGAGAAAGGGCAAATCCCGATGAAGCCTAATGTGGTTGTCTGCCTCAAAGAGAATGCCCTATAATATTTTACTCCAGTTCATGACAACCACGTAATGAACCTAACAGCATTGTTTCCGGCGCAAATATAAAGACGATATTTTTGCCATACAACAACCTAAAAATCAAGAAAATAAATTCGGTAAACATCAGTAACAAACGGTAAGAATCGGTAAATAAAAACAGTTACATTTACTCTAAAATTTAGACACAATATAAATAATGCGCGTATCTACCGTATTGTGACGAGATGTTGGTTGTCATTTATGATACCGTTCCAATAATTTAGAAATATAAAAGGCTGTAAATAAAGATATTGCAGAACGTGTGTTAGTCCACATTCATTTTATATCTTACCATGACATTGCCATCGGCTTCAACTTTACAGTTTTTGCCATGAACATATACATAAACTTTAGCCATATCGCTTTGCCTTACATGTAGTATAGCCCGATCATATACACTCACAAAAACTTTGGCACAATCCTCCACTTCAAGAGTCAATTCACTATCATGCCGCAAATGGAGAGTAGCGGCTGTAAATTTGCTGAAAGAAAATTTGCCTGAACATTTACCGTTCAGCACATATACACCGTTGTCACCTCCGGTCACTGGTTCATCAACAAAAATATGGTTTTGATGAAGCAGACTCCGGTCAAAATTACCTTTTATATATTCCACTGTCGGATAATCGTGCTCAATACAAAAATCAATGCCTCGTATATACATTTCAATTAGTTCTTGCTGGCTTTTATTGTTTTGCCAGTCACCTTGCCATTGTGTGCAGAGGCCATACGATACGGCATGACCTCTCAATTCACTATTCAATCTATTCATAATCATACATTAAATTTGTTTACACCGTTTATATTCCTATGCAGTATATCTCTGATCTCTTCCACAAATTCCACATTCTTTGCTGTATTTATCTGTATCATTGTCAGTTGTCGCAATTGTGCTTGTGCTATTACATTATAGGCCGGGAACAATTCTTCAACCAATCTGCGTACATACTCCCGTTTGACACTCACATCAGCCCGGATTGCATTTATATAAGAAGCCAAAAGGTTAGCGGTATTTTCAGTAACATTCTGTATGCCTTTAGATAACCCACTTCCATTTTCTTCTTCCTCTTCTTTCATGCTGATACCATATTTCTTTTCCATATAGTTGTTCAGCTTGTCAAGCATGGAATAGTAATCATCGGTTTTCTCACTCACCCCCATTAGATAGTCCGCAATACTTTCCAACTCCCTTTCGTCAAGGGAAAAATCCTTGCCGAAATAACCACTCATTCCATCCTCACCGAAAAGCATCTTCTGAAGCTGTTGCATGGCCGGTTCCAAAATACTTATTTTGAGAATGGAGTTCATAACATCACCCATAATGTCGGCAACCTTATTTTTGAAAGCTTCGGCACCATCCTCGCCTTTCTGCCATGCCTCATACAAGGCATCTCCCAACTGCGAAGCCCAGTCTTTCAAATTAATACCATAGAGAGATTCAGCCGTTTCCTCGGCAAGATCCTTTATTTGCTGTTTCATCTCCGCAATCTGATTCTCATAATCAGCTACCTTGCTATCATCCGTCTTCTTTTTATCAATTTCAGCTTGCCGTTGTTTCTCCAACTCTGAAAGTTGTTCTTGCATCAAGGCACGTTGATACCCGTATGCACCACCTTCATCGTATGCCGAAACACGTTTTTGAAGTTTTTCCGCCTCCTGCTTATATTTCTGCAAAGACATCAAATCGAAGATGTTGATCTTTCCCTTATTGCGTATTGCCTCAATCTGATTATTTAATTGATTCAACCGGGTACGGTCATTTTCTGCATCTACAAGTTTTAGTTCCGTGCCACTGCCCAAGAAACGTTCAAGAATACCGTCAATTTGTTCGTATATATATTGCAACTGTTGAGCACGAAGTTTACTCTTTTCAATAGCCTTATCGAGTTTCTTATCATGCGCTTGTGCTATCTTCCCAATCCAGTTTACAGCTTCACCGGCAGCGGCAGCAATACCACCAACTATTCCACCTTTGGCAAATCCCTGCCCGATATTGCTTATAGAAGACATGGCATCCTGCACATTGCCCATCGTGTCGGCCATGCCCTCATTGCCCAAAGCATCGAACATGGAGGACATTTGCCCTGCAAAATTGCCGACAAGATCAGCACTTTCAGCGGCACTTTCTCCCAACCGTCCGATTTTCTTTTCCAGTTTGTCGCTACCTTTTTCAGAAGTAAAAAGTTCTTTTACATTCTTCGCTAAGGTTTTGAATGGATTTACAGCCAACTGTGCATCTTGCAACTGGGGGATAGCTTTTATCAATTTATCCAACAAAGAATAAGCCCCCTTAACATTTTCAATACTACCATCATCTTTCGTGAAAAAAGAAGTAAATCCATTAGGCCTTCCATCGCTATCATAGGAAACCTTTGCATTATTCTTGATTTCCCTTGCGATGCGTTCAGCCTCTTTCAAATCAGAGAATGAACGTTGCTCTTTATCTCCAAATATTTTCTCCCATTCAGGTAACAATTGTAATAAGGTCGATTTTAATTCAATCAGCTTCTTATTATATTCATCAAGGTAAGCCTTCTGAACATTGTTTAGACCTGACGTATCACCAACCAACTCCCCATTTTTTCCAACATTTAATCCAGTCTTTGATGCGTACTGTTCACTTAATATTCGTATCTTTTCTATCGTTGATCTTGCATTGGTAATAACCTTTGTATCATCAAGTGCAATACTTACCTTATCTTTCTCAAATGCCTCTTTAGCATCCTTCCACACCTTAAAAAATTGCTTATATAATGGGCTGTCTTCACCTCCTAATATACTTTTTGCTTCATCGTCACTCAAAGTGAATGGAAGATCAACACCTTTTTCTTTGAGTTTCTTTTGTACTGTATCTATTAAATATTGCGCTTCATTCTCATAATCAGTCAAAAAACCAAAAGCATAAGTTGAAGCATCCTTCTTACTTGCCCCGGCATTGATAAGTTGTTTGTATATATCCCATTTCTTTGAAACATCAGATACGTACCTTTCAAGTTCTTTTGTAACCTTATCCGAAGCTTCTTTCATAGCATTGGCATCAATATCCCAAAGGACTTTCCGTATAGAAACTTTCAATTCTATACGCTCTTCGGTCTTATCGTCAAGCTGGTTAAGAATCTTATTCAATTCATCCCGATAATTGCCAATATTCACAGGTTCTTTACCTTTGAATAAGGGGTCAAAAAAACCCGATCCTTTAACCTTATTGGCAGCTTCTCTCTTTCCAACAATGCCAATCCACTTCTTATATTCAGAATATGCCTCCTTTAGTAAGTTTACCCGTTCTTTCAATCTTTCGGCGAAGGCATCCTTTTTGCTCTTATCCTTACTTGGATCAGTGAGAGAAAAACCGATTTCTTTGGCTCCTTTCTCGCCGGCTTGCATTATGTCGAAAGCCTTTTTATAATCTGATACAATTTGCTTCTGCCAATCAGGAATCTTTGATAAGTCAATGGTTCCAATACCTGATAAATCTATTCCAGCCTTAATCAATATCGGCTTCAATTGATTTGTTGTCTCTTTCGCTTCCTTGTACGCTTTTTGTATTCCTTCAATGATTTTCTCTGAATCTGTGGAAACCTTTATTTGGGCTTCAAATTGCCCATCTGTAGCTTCATTGAACTTTTTCTGCAAGTCTGACAAGCTCTGAATAGTTTCCGTATATTCAGCATTAATCTTGATATTGAATTGCTTTTCAAGAATCTCACCATTAAGAAATTTCCGTATATCTACCGGCATTTCTTTAAATTGATCCAAGAAAGAACTTATATCCAAACCGATAGCTATTCTTTGAGCGTCACTCAAATTGTCTAAACTCCAACCGGCAGCTTGTAATCGTGACTTATATTCAGATATGAAACTCTGCATATCCGGTGATACTTCTTCCTCAAAAACACGTTTAGAGTTTTCCCATGCCTTCCGTAGCTGAAAAATATCATCCCTATATCCTCCCGTGAAGGGTAACTCATTATTCAAACTGGCTAATGCTTCGGGATATTCTTTGATTATATCCAACTGCTCTTTCAATGATTTGCTCGAAGCGACTTTAGCAAAATCATCATATTTGGCTATAACTTCCTGCATGGCAGTATAATACTCTATATAGCTACCAGCCATACGGTCTATAATCTTATCTATCTGCTTCTCCGCCTTGATGTAGTCTTCAATATTTTCACTAAAGCTTTCGTCAAAATAACCATCAGTAGCATCATTCGCATATTCAGATGTACCTCTTATGGCATTCAACAATCTATAAGCCTCTTTTGTATCATTCAAAGCATTCCGAAGCAATATATATTGTTCCGCAAGGCTTTTAACTGTATTTCCTTCATCATCAGTCTTAAACGTTTCATTAAAAGTGTCTGCCCAAACTGGAGAATAATCCTTTAATGCTGTTTTCATTTCTTCAATGGAAGAAATCAGTGAGACATTATTCGCCTTAAAAGGATCAACATCAGCAAATTTTTGAGCTTCTTTCGTTAGGTTCTTGAAACCGTCTTGTGCTCTTGTTGTCAACTCGGAAATACGCTCGTTCATCTCGTCAGCCTTTTGCCCGGACTTATACCATAATTCAGCAATAGCAGTAAGCCCAGTAAACAAAAGCATGTATGGATTAAAAAGCAAACCTTTTAATGCAACTCCTACTTGTTTTATACCATAACCCAATGAGATCATGGCTACACGCCATTTACTTGTTGAAAGTGCAGCCGACATTTCAGCACGAGATATACCAAGTAGCTGCACAATATGACCGGCTTGTCCTGATTTCAATTTTCCAAGTGCCATTAACCGCAAGGCATACTCCTTAGTTAAAGCTCCACTACTTGCCAACGCTTTCCAATCTGCGGTTGTCATAGTATTACTTGAAGCTATAAGTCCTTTTTCCGCATTAGTAAGTGTACGATAACTGGATGCGACAACAAGATTGGCTGCTGCCTTTTGCTTGGCAGCAAGCGTACTTTTTATAAGAGCCGCACTTTCATTCCCAATCAAGCGGTTTGCGCCAAATGTAGCTACCTTATATACTCCAAAGGCTCCAACGGCAGCTTCGATAGCCGGTACAACTTCTTTCCAATTTTGTGCAAGGGTGGTAAGGCTTTCGGCAGTCCATTTCAATGTACTACCCATTGACTCCGCAATATCACCAAGCATAATGTCAATCGCATCAGCCAAGTTCTTCCATTTGGACTTAACTGATTCTGAAAGAACTTCCTGCATGTTATTAAACATGCCACCATCATCCGTAAGTTCCCAAAGAACATCTTTTACATCCTCAAACGTAACCTTCTTTTTCGAGATCATATCAAGCACTTCACCGGCACTGACAATGCGGCCTTCCAACTTGCTGAATCGCTCGGCCAGTTTATCCACCATAGGAATGTTCGCTTCCGTCAATTGTCGTAATTCCGTTCCTTTCAAGAATTTAGCAGCATTTATCTGACCGTAGGCCAATATGATACGCCCCATATCAACACCTACACCGGCTGATATATCAGCCAGCCTTTTCATGGTATCATACAATTCATTGTATGGTATAGAATATGCGGAAAGTTGCTTGGCATACTGATTCAAATCCATAATCCCGAATGGAGAAGCAACAGCCAGTTTCTTAATTTGATTGAATATGGTTGTAGCTTTGCCTTCATCTTGCAGAATAGAGGCCATTGCAATTTTCTGATTTTCCAACTCACCACCAATATCAACCACTGCACGCAAAAAGTTCTGTGCTGCATAAATGGAGTATAGCCCCAAAAATTCATTTCTTAATTGTCCGACAATACTCAATTGACTGTTCATTGCTCCATTCATATTGAGAGTGGCTGTCATGTGCCGTCTTGCTGCATTGGCTGATCTCTCACGGGCATTAGCCAAATCCAGTTCCGCTTTGGCGGCACGGGCGGCTCTTTGTCGCGCAAGCTCACGTGCGGCTGCGGCAGGAGCTTCCGCTTTGGTTTGAATGGCTGCGGCTTTGGCGGCGCGTAAATCACTTGCTGTAAAGTTTGTATTCAACCCGGCGGCTTGCAAGGCGGCACGAACAGCTTGTGTGGTACTGGCCTTATCCACTACCACATTGATCTTAAACTTCTCACTTTGAAGCAAAGTCTTCATATCACCAACCAACTTCTTCTTGTCAAAACCCACATCAAGTTTTGCCTGCAAGTCTTTGGTGATTTCCGCTTTCAATTTTTTACGTTGTTCCGCTGTCTTATCACGGAATAAAATATCGAAGTAAAGGTTTCCAAGATCAGCCATATATTATTGTGTTTGTATTACTTATAATCATTGATATTAATTGCTGTTTCTCCATTGCCATACTTGTCTTTCCAGCGTTTGGCAGCATCCTCTATATCACTTACGGAAGGGGATTTGAAGTTTTTTGTATCGTGTTTCTTTCCCTTGCTGTCTTTGTCACAATCTGTAACCACAATAGACACATCCATTGCCAACAATTCAATTTGTGCATTTGTAAGTACCCAATAAATACCAAACAAAGGTTTACTTATTGGAATCCCAAATAGTCTCAAAGGCTCTGTCAACCACGGATAGGACTTGCCTATTTCCCACGTTTGTCCGTAGCTGGTTCGTGAAGGATATGCTCTGCTTCCTCTTTTGTCATTGTCATCATCGTGTCCTTCATCGCGGTCAGATATATGGTAGCTGTCAAGTAGTCTTCCACTGGAATTTTTTTTTTGCCGACAGCTATAACCTTCATCAGCTCATGATCTCCATATTGTTTGATATAAAAGAACCAACGCCACAAAAAGGGATAGAGGAACTTGATTTTCCAATATCCATTCAAAATGATAGCGGCTGCACATTGGCAGCTGATCTTATCATCATTCCCTGATTTCTGCATCGTACTGGTGAATTTGCGTATAGTCCCTCTTTTCAGCCACGAAATGCCATATTTCTTTCCCCGGACTTCCACATAATCCACACTGTCTTCCATCACATCATTCAATAATTTTTCATCCTCCGATTTAGGAAGTGTTATATTGTTTTCTTTTGTCATACTTTATTGTGTTTTATACGAAAAAAAGGTGGTGGCCGGTATCAAGTAGCTCACCACCTTTTCGCTGATATGAATTTTGCAAAGTGTTATATCCTAAACTTTTTAGTCGGATGCTTTTTTACGTAAAATGTAAATAGAGGCCCCCTTAGCATCATTCAACGGAGAAACAGATACATTAAAGTACCCCGGCTTGTCCTGCTCGCTGACGAGGTTGCTATACCCCTCGATATTCGGTAAGAACAAGGCTGTTTGACGGTCTTCACTACGCATGAAGAGTCCTCCGGTTACTTTCTTCGGTTCAATATTGTAACCTTCACCTTCATAAGTCTCACCATCAATCGCAGTAGTCATAGTCACTGTTCCCGCTTTCTTGTTCAGTAACAAGTCATTGATTTTTCCTGCCACGGAAGGTACTTGAAACTGAATATCGGAATCTCCGGCATTAGCAACGGAAGTCCAAGTGGCACCGGTTGTCAACTTGATCTTGGAAACATCGGCAGCTCCGGTATCAAATGTAACTCCATCAGAGAGTACCGGTAGCTCCATATCAAAAGCCGCTAAAGTTGCGAGGTCACTATTGACTTTGGACACATAATAAACCTCCTTCATTTGATTAAAGAGCACCTTTAACTCTTCCAGTTTGGTAGTAATAGAAATCTCTGCCATAATCGTATTTTTTTAAGTTTGTGTCATTTGTTTATTATTAGCTTCGCTTGTATAATTAAAGAATGAAAACCGAGTCCGTCATTTCCTCCGGGAAGTAATCGTGGACTTACAGCTGAAAACAATTCCGTCACTATTGGAAATTTTGAAACCACTTCCATTTGCATTTCATCCAAACGGACTGTATTCTCAATACCGTTTGAGCGATCATGCGCAAAGACGTTTATCTGACAGTAAGTGTCTTGGTAGGTACTTCCTTTATCTTGGATAGTTTGTGGCAGCCGGATAACAACAAAGTCCTTCATTGCCTTTTGTTCAGCAGCCGGACGATCTGTTATAAAAACTTTTTCACTAATGCCGGTTACTGCATCAGCGATTTGTTTTAATATATCCATACGTCTATAAACTATCCGTCCCATTATCTCATTGGTTTAAAGTTCTTGAACAATGTGTTTTGTGCCCTTTGAAATGTTCCGGTCAGAACATCTGCATTCAACACATTCTCCAAATAGGTTGAATATTCAGTACCCGTACACATTACTATCTCAAACCCTTTACGTGATTCTGACTTATATTTTTTCAAGAAATCAAAGGAGAATGCTTCACCATACCCCTTATCAGTTTCCACCGTTCCGGTAAAACGTCTGCTCTGATTATCATAACTGACACCTACAAATGTTTCACCTTTAGTCAGCTTCACTCTCACCGGCTGTTTCATTGAATCACCACTACAAACGAAATAGGAAAATCTACCGTCCATGAATAATCCGCACGCATAACTGGTTATTGTATTACCCGTAAGATTCCGAAAGCCAGACTTATTATCAAGTGCATCTTGGATAAGGTCTTCACAACATTTAATCAAGACATCAAAGATATATCCTGAAACAAGTTCCTTTGCTTTTTTCATTCCTTCGTCAAACAATATGTCATTACTCCGGTTATCCATAGGTTAATTCTTTGCAAGATTGAAATACACAGTTGTTCCCAAATTTCCAGCATAGCTATCAGTAACCATACATTGAGTGAAAGTGCCTTGTCTGTCCGTAACATCTATCAAATCACCGGCCAATATCCCTTCAACAATTTCGGGAAGGCTCAACAGATAATCGCTTTTTATCACATTATCAGTTTTGAATGTTCTCAAATTTGTACTACCTTCCTTTCGGCATATACCTTCATACAAGATCACTTTCTTACCATCACTGAAAGAATCCTCACCTATAATTCGGTAAACAGTACATTTGTGCGGATGCCGTGGATTGTTCACTTTCATACTCAAAAATTGACAATTCTGATTTTACTACCCTTTACAACTTCTTCATCCCATTTTCCATACAGTTCTTTCGCCATTTCACGTAGTTGTCGCTTGTCGTATGCGCTGGTCTGCCAACCCCCTTCCTTATGCTTCCATCCCCCGTCACTGTCTTCGGTATCATTCTTACTGCTTGGAGTGCTTGCACACCACATGTAAATATCGGCAGTGGCAAGATCAAGCTGTCTTTCAGTCAGTTCACTTACCATTGTTCCAAAAGCGATTTTCCGCTTGACAAGAACCCTTTTGAGGGCGTTATCCGCTATTTCATAAGCGGTTGCGCCACTCAAAAAGTCCTCAATGGTCATATCTTCCGTATGAAAAAGTTCCTCACTCATTCTTGCATGAAGTTAAGACTTACACGGTCACAGTAGAGATAAACATATACTGCGGCATTCTCGGTACACACATTTGGGCAGCTTCACTTTCAATATAAATTGAATGAGTTTCAGGATTGGCTCTCTGTGTCAGTTTCAAACGTCCACCGTCATAAGAAGCAACCTTGTTAGCCTCGTAACCCAAAGTCAAAGGTTCCACACCTTGAATGGTACCGATCTGACCTACCGGTATGAATGCAATGTTGGTAGCCTTGAAATTTTCCACTTGTTCAGTGATAAGATCAGGCTGTCCGTCCGTATCCTTACCGGGTTTATCAACAAAAGCATAGCTGTCACGTGGTACGATTTCATCCACCTTAACCAATTTCTTGAAAATGGCTTTCAGCCGGTCTTCATCTTCATTCTGTGCATTGGCAATAACTGTACTATCATCCGTAACAGTCGGATAGAGGGAATGACCGATACGTTTAAGAACTGCGGTATGAATCATTAAATCATCCCACAAGTCCTGCGCCAGTTCCATCCTAATCTTGCCTAAATAATGATATTTACGGCGAATCTCTTTCACTCTGTTCTTTATATCCATAATCGGATCAGAGGCAGAGCCTTGATTTGCCGGAATATGTTCATCCTTAATCCACCAACGGCTTGTACTGGTCAATACTTGATAATGGTTTTCAGGGATATTAAAATCAATAGTGATACCTTTCAAGCCACGTGGGTTGTTATCAGTATCAATAGTGAACTTACCCGTGGAAACAATTCTCATTCGCTGGTGAATAAGCGCATTGTAATACGATCCGATAAGACCGTCAGCACTTTCATCAAGCAAGCCCAAGAATACATTCTGCATCTCTTCCGTCAATGCGGACATGCCTACCCGTTGCAACAGTTGTAATTGTTGTCTTACAGTCACACGGTTCAAACGATAGAACTTCTTTTGAGTCGGGATGTTACCCGTCCGTCCTTCGAGTTCTCCCAATGCAGCTTCATAGCCCGGACTTTCCGGATCAACGTAAGCTGGCAGCGTTTTAACGCCGAGGCTCGTAATAAGCTGGGAGAAAGTATAATCCAACTTGGTTGCTTCAAATTCAAAACCATCAATTTGGAGAAGGTCATACTTCTCCTTGTAACGGTCAATAAATTCTTGCCAAGTGTCCCCACCAAGCCCATATTCGATAACCTTGTACAAATCAATAGGAAGTGTATTCATACAATTGTCGTGTTTTAAATGTTATTTTCAAATTCTTCTACTGCACCCATACAATTTGAGGAAGTGTAGTAATCTTTTGCAGGATAGCAACCACTTTTTCGTCAAACATGTACTGATAAATCTCTCCGGCATAGACTACTGTCCCACTGGCCTTCGTGTTTTCACTGGCTACAAGAACATCTTCTTGCAAATAGCCATTAATACCAAGAGTGGTAATATCTGATTCAGCCGCCTTAATCTGTTCGTCCGTATAGGCTTTAAAAGTCTTGCCTGAAAGATCAAACTTCACTGCTGTACCGGCAGGAATCTTGCCAACCGCAACCCAATCGGAAATGTTACTCACCATACCACCGCCCGGATAACGGTGACGGATTTCACGCCACACTTTACGGGCATGTCCGTATTTCACAGTGTTCACATCAAACGTGTTACCCATTGTTCCCATACATTTACTGTTTTAGAGTTAATAATTTCAATTCTTCTTCCAGCCTTCCTTCTTGCCTTTACGTTCAAAGTATCTGCTGGCTGCATTGTGTTGTGTTCCACCTGAACCGTCAGAAGTTCTTGGGGCAGTGCCATATCCCCTGCACGCTTTATATTCTGCATCATATTTCGGCAGAAATTCAGTAACCAGTTCATCCACAGTTTTCTTGGTATCGAAAGTTACCCCTTGTAAGGTCTTGCTCAACACATAATCATCATTCGCTTGCTTGGCCTTCATTGCAGCCGTAACTTTCTTTAGCAGGTCAGCTTGAACCTTTTTGCTGTCTTCTGTATCTAAACGTGCTTCTAATTCTTTCAGCTTCTTCTCCAGTTCATCATCGTTTTTCGGTGGTACCGGTGGAGTTGGAGGTGTCGGGGGAGTCGGTTGGGGCTTATAGTTTTTCTTAAAGTCCTCAACTTTGGTTGCGACATCGTGGTTGTATTGCCCTTGCATCCCTTTCAGAAAACCCACTGCTTTGTTCCAATAAGCCTCGTCAGGCTCCGAACCTTCGGCTATGGGATTAAGTTCTATATACGTCTGTAATGTCTGCGGTGAAAAACTGGTTTCTCCAAGTTTCTCGCTTAATGTGGATAAGATTTTTTCTTGTTCCATCGTGTTTATTTTGTGTTTATGTTGAATAAAAAAAGAGTCAGACAATGCTTTTTGCATCAATCTGACTCTTTGGTCTTATTTTTCATTTAATAGTGGGCAGTATTGGACTCGAACCAATGAAGACGAAAGCCAATAGATTTACAGTCTATCCCGTTTGCCACTTCGGTAACTACCCGTTTTGCGGAAGCAGAAGGATTCAAACCTCCGAAGCCTTTCAGCTTGCCTCTTTAGCAAAGAGGTGGTATCGTTCACTCACCCATACTTCCAATATGCGGCCTACAAGACATCTCTGTGAAACCACCGCATTTCCCTTGTACTTCGGACGTTATTCATTTTGTGTAGCGTATCAGAGAATCGAACCACACCGTATAGGTTTTGTGGAAAGAGATGAAATCGAATCACCTTAACCGGATTTTCAGTCCGGCGCATACACCACGTCTGCCATCTTTCCATATTCTCCCTTTATCCCCATACGCCGCATCGAAGGGAGAAACAATGCAGCAACTCCAACTATTGTTGCGGAGATTCGACTCGAACGAATGACCTTTGGGCTATGATCCCAACGAGCTACCAGCTGCTCCACTCCGCGATATTATCCTGAAAACTACTTTGTACCTACAATATCCACATTTATGTAGCTCTTGCATCTACGACACTTCACTCTCAATATAACAACACCATTGACATAGCTTATATCAGTTAGTTTCTGACCGCATATCGGACATAAAACTATCTTGTTGTATATTTCCCTTTGATCTGCATCTTTATCCGCACTAACTTTTATCATACTCCATGTTTTCGTTGCAAATATATGTATTGGCTGTCTCTTATACACATCTCCGAGCCCACGAGACTAGGC
>ENA-OZAB01000840-OZAB01000840.1-human-gut-metagenome-genome-assembly--contig:-NODE-840-length-15095-cov-4.371011_pt1 | contig 15095 bp, 11 predicted proteins | sample MGYA00243297_ERZ653491 | MGnify/ENA primary metagenome ERZ653491 (study PRJEB26926, sample SAMN06165154) | human gut metagenome | biome: ENVO:00009003; feature: ENVO:2100002; material: ENVO:00002003... | reverse complement strand
GAGATCATGCCTAGTCTCGTGGGCTCGGAGATGTGTATAAGAGACAGGCCCAAGGCCAAGTACGCTAAAAAACGACTCGTCCATGTCGACCATCTGATGCTCTACCGCCCGCTCTTTGCAGTCGGCGCCACCGTCACACTGCGAACCGACAGCAAGCCATTGCGCGACTACGCCCTGGGGCAGTTTGCCGCGGCAGGCTACGACACGCTTTGGGTAAGCGACGACGTTCGTCGCGACCATCCCGAGCTTCCCGAGACCGAATATGAATGCCGCACGCGCGAGATAGGTGCCGCCGTCTATGGCATTTGTGCCACGCCCGGTGCGCAGCCCAGCGATGAACAGCTCGCAGCAGGCCGCGCGCAGGAGCAAAGCCTTGCCTGTTACCTGCCCGACAACCTCGATGAGCTCACCTATGTACCTCTGGGCATGGAAGAGGCCGTCGAGAACTTTAGAAACCGCGCCCGCAAAGGCAAGAAGCGCCTGCCGCAAGAGTCCTAGGGACCTCTGATGGTCGCGGTGTCGGCAAACAAGCGCAAATAGGCGTCAGCAAGCAACCCTCAAAACCTAAGTGAGTAGACTTTTTTGCAATAGCCAAGCACAGCCCGAATAACGAAAACTAAACCGCAGGTAGAGCCCTTGCGCAAAAGCCATGTGCTCGCGACATCGCAAAAAGTCTACTCACTTAGCTGGCAACCGCACCAAACGGCCGGACAGAACGCCCATTTCCTGCATTTTCTCGCGCGCTGGCACCCCGCGCCGCCGCTACGCCATAATAGTTGGCGGACAATCGCGAGAGAAAGCAAACACATGGCACAGACCACGACAGATACCGCCGCCAGCACCGTCTCCGGCGCCGGCGCCGCCAGCTCATTCTCGGGCGGCACGGGAACCGAAGCCGAATTCGGCTCGCTCGGCGCGCTCTCCCCCACCTGGTGGGAGCCCGAGGACGGCAGCGAGCCCGAACCGTGGCTCACGCCCGATCAGGCCTTCGAGCGCTTCTTTGAATGGACGAGCGATCGCGGTATTGAGCTGTGGGACCACCAGGAAGAGGCCCTCATGGATCTAGCCGCCGGTGACCATGTCATTTTGGGAACACCGACCGGATCGGGTAAATCGCTCGTCGCGCTAGGCATGCTCTTTATGGGCATGGCACAGGGCAAGCGCTGCTACTATACGGCTCCTATCAAGGCTCTGGTCAGCGAAAAGTTCTTCGATCTGGTACAGGTGCTCGGCCGCGATAACGTTGGCATGATCACCGGCGATACGCACATCAACACCAAGGCGCCCGTCATCTGCTGCACGGCCGAAATCCTTGCCAACGATTCGCTGCGCGAGGGCGAGGACGCCGATGTGGGCTGCGTGGCCATGGACGAGTTCCACTACTTTGCCGACCCCGACCGTGGTTGGGCCTGGCAGGTGCCGCTGCTCACCCTGCCCCACACGCAATTTATGCTCATGAGCGCCACGCTTGGCGATGTCACTGCAATCGCCGCCTCTCTCGAAGAGCACACCGGCGCTGCTTGCGACCTGGTTGTCGACGCCCCGCGCCCCGTGCCGCTGAGCTACGACTACGTGACGACCTCCCTCGAGGGCACCGTCGAGCTCGCGATGCGCGGCGGAGAGGCCCCGCTCTATATCGTGCACTTTAGCCAGGATGCCGCCCTTGCGACGGCACAGTCGCTCGCCAACTTTGGCATTGCCAGCAAGGAGCAGCGCGAGGCCATCAAGGAGGCGGCCAAGGGCACGAGCTTCTCGACGGCCTTCGGCAAGATCCTCAAGCGTTTGCTTGGCTGCGGCGTCGGCGTGCACCACGCCGGTATGCTGCCGCGTTATCGTCTGCTGGTCGAGCGTTTGGCGCAGCAGGGCCTGCTGCCCGTCATCTGCGGCACCGATACGCTCGGCGTCGGCATCAACGTACCCATCCACACCGTGGTGCTCACCGCGCTCACCAAGTTCGACGGCTACAAGATGCGTCGCCTGCGCGCCCGCGAGTTCCATCAGATTGCCGGTCGCGCCGGCCGCTCGGGCTTCGATACCGAGGGCATGGTCATCGCCGAGGCCCCGGAGCACGAGATCGAGAACGCCAAACTCATGGCCAAGGCGGGCGACGACCCCAAGAAGCTCCGCAAGATTAAAAAGAAGAAGGCCCCCGAGGGCTTTGTCACCTGGAACAAGCAGACCTTTGAGCGCCTGATCGAGACGCAGCCCGAGACGCTCAAGCCGCGCCTTCGCATCACGCACTCCATGGTGATTAGCGTGGTCGAGCAGGGCGGCGATGCCCGAGCCCGCGTACACGACCTCATCGAAACAAGCCTGCAGACCCCTGAGGAAAAGGCAAAGCTCGAGGTTCGTGCCGACGAGATCTTCGCCACACTCATCGATTCCGGCGTCGTCGTTCGCACCGAGGTGCCGCCCGCGCCCGACGCTCCGGCTGACGCCGCGCCGGACATCGACTACGCGCTGACGGTCGATCTGCCCGAGGACTTCGCACTCGATCAGCCGCTCTCGCCGTTCTTGCTTGCCGCGTTGGAGCTGCTCGACCCCGAGAGCGAGACCTATACCATGGATCTGATCTCGATGGTCGAGGCAACGCTCGAGGATCCCAAGCAGGTGCTGCGCGCACAGGAGCGCGCCGCGCGCGACCGCGCGATGGCCGAAATGAAGGCCGACGGCATAGAGTACGAGGAACGTCTGGAGCGCATTCAGGACGTCACCTACGAAAAGCCGCTCGAGGACTTGCTCGATGCCGCCTTCGACAAGTACTGCCAGGAAGTACCTTGGGCCAACGACTACCAGCTCTCGCCCAAGAGCGTCCTGCGCGATATGCTGGAAAGCACGAGCGATTTTAAGGGCTACATTCAAAAGCTCGGCATCGCCCGCTCCGAGGGCATTTTGCTGCGCTACCTGGCAGAGGCCTACCGTTCCCTCGATCGCACCGTACCGATCGAGAAGCGCGACGAGCGCCTGCGCGACATTATCTCGTGGCTGGGCTTTGTGGTGCGCTCGGTGGACTCGAGCCTGGTGGATGAGTGGGAGAACGCCGGCAACCCCGCTGCACTCGACGCCGCACCGCCGCAGGGCATCGACGAGGTCGTTGCGGACCGTCGCGGCTGCACGCTGTTGGTGCGCAACGCACTCTTCCGCCGCGTGACCCTTGCCGCTCGCGAGCACGTTCGCGACCTGGGCGAGCTCGACGACGACTGGGGCATGAGCGAAATCCGCTGGCAAAAGGCGCTCGATGCTTACCACGAGCAGCACGAAGAAATCCTCACCGACGGAGATGCCCGCAGCGCCGCGATGTTTTCCATTGACGAGTCCGACGAGAAGACCGCGCACGTATGGCACGTGCACCAGATCTTTGCCGACGAGGATGGCGACCACGATTTTGGCATCATGGGCGATGTCGATCTGGACGCCACGCAAGACGGCGGCGAGGTCATCTTCAAAAACTACCGCGTCGGCTTTATCGAGGACCTGCTCGAGAACTAGCCGAACATACTGGAACGAAACGAAACGGGGCCGCTGGCAACATCGCCAGCGGCCCCGCTTTTTGCGCGATACGCTATCCCCTACTCGGTATCCTCGACCTCATACGAATCCGCCTCGGCTGGCTCATCGTTTGTCTCTGTCGCAGCCCCGCGTGCCTCGTCAAACGCGGCCTTCATGGTCTTGTTGCCCCACGTGAGCTTGCGAATGGTAAGATCGTCGGCCTTCTTGTTGGCTAGGCGCAGATTGTTCTCGGAGGACAGCAACGCCTCCTTGGTTTTCTGCAGATGGCTAATCGTCTTGTCGATCTCATCAATCGCCGTTTGGAACTTGCGGCTCGCGATCTCGTAGTTGCGACCGAAATCATTCTTGAACTTTTCCATCTTGGCTTCGAAGTTCGTGACGTCGATATTCTGCTGTTTGTACTCCGCCAGCTCCTGCTTATAGCGCAGCGAACCCATGGCGGCGTTGCGAAGAAGCGTGATCATGGGAATAAAGAACTGTGGGCGAATCACGTACATCTTCTCGTAGCGATAGCTCACGTCGACTATCCCTGCGTTATAGAGCTCGCTCTCGGGCTCGAGCAGCGTGCAGAGCACCGCGTACTCACAGCCTTTTTGGCGGCGATCGTGGTCGAGTTTCTTAAAGAAGTCCTCGTTTTTATGCTTGGTCGCGGTCTCGTCGTTCTCGTTTTTCATCTCGAACATAATCGAAATGACCTCGTTACCGCTCGCGCCGCACTCGCGGAAGATAAAATCGCCCTTGGTACCCTCGGACGCATCGTTATCTTTCTCGAAGTACGCGTTGGGAAACGCCGTCATGCGCAGACGGTTGAACTCGGTCTCGCAGTGCTGCTCGAGCGACTCACCCACCATCTTGGTGGACAGGCGGACCTTCATGTCCTTAAGGCGCTCAATCTCTTCATCCTTGTAGCGAATCAGGTCATCGCTCGCGCGCTTGGCCTGCGCAAGCTCGAGCTCGTGTGCCGCCTTGGCTTGCTCCTCGCGAGAATCGCGCACCGCCAGCTCGCTCGTCAGCTTGGCACGTGCCTCATCGCGCTCTCGCTCCGCCGCGGCGACCGCCTCTGACAGGTTCATTTTTGCCATCAGTTCCTGCTCGCGCAGCTGGGCACGCAGGCCCTCGGCCTCTTGCTCGGACTGAGCCTTTGCGGCGGAGAACTTCTCTTGCACCTTCGCGCGATAGTCAGTAAGCGCGCGCTCGGCCTCGCTGCGAGCGGCATCGAGCTCACGCTGCGACTCTGCCGCGGCAGCGGCAAGCGCCATCTCCCGGGCCTTGTCCGCCGCGGCGAGCCTGGCCTGCAGCTCGGCAATCTGAGCGTCGCGCGCGGACAGGTCGTTTTGAGCAGCATTGCGCGCCGCCGCCTCGGCAAGCCTGGCTTCATCATCTTTGCGCCCCAACTGCGCACGCAAATTGTCGATTTCGCGCTGAAGCTCGGCGTTTTCCTTTTGAGCATCGGCGCGGGCCTCAACCGCCGCACGCTGGCTTGCACTCTCGCGCTCTGCGGCAGCGCCCTCGAGCTTGACGCGCAGCTCGGCAAGCTCGGCATCGCGCTTGGCGACTTCTTGTGCCAGCTGCTGAGCTGCAGCGTTCTTCTGCTCGACAAGCTGGGCGTTACGCTGAGACTCTGCCTTTTGCAAGGCAGCCGTCGAACGCGAGCGCTCAAGCTCCAGCGCTTGCTCGCCCTCGCGCTGGACTGCCTTCACACGCTCGTCCAGGTCGCGCGAAAACTCGACATCGCGTACTTGCTTGACGATATCCGCATAGCCGGATGCATCGACCTTAAAAACTTCGCCACAATGCGGGCACTTAATCTCGTTCATAGCAGCTCCTCGATGGACGCAAATTTCGACCGCCTACACTCTACCGCGCCGCACGGACAAAAAAGGCGCCGCTGCCATAATGGCAACGACGCCAGAGCCACCACAAAGGTGCCTGTCCCCTTTGTGGTGGCTCTGGCGCCCTATAACCCAAAGAAGCTAAGAATCTGATCACGGCTTACGGGCTTGTACTCGTTGGCATCGAGACCGACATCGTAGCGATAAATGGGACGCTCGCGATCGCGGTTGCGTGCGTTGGTGCGGTCACCCCTGCTGTGGATATGCCCATGCAGCATAATGGCGCCACGTGCCTTGCCGTTCCAGCTGAGCATGGGGTAGTGGCTCATAACCAGACGATGGCCCTTGGCATAGCCGGGAGCAATCTCCAGGTAATCGCGCACGTCTTCCCAAATCTGCGGTACGTCGGGATCTTCCCAGTCGCCGTCATGGTTACCACGGATGAGCGTCACGTTCTGGCATTCGATACGCTCGCGCAGGCGCACCGCCTCCGCCAGGGGCAAACGATAGGTAAAGTCACCCAGAATATAGAGGCGGTCATCCGCAGCCACGCACTCATTGATGGCATCGATGACCTTGCGATTCATCTCCTCGACCGAGCCAAACGGCCGATCCATGTCGTGCAAGATATTCGTATCGCCCAGGTGCAGGTCGGCGGTAAACCACATCATCGTCTCTGTCCTCATTTCGTAACGTGTTCAACTCGTGCTAAGTATACAGACGCAGCGATGTGGCGGTTATCCAAAGAGCCCGCCGAACAGTCCGCGGCGGCGCTTGTCTTGCTTTTTCGAAGCGTCACCCTGGGTTTTCTTGTCCTGCCGCTTTTTACGATCCCGCTCCAACTCATCGTCATCGAGTAGCATATCCCACTCAAACGGATCGCCTGTCAGATCGAGCAGGTCGTCGTCATCAAACATGGCGGCTTCCCTTACCGACTAGCGAGCATCCACCACATAGAGCCCAACGCGCACCTGATGCCACGGGCTGCGCTCGGGGGCAACCTGTTGCACACGGGCCTCAAATACGTCCTCGTGGCCGTAATACATCATCAAGGACAGTGGGCCGACCTCGTTTCCTGGAACGTAGCCAAGTTTGGTCTTGCCATAGTAGATCGCAACTGCCTCGGGGTCATGGGGATTATCGCGCTCGGCACACAGTGTCAGTTTATCGCCCGCTTTAAGATCGCCCAGGACCAAAGCACCGTCGGCATATTGAAATCCTGCGATGTGAAACGACAGAAGAACACGTGAAGGCTCGTACATAGCAGCTCCTCTAACAGCCGGATAAACCGGCGCTTGACCGTACTGAGAAGCTTACGGGCCCGTGCGGACACAAATTCACCCCATCCGCGCCTTTTCGACCGTTTGTCGCTACACCATCTGATTCTAATGCACAAACATGCGCACGAACTTGTGCTTCCAGCTTGCGTAGGGCGCATACCGAAACGGCACGTCCAGCCACGTTGCCTTGTTCACGATGCTCTTCTTGTGGCTAAACGTATCGAAGCTCTCGCGGCCATGGTACTCGCCCATACCGCTCGCACCCATGCCGCCAAAGCCCATATGGCTCGTAGCCAAGTGCATAATCGTGTCGTTGACGCAACCGCCGCCAAAGGGCACGTAGCGCACAAAGCGCTGCTGAACCGCGCGATCCTGACTAAAGATATACAGGGCCAGCGGCGTCGGACGATCCGTAATAAACGTCTCGGCCTCGTCTAGGCTCTCAAACGTCAGCACCGGCAAGATGGGACCGAAGATTTCCTCCTGCATCACGGCGTCATCGGGGACCACGCCATCCAAAATCGTCGGCTCGATCTTGAGCGAAGTCTCGCGCGCGGTACCTCCAAGCACGACCTTATCGGGATCGATCAGCCCGCGTACGCGTGCGAAATGTTTGGCGTTAACGATATGCCCGTAGTCCTCGTTGTCGAGCGGGTGCTCGCCAAACATACGGCGGGCCTCCTCCTTGATAAGGTCCAGCAGTTCGTCGTGCACGCGCGCATCGACCAGCAAGTAATCGGGCGCTACGCAGGTCTGCCCCACGTTGAGCCATTTACCAAAGGCGATACGCCGCGCCGCGACCTTCAAGTTTGCCGTCGCATCCACGATGCAGGGACTCTTTCCGCCCAGCTCAAGCGTCACGGGCGTAAGGTTTTTACTTGCGCGCTCCATGACGAGCTTGCCGACCGGAACGCTACCGGTAAAGAAGATCTTGTCCCAGCACTCATCGAGCAGTGCTTCGTTTTCGGCGCGCCCGCCCTCGACAACCGTCACCAGGCGCGGATCAAATGCTTCTTCACAGATTTGCTTGAGCACCGCGCTCGATGCCGGAGCATAGGCACTCGGCTTGATGACCACAGTATTGCCCGCGGCAAGGGCGCCGGCGAGCGGCTCGAGTGTTAGCAAAAACGGGTAGTTCCACGGAGCCATGATGAGCGTGACACCATAGGGCACGGCTTGCGTTTTGCACACGCTCACGGCGTTGGCAAGGTCACACGGACGCAGGCGCGAACGACTCCATCGAGCCACATGCGCAATCTGATGACGAATCTCAGAAAGCGACGTGCCGATCTCGCACATATATGCCTCGTCATGCGACTTTCCCAAATCGGTCTTGAGCGCATGGGCGATATCGGCCTCATGCGCCCGCACCGCCTCGCGCAGACGCACGAGGGCGCGACGTCGAGCATCGACATCAAACGTGGCGTGCGTCTTAAAGTAGGCGCGCTGATCGCCGACGATGCGCGCAATTTCCTCGGTGTTCATGGACCCTCCTAGTTCTCGTCCTCAAACATACCACCCGCAACGACCTCGTACATACGCTCGAGCTCCAAACGGTCCATTAAAAGTGGAACGGGGTATAGCGGATTGGCCTCGGCATCGGCATGGGCCGCCATTTGCGGAATATCGGAGCGGCGAATACCCGAGACATATTTGGGGATTCCCAGGGCCTCGTTCATGCGGTCGACCCAATCGATAAAGGCCTCGGCCGCAAGACTGTCCTGCGCGGTAGCCGGCGCAATGCCCGCCATGCGAGCAAGATCGGCAAGCTTGGGGGCGGCGGCGTCACCATAAGCGCGAAGCATGTGCGGCAGGATGATCGCGTTGGCCAAACCGTGCGGAATTCCGTATCGGCCGCCCAGACTGTGCGCGATGGCATGCACATATCCGACATAGGAGCGGGTAAACGCAACGCCCGCCTTATACGCCGCCGAAAGCATATTGCGACGAGCGCGCATGTCGTCACCATGCTCATAGGCCTCGAGCAAATTGTCGTGGATGAGCTGCACCGCCTGTCGCGCCATCTTGCGCGTATAGGGCGTAGTGCTTCGCCCGATAAAGGCCTCGACAGCATGCGTCAGGGCGTCCATGCCCGTCTGCCCCGTAATGGAGGCGGGCAGACCGCGCGTAAACTCGGGGTCGTGCACCGCAAAGCGCGGGATGAGCACAAAGTCGTTAATGGGGTACTTGTAGTGCGTCTCGTCATCGGTAATTACTGCCGCAAGCGTGACCTCGCTTCCCGTGCCTGCCGTGGTGGGAACGGCGATGAGAAGCGGCAGGCGACGATGAATCCGCAGCAGGCCGCGCATCTTGTTGATGGGCTTGTTTGGCTGCGCAATGCGCGCCCCTACGCCCTTGGCGCAGTCCATGGCCGAGCCACCGCCAAAGCCGATAACAGCCTGGCAGGCGCTCTCTCGATACAGGGACGCCGCTTCCTCCACGTTTGAAACCGTGGGGTTCGCTGATGTTTTGGCATAGACCGTAACGCCAACCCCCTGAGCCGTAAGCGCACGCTCGAGTGATGCCGTGAGCCCCAAACGTGCAATACCAGGGTCCGTCACGATAAGGACCTTCTGGATCGAGCGCTTTTGAAGCACCACGGGCACATCCTCGGCATGCTCCAAAATGCGTGGCTCGGTATAGGGCAGGATCGGCAATGCGATGCGAAAAACCGTCTGATATGTTCGGCACCAGGCACGACGGGCTAGATGCATAAAGGAAACTCCTTCATTTGTTGATAGGTCAACATTTGCTCGCCCGATTGTACTCAGCGGCGGTCAAAGACGGCCTACCAATCGTTAATCAATCAACATCTTCATATCTGAAAAATGTTTTATTAAAAATCATTCCTAATAGGCTTCACATTTGGTTGCATTTATGGATAATAGAACCCGTCAAGACGCACGTCCGGAGAGGGCCCTTACGGGATCGGACGAGCGCTCCATCGCCATCGATCGAAAGGATCGAATCATGAAGTTTGTTTGCCCCGTTTGCGGTTATGTGGAAGAGTTCGACGGCGACCAGCTGCCCGAGGACTTCAAGTGCCCCCAGTGCGGCGTTCCCGGTTCTCGTTTCCTGAAGCAGGAGGAGGGTCAGCTCGAGTGGGCTGCCGAGCACGTCGTGGGCGTCGCCAAGATGGAGGGTGTCTCCGAGGACATCGTTGCCGACCTGCGCGCCAACTTTGAGGGCGAGTGCTCTGAGGTCGGTATGTACCTGGCCATGGCTCGCGTCGCTCATCGCGAGGGCTATCCCGAGATCGGCCTGTACTGGGAGAAGGCTGCCCACGAGGAGGCCGAGCACGCCGCCAAGTTCGCTGAGCTCCTGGGCGAGGTCGTGACCGACTCCACCAAGAAGAACCTCGAGATGCGCGTTGAGGCCGAGAACGGCGCCACCGCCGGCAAGTTCGAGCTGGCCAAGCTCGCCAAGCAGCTGAATCTCGACGCCATCCACGACACCGTCCACGAGATGGCTCGCGACGAGGCCCGCCACGGCAAGGCTTTCGCCGGCCTGCTCAAGCGCTACTTTGGCTAAGCCAACCGCCTGAGAGACATTCTCTAGCTCGATAAGGCCCGAACCGCATGGTTCGGGCCTTTTTGTGTCTTGAGGGCTCGTTAACGCCCTGAAATAGGACCGCCTTAGGCATCGGCTTCTCGTCAAAAACTAAGTGAGTAGACTTTTTGGAACTTGCCGAGCACACCATCCGTATTGCTTTATAAAGCCGCAGGTAAATGACTTGTTGCAAAACGGCCTGGTCACCAAAGTTCCAAAAGTCTACTCACTTAGAACCGCAGCCGTCCACAATCGAGCAGTTTTGCGTCTAACGGGCATCTTTCCGTCGATTACTCCCAATTTTGTCCAGTCAACGAATAGTTCAGACCGGAGTAATGTCTCAGCCCTTTGCTCATCTGAGCTTTTATCACGATATTCAGCATCGAGCATCCTGCATACGGTCTTAACGATCGCGCGGAATCTACCCTCATCGGATATCTGTCTGTGTGTCAGGAGAAGTACATCGTAGCCCATGGCCTGAAGGGCCGTCATGCGGTCAGCGTCACGCAAGCCATCCCCCGCGCGTCCGTGCGAGGCCTTTCCCTGACATTCAATGGCCACCTGTCGCCTACCGTCCGGCGAAGAAAGAAGTAGGTCGATATATACACGGGACTTTCCCACAATCGCTCGAGCACTTGTGTTTAGCATCACTTCAACATTAAGCTCTATGCCGCAAAAACCTTCGCCTCCCAGGGATCGCGGCAGTGCAAGTAGCAAATACGCCTCGACCTCAAAAGGCGACGCGGCACCCAATGGAACGAGTTGCGATACCGCCATAAATCTATTGCCGTAACGCATCCCACAAACATCTGAACAAAAACGGTCAAGGTCTCCGCCCAAAACCAAAGCGTCTCGACGCCATAAATTTGAGGCGGTGCCGTCCTCGGACGGGCAGCGCGCCCAACCGAACGTTGTCGAAATCGCACCCGAATCAATTGCACGCGAAAGCTCCGTCTCAAGTAACGCCGGCAGGGCACACACCGCAAACAAGCCACACATCTCCGCCAATACCAAAAGAAGCTGAAGATCCGTCAGATGCCGTGACATGATGAATGCCGTCAGTAGAGGAGACGTAATCAAAAATCCATGCTCCGTTTCCAGCACGGATTCCCTGGGGAGCTCACCAAGAAACAGCCGCTGCCTAATGCTGGCAGGACAAGTCCGTTTGTTTCTCGTCCGAACCAATGTATGCAACGGAAAACCGAGCGCGACCGCAGCCGTCGGGTTGCGGGCGAGATCATATCGCTGCCGGTCTTCTTCCGGTCGTGGAAGCGGCGGACACAAAGCGCGGACTTGAGGAGGCAAACGCCAGTACCTAAAAGCCGATATGTCACAAAGTAGATCCTTCATAGGCACAGGAAAACACGAATTTCAACCCAGTCAGTCACGCATTGGCGCGAACGCACCAAAAATGGCGCCGAACGGACTGCAAAGTTTTCAACAGCCCTCCCCAACTGGCCAAAAGCTTGCCAAGAGCTGGACGAAGCCCTGTTGAAAACCCCATTTTTTTCTCATGCAGAAGCTTTACGCGGCAAGTGAGTAGACTTTTTTGAACATTCCGAGCAGGCCGGTCTTCCTGCTTTTCAAAACCGCAGGTAGATAACTTGTTACAAAACTGCCTGGTCGCCAAAGTGCTAAAAGTCTACTCACTTAGGTTGCAGAGCACCCCCATTAGCTGCAATTCCAAGGTATTAAGCATTTTTGGACTCAAATCGTCATACTGGACAAGAATTTGAGTTGAGTTTTTAGGGACAGATGCGCCATCGGCACACCAATAACAGTCACTGATATCGACAAAAGGGATACTCGAGCGCGTGAGGGCCCGTGCAAAAGTGCTTCCGCCCGTTCCACGCTCCGCAACCACGGTGCAGTAAAGGCCCGCGTCTGCGTGTTCGATCGAGACTTCCCCTGCCGGAAATGCCTTCCGTACAAGCGCCGCCAGGCCATCACGCGCCTCGCGAGCACGAACGCGCACGCGGTTCACATGTCGCTCGTAATCACCCGATTCCAGCAAACGAGCCAAAGCGACCTGGTCAACAGAACTCACCGACGAGGCGTAAAAACCAAGGTTGCGCCTAAACCGCTCCATTAGCTCATCGGGCAGCACCATGTACGCTAGACGCAACGCCGATGACAGGCTCTTCGAAAACGTGTTGGTGTAGATAACCGACTGGGAGGCATCGATCGACGCGAGCGCGGGAATTGGCTTGCCGGCAAGGCGAAACTCACAATCAAAGTCATCTTCGATGAGGTACCGACCTGGTCGCTCGGCGGCCCAGCTCAGCAGCGCATAGCGACGCGCAATGCTCGTCACAAGACCGGTGGGATACTGATGGGACGGCATAAGGTGAAGGACATCGGTCCCAGTTTTCTGCAGAGCGCTCAGGTCCACGCCGTCGTCATCCAACGGGATATGTCGTACTTGGCAGCCCATAGCCTGATAGATGCGCGTCAGACGCAAATAGCCCGGGTCCTCAACGGCATACACCTTGTCAGCGCCAAGCAACTGAACCAACATGGTATCGAGCAGCTGGGCGCCTGCACCGATAACAATGTTGTTGGGGTCGACATTCATGCCCCTTGTCCCACGCAGATGGTGAGCAATTGCGCGTCGCAGCCGAGCGGTGCCCTGCGCCGGTGCGGGCGAAAAAATTTCGCGCTCATCTTCGGATGCCAGCGTCGCCCGTAGTGCGCTTTGCCAAAGCCGCGCCGCCTCCAAAGCGGAAGGAGAAAGTGCATCGAACAGCTCGACCTGTCCGTTGACATCATGCGCGCTGAGGCCCACAGAGACGGTATCTCGGTCGATGCCCTGCGAAGCCAAAGGCAAAACCGGTGCATCCGGAAGCTTGCAAGCGTAGTAGCCACGACGCGGCATTGAGCAAATATAGCCCTCGGCAAGTAACTGGCTATATGCATTCTCGATGGTAATGACACTGATTCCCAGATGACTGGCAAAGGCGCGCTTAGACGGAAGATGCTCCCCCGCCACAATACGTCCAGCAACAATATCATCTCGAATTTGCTGGTAAACATACTCATAAAGCGATGCTTCGCCGCGTTTTTCCAAATTGTAGTCAAGCATGAGTTTGCCACCTGACCTTATCGAGCTGTTCAATCTGGTATTAGGCTGACATTATTATTATCTCGAAAACTGAGTATTTTGCCATACCCAGCTCCCCGATAGGATGTTCCGTCAAGCAATGCACATGCCAACCAAGGGAGCAACCATGGCAGAACAGACCAGCAAGGCCGATCGCGTCAAACTCAATCGCGAACTCGCGCAGATGCTCAAGGGCGGCGTCATCATGGACGTCACCACGCCCGAGCAGGCACGCATCGCCGAGGAGGCAGGCGCCTGCGCCGTCATGGCACTCGAGCGCATCCCGGCCGACATCCGCGCCGCAGGCGGCGTCTCGCGCATGAGCGACCCCAAGATGATCAAGGGCATCCAAGAGGCCGTCTCCATCCCCGTCATGGCCAAGTGCCGCATCGGTCACATTGTCGAGGCGCAGGTCCTACAGGCCATCGAGATCGATTACATCGACGAGTCCGAGGTTCTCTCCCCCGCCGATGACGTCTATCACATCGACAAGACCCAGTTTGACGTGCCGTTTGTCTGCGGCGCCCGCGATCTGGGCGAGGCGTTGCGCCGTGTTGTCGAGGGCGCCACGATGATTCGCACCAAGGGCGAGCCGGGCACGGGCGACGTCGTCCAGGCTGTGCGCCATATGCGCAAGATCCAAAAGCAGATCCGCGACGTTGTTGCCCTGCGCGACGACGAGCTCTTTGAGGCAGCCAAGCAACTGCAGGTTCCGGTCGAGCTGGTGCGCGAGGTCCATGCCACGGGTAAGCTTCCCGTCGTGAACTTTGCCGCCGGCGGCGTAGCGACCCCCGCCGACGCCGCGCTGATGATGCAGCTGGGCGCCGAAGGCGTCTTTGTGGGCTCGGGCATCTTTAAGAGCGGCGACCCCGCCAAGCGCGCAGCCGCCATCGTCAAGGCCGTGGCAAACTTCACCGATGCCAAGCTCATTGCCGAGCTTTCAGAGGACCTGGGCGAGGCCATGGTGGGCATCAACGCCGACGAGATCGAGATTATCATGGAAGAGCGCGGGCGCTAGTCCAGCAGAAAGGATCGCACATGAGCGATTATGCAGACCAAACGGTCGCCGTGCTGGCGGTCCAAGGCGCATTTGCCGAGCACGAGGCAAGACTATCCGAGCTGGGCGCGCGCTGTATTGAGCTGAGGCAGGCGGCTGATTTAAAGCAGGACTTTGACCGTCTGGTACTTCCCGGCGGCGAGTCTACCGTTCAAGGGAAGCTGCTAGATGAGTTGGGCATGCTCGAGGAGCTTCGCACCCGCATTGTTGAAGGCATGCCCGTCCTGGGCACCTGCGCCGGCCTGATTCTGCTGGCTCACGACCTTGCCGCCCATGACGATAAGGGCACGCCGCGCCTGGCAACCATGGATGTGCTCGTTGAGCGCAATGCCTACGGCAGGCAGCTCGGCAGTTTTCGAACCAAGGGGCAGGTAGCTGGCATCGACGGTGAAGTGCCGCTGACGTTTATCCGCGCGCCCCGCATCGTCGAGGTCCACGGCGACGCAAAGGCCTTAGCGAAAGTCGACGGCCGTATCGTCGCCGCGCGCCAGGGCAACCAGCTCGGCGTAACCTTCCACCCCGAACTCGACGAAGACACCCGCCTCCACGAAATGTTTCTACAAATGTAGGCATCGAAATCAACAAACAAAATGAGAGTGGATAATCTCCCACTTTGAGCTTGAATGCAGACTCAAACCGGGAGATCATCCACTCTTGTTCTATGTAGTCGTTTAAGAACGTCCCCAATGACTACAAGGAGTGTCCCAAGCTGCCGGCAGAAAAGGAACGTCCCTAACTGCCGCATCCGGAGCAAGACAACGCCGCAG
>ENA-OZAB01000828-OZAB01000828.1-human-gut-metagenome-genome-assembly--contig:-NODE-828-length-15312-cov-7.674117_pt1 | contig 15312 bp, 7 predicted proteins | sample MGYA00243297_ERZ653491 | MGnify/ENA primary metagenome ERZ653491 (study PRJEB26926, sample SAMN06165154) | human gut metagenome | biome: ENVO:00009003; feature: ENVO:2100002; material: ENVO:00002003... | reverse complement strand
GCAGCGTCAGATGTGTATAAGAGACAGGTGCCCCGGCAGCCGGTGCTGACCCGGGCGGACTTCCGGGCCGCGCCCGGCGAGATCGTGGCCCTGGTGGGTCCCTCCGGCGGCGGCAAAACCACCACGATCCGCCTGCTGCTGGGGCTGGTCCGGCCCCAGGAGGGCCGGGCCTATCTGCAGGCCGCCGACGGGCGGCAGGTGGAGATGAACGCCGGTCTGCGGCGGTATTTCTCCTATGTGCCCCAGGGGAACACCCTGCTCTCCGGCACCATTGCCGACAATCTGCGGATGGTGAAGCCCGACGCCGACGACCGGCAGCTGCAGGAGGCCCTGGAGGCCGCCTGCGCCTGGGATTTCGTCTCCGCCATGGACGGGGGGCTGAACGCCTCCGTGGGGGAGCACGGCCATGGCCTGTCCGAGGGGCAGGCCCAGCGCATCGCCATTGCCCGGGCCCTGCTGCGGGACGCACCGGTGCTGCTGCTGGACGAGGCCACCAGCGCCCTGGACGTGACCACCGAGCGGACCATCCTGCGGAACCTGGCCGCCCGCTACCCCCACAAGACCTGCATCGTCACCACCCACCGGCCCACGGTGATTTCCCTGTGCCGCCGGGTGTATCAGGTGTCCGGCGGCCGGATGGAGTTGCTGGACAACGACCGGGCCCAGCGCCTGGCTATGGACTTCTGAAGATTGTCCCGGAACCGGTCAGGTTCCGGGACATTTTTTGACAAAAGGCTTGCCGCCTGCGGGCGGCAAACTCTGCGAGGCTTTTAATATTTTTTTCGTTAGGCTAAGGAAAAGACGGGATTTTGTAACAGTTTCGTTAATAATTGCCCGGCCCTCTTGCGCGCGGCGCTTTAGAATGTTAAAATTCTTTAAAATGTTTTTTACAGTTGTGTAACAACTGGCTTATAACGCGCAAGGAGCGATACGATTATGTCCAAATTCAGCGTAAAAAAGCCGCTGACCGTGTTCGTGGCGGTGCTGGCGATTCTGGTATTGGGGGTGGTGGCCTATCTGAAGATGACCCCCGACCTGATGCCCAATATGGATTTCCCTTATGTGATCCTGGTGACCACCGACCCCGGGGCCAGCCCCGAAACTGTGGAGGCCGACATCACCAAGCCCCTGGAGCAGTCCATGGCCACCCTGGACCGCATCAAGAACGTCACCTCCAGCTCCATGGACAGCGTGTCCATGGTGGTGCTGGAGTTTGAGGACGGAGTGAATATGGACACCGTCAGCGTGGATATCCAGCAGAAGATCAACCAGCTGAAGGGCTCCTGGTCCGACACCGTGGGCGATCCCTATGTGCTGAAAATGAACCCCTCCATGCTGCCGGTGCAGGTGGCGGCCCTGTCCTATGACGGCAAGGACATCACCCAGCTGTCGGACTTCGTCAACGACACCCTGTCCCCCAAGCTGGAGGGCATCACCGGCGTGGCCAGCGTCACCGTCAGCGGCACGGTGGAGCGTCAGCTCCATGTGATCCTCAGCCAGAAGAAGCTGGATGCTCTGTCCCAGCGGCTGTCCGATGCCATTGCGAAGCATCTGGACGACGCGGCGGGGCAGCTGGCCTCCGCCCGGGGCCAGGTCAACAGCGCCAAGGCTGCTATCCGCAGCGCCGAGGAATCCGCCGTCCGGGACGCCGTGACCCAGGCCCTTACCACCATTCAGGACAGTCTGAAAACCCTGCGCACCAGCCGGGACCAGCTCCAGGACAACCTTCGGGAGCTGGCGGATATTCAGCGGGAGAAGGCCCGGCTGGAGGCGGAAAACGCCCCGTATCAGGCGAAGATCGAGGCCATCCGCCAGAACTCCTCCATGACGGAGGAGGAAAAGCAGGCGGCCATCGCCGAAATCGAAAGTGACCCCGAATACGTCCGCATCCAGGCGGAGCTGGCGGCGCTGGACCTGCGCATGGCGGCCCTGGGCGTCAAGTGGGATGAGGCCGTCCAGCGGGCCAAGGAGTGGCAGAAGCAGCTGGAGGAGCTGGAAAAGCAGCTGCGCGACCTGGAAACCGACGAGGGTGTGGCCAAGCTGGCGGACCAGGTATCCGCCGGGACCCTGACCATGACCGACGCCGTGACCCAGATCATCTCCGCCAATATCCAGCTGGACAGCGCCCTGAATCAGATCGACCAGGGCCTCCAGACACTGGAGGAATCCCGTTCCGCCGCCCTGAGCCAGGCGGACCTGTCCTCCAGCCTGAGCCTACCCACCATCACCGCCCTGCTGACGGCCCAGAACTTCTCCATGCCCGCCGGGTATCTGAAGGAGGACGGCGTGAACTACATGGTTTCCGTGGGCGACGCCATCGACACCCGCCAGGACCTGGAGGACCTGGTGCTCTTTGACCTGGGGATGGACGGCATCGACCCCATCCGCATGAAGGACGTGGCCGACGTGGCCATCACCGACAACTCCTCGGAGATCTACGACAAGCTCAACGGCAAGGACGGCGTCATCGTCTCCCTCAACAAGCAGTCCACCTATGCCACGGCGGAGGTGTCCGATAACATCAACAGCCGCTTCCGGGAGCTGGAGGCGGAGTACGAGGGGCTTTCCTTCGTACCCCTGATGGACCAGGGGGACTACATATACCTTATCATCAACTCCATTCTGTCGTCTCTGGGCTGGGGCGCACTGTTCGCGGTGCTGATCCTGTACCTGTTCCTGCGGGACCTGCGGCCCACGGTGATCACCCTGTGCTCCATCCCCATCAGCGTGATTTTCGCCGTGGTGCTGATGTACTTCTCCGGCGTTACCATCAACATGATCTCCCTGTCGGGCCTGGCCGTGGCGGTGGGCATGCTGGTGGATAACTCCGTGGTGGTCATCGAGAATATCTACCGTCTGCGCTCCAAGGGAGCCACCGTCATCCAGGCGGCGGTATCCGGTGCCCGGCAGGTGCTGGGCGCCATCACTGCCTCCACCCTGACCACCGTGTGCGTGTTCCTGCCCATCGTGTTCATGGAGGGCATCACCAAGCAGCTGTTCACGGACCTGGCCCTGACCATGACCTATTCCCTGCTGGCCAGCCTCATTGTGGCCCTGACCCTGGTGCCCGCCATGGCCGCCGGTATGCTCCGCAAGGAGAAGCCCCAGAAGCCGGGACTGCTGGATAAGGTCTATCCCGCTTATCGCAAGGCCGTGTCCTGGTCCATCCACCACAAGCTGGTGGTGCTGGGAGTGTCCCTGCTGCTGCTGGTGGGCTCCGCCGGAGCCGCCCTGGCCCGGGGCTTCGCCTTTATGCCCAATATCGACATGAACACCGTGAACCTGACCATCTCCATGCCCGAGGGCTGCACCCGGGAGCAGGCGGTGGCCCTGGCGGACGAGGCCCTGCAGCGCATCGCCGCCGTGGACAACGTGGAAACCGTGGGCGCGATGATGTCCTCCGCCTCCGGCGCCGGGAGCATGGACATGACCAGTATGATGACCGCCGGCGGCGGGGAATACGACGTCACCGCCTACATCACCCTGCCGGAGGGGGCCTCCGGCGCGGAGGCCGGCAAGCAGATGGAGGCCGCCTGCGCGGACCTTGCGTGCACCGTCACCGCCTCCGGGGCCATGGACACCTATATGTCCTACCTCACCGGCAGCGGCATCACCCTGAACGTCTATGGCGACGATATGGAGCAGATGCAGTCCGCCGCCCGTGACCTGGCGGCAAAGCTGGCCACCGTCCCCGGCACGGAAAACGTGTCCGACGGCCTGGAGCAGGCGGCCGCCGCCCTGCACCTGTCCGTGGACCGCAACGCCGCCATGGAGAAGGGCCTCACCGTGGCCCAGGTGTACTTGGCCGTGGCCTCCGCCCTGACGGACACCGACAGTTCCCTGTCCCTGACCCTGGACGGGCTGGACGTCAGCGTGTCCATCCAGTCCCCGGAGGAGAGCCGCATGACCCGGGAGAAGCTCCTGGATCTTCAGATCGACCCATCCTCCGCCTCCGCCATGAGCAGCATGATGAGCAGCGCCTCCTCCGGCAGCTCCATGGGAAGCATGAGCAGTATGAGCGGTATGTCCGGCATGAGTAGCGCAAGCGCCTCCGGCAGCACCCAGAGCGGCGAGTCCGTCCGCCTGGGGGACATCGCCCAGCTGGAGGAGACCGTGAGCCTGAACACCATCAACCGGGACCAGCAGCGGCGGTATATCACCGTGTCCGCCGACGTGGCCGACGGCTATAACGTCACCAAGGTTACCTCCGCCGCCGAAAAGGTCATCGGCCAGGCGGAGCTGCCCCAGGGCGTCACCGCCGCCTTCCAGGGGGAGAACGAGGCCATCATGGACGCTATCCGGCAGCTGCTGCTGATGCTGCTGCTGGGCATCGTACTGGTGTATCTGGTGATGGTGGCCCAGTTCCAGTCCCTGCGCTCGCCGCTGATCGTCATGTTCACCATCCCCCTGGCCTTCACCGGCGGCTTCTTGGCCCTGCTGCTGGCAGGGGTGGAGGTCAGCGTCATCTCCCTGATCGGCTTTGTGATGCTGGTGGGCGTCATCGTCAACAACGGCATCGTCCTGGTGGACTACATCAACCAGCTGCGGCTGGAGGGTATGGGCCGCCGGGAGGCCATCATCGAGGCCGGCGTCACCCGCCTGCGGCCCATCCTTATGACGTCTCTGACCACGATTCTGGGCCTGGTGGTCATGGCCTTCGGCAAGGACGTGGGCACGGCCCTGATGCAGCCGGTGGCCCTGGTGTGCATCGGCGGCCTGCTGTATGCCACGCTGATGACCCTGCTGGTGGTGCCGTGTATGTACGACATCCTCAGCCGCCGGGACCTGCGGAAGGTGGACGAGGAAGAGCTGAAGCTCCTGGATATGTGAAAAAAAGCGCAAGAAACAGATCGCCCCTGCCGCAGCGGCAGGGGCGATCTCAGCATCTATTAGAAATATTTCACAAACCCCGACAGCAGCAGGGTGGGGAGCAGCAGCAGAACCAGGAACACCAGCATATACAGCGGCGACAGGGCGGCGAAATCGCCGGCGGTGGTCAGATAGTACGACAGCACCAGGCCGCACAGGCCGCCGATCCAGCTGAGGATGGTGGACCAGCGCACCGCCTGACACATCCGCTGGCTGCCGATGACGGTTTCCGCCATAGGCAGCAGGCCGTCCCGATAGATCAGGGCGTTGGGGGTCTCCCCGGGCTGGGCGGTCAGCTCCGCCAGGGCCAGCCGGGTGGCCACGCCCGGATAGATGGGCCGGGCGTTCAGGCGGAATTTCCGCTTCAGCAGATTGGGGGTGATGTTGACGCCCCGGGTGGCCAGCACCGGGGTCACCCGGTTCCGGCGCAGAGCCCGCAGGGCCCACTCCACGTTCCGGGAGGGCAGGTACTTCACCGCGAAGATGGCCGCCAGGCGCCCGTCCACCGTCATAAAGACGCCGGTGTCCATTTTCAGGTCCCGGGGCAGGGCGATGCGGCGCTTTTTCATGAAATAGGCGCTGCCCATGGCCACCGTGGCCCCCCGGACGGTGCAGTCGATGCCGCCGTCCTCGTAATAGTGCAGGTCGTGGGCGTCGTAGCGAAAATGGACCTGGCCGTCCATCAGCTGCTGCAGCAGAGGCGTCAGCTGGCTTCCGGCGGCCCGGCACAGGGCCTCGGCATAGGCCAGGGCCTCGCCGATCTCCTGATCGTATACCTTCAGACCGTTAAGCTCCACCGTACCCAGGGCGGCGGAGGGCTCGTTCTTCTCCTTGCCGCGCAGGGACAGGACACCGACCGGGAACAGGTCCTCGTCCGTGACCACCACCCGGCGGGCGGCGGTAATGGCCCGGGCCCCCTTCCAGCCCGCCACGGCGCAGCCGCTTTTGTGCAGGCGGCGGCACAGCAGGGACAGAGGCAGCGTTCCGGACAGGGGCAGGGACAGGGGCACCGTGGCCGACAGCAGCGCCGACCACAGCCAGAGGAACCGGTTCATCTGGTGCCCGCTGAGGGCTGCCACCAGGGCCAGCACCGTGGCCAGGGCCAGGTACAGCGGCGTCAGAATGGGCTGCCACCGGGCGGCGGGGTCCGGGGACTGCCACATGCGGTAAAAGCCCTCCAGCCGCCCCTGCTGCTTGCAGGCTCCGGCGGCGGTGACGGAGGCCACATACGGCGGCGTGCCACCCAGCTGGGCCAGGCGGAAGCTGTCATACCGGGCCCGGGCGGCGCGATATTGGCCGCAGGCGCACAGATACAGCAGCAGGGCCGCCGGGGCGGCAAAGGGCAGGTTCGGGCATTGCCCCAGAAACAGGCAATGGGCGCTGTCCGCCAGGGCTGCCAGGCCGCACACCAGCGCCGCCGCCGGGGCGGTGACGCGCCCATGGCCCAGGCTCTCCCCCGCCTCGTGCCACAGCCGGGTGCTCAGCAGCAGGCACAGGGCCAGCAGTCCCGCCGGTATGCCGCAGCGCAGCCAGACGTGGTCATACCACCCCTGGGACAGCAGGTCCAGCCCGTCGATGACGGCCACGGCTATGGCCAGCAGGGTGGGCGCCGTCAGCAGCAGACGCTGCCGGTGCAGCCGGGCGCACTGCCACTTCTGCTCCCGGGCGGCGTCGTCCATGGTGAGCTCCGGCTCCGGCGGCTCCTCCGGGGCGTCGACCGGGTTTTCCAGGTCCCGGGCGGGGATACGGTCCCGGACCCACTGGGCGGCGGCGGACAGGCGCTCCCTCAAAGGCACCCGCTCCGGCAGGACGGCATCCTGGTCGTCCTCCTCCGGAACGGCCCGGGGCTCGTCCGGGTCCTCCTGCCGCTGCCGGAAGCGGCGGCGCAGCCGGTCCAGGGGGTTCTCCCGGGGCGGTTCGTCGTCCGGGCGATACTCCGGCTCCGGAACAGGCTCCGGTTCCGGTTCGGGTTCTGGTTGTGGTTCTTGTTCCGGCTCTTGTTCCGGTTCAGGGGCCGGTTCCGGCTCAGGCTCCGGTTCGGAGACCGGTTCGGGTTCGGGGATGGGCTCCGGTTCCGGGGCAGGCTCTGGCTCCCTTCGGGACCCACCCGAGCCGAATTCGTCCAGAATGTCGTCTATGGTGAAGTCCATCTCCGGCGGCGTGGGCCGCATGTCTTCGTTACGCATGGTGATCCCTCGTTGTTATCCCCGGCGCTGGCGCACGGCCTCATACAGCAGGATGGCGGCGGCCGCCGACGCGTTCAGGGAGGAAATATGCCCCTTCATGGGGATGCTGACCAGGAAATCGCAGTTTTCCGCCACCAGGCGGCTCATGCCGTCCCCCTCGGAGCCGATGACAATGGCCGCCGGGCCCTTGAGATCGGCGCTGTACAGGTCGGTGGAGGCTCCGGCGGCGGTGCCGAAGATCCAGACCCCCTGCTTTTTCAGGTCCTTCAGGGTGGAGGTCAGGTTGGCCACCCGGGCCACCGGCAGATAGCTGACGGCCCCGGCGGAGGTTTTCCCCACGATGGCGGTGAGCCCGGCGGAGCGGCGCTTGGGGATGATGAGCCCGTGGGCCCCGGCGCACTCGGCGGTGCGGAGGATGGCCCCCAGGTTGTGGGGGTCGGAGATCTCGTCGCACACCACCAGCAGAGGCGGCTCCCCCTTGGCGGCGGCGGCATCCAGGATGCTCTGGACGCTGACGTATTCCCGGACGGCGGCCAGGGCGATGACCCCCTGGTGGGAGTGGGTGCGGCTCATGGCGTCCAGCTTCCGCCGGTCCGCCTCCACCACCACCACACCGGCCTCCCGGGCCCGGGAGGCAATGTGGCCCAGGGTCTTGTCCGTTTCGCCCTTGGCCAGGTAAATTTTGTCGATGGCCGTTCCGGCCCGCAGGGCCTCGATCACGGCGTTCCGGCCCTCGATGATGCCGTCGGCCTCCGCCTGGGGCATGGGCCGTCTGTTTTCGTTGTCTTTCATGGCGCGATATCCTCGTTTTCGACGATTTTTCTTCAGTATACCATATTCTTCGGGCAAGATAAAGCGCCCGGGACACAAATTTTTCGCCATTTTTCCCGGCGGGCTTTCTTGTATCAGGCTGGAAAATGTGGTATGATGAATTATTAAATTAGGGAAGTGCCGCCTTTTTCACGACACGGGGCGGCTGGGAGGTTTCCATTGGACAGAAAGCAAGTGCTTCTCGACGACGGGCAGATGGCCCGCCAGCGGGAGTTTACCGAAAAAATTCACGCCATGCACCAGGCCCGGGGCCGGACGCCTCTGGCCCTGGTGGACACCTTCGGGTGCCAGCAGAACGTGGCCGACAGCCAGCACATCCTGGGGATGCTGCGGGACATGGGGTGCGAGTTCACCGACGATGCCGCCCGGGCGGACATCGTGGTGATGAACACCTGCGCCATCCGGGACCATGCGGAAAAGCGGGTATACGGCACCCTGGGCGCCCTGACCCACACCAAGAAGCAGAACCCGGAGCAGATCATCTGCCTGTGCGGCTGTATGGCCCAGCGGCCGGAGGTGGCGGAGAAGGTCCGGACCAGCTATCGCCATGTGGACCTGGTGTTCGGGCCCCAGGCCCTGTGGAAGTTCCCGGAGCTTCTGTATCAGGTGTATACCCGCCGGGGCCGGGTGTTCTCCGTGGAGAACGAGCACGGCTCCATTGCCGAGGGGATGCCCGTGGTCCGGGAGGGCCGGGTCCGGGCGTGGGTGTCCATCATGTATGGGTGCAACAACTTCTGCTCCTACTGCATCGTCCCCTACGTCCGGGGCCGGGAGCGCAGCCGCGCCCCGGAGAAGATCGTGGAGGAGGTCCGCCAGCTGGCGGCGGAGGGCTTCAAGGAGATCACCCTGCTGGGCCAGAACGTGAACTCCTACGGAAAGGACCTGCCGGAGCCCTGGGACTTTGCGGACCTGCTGCGGGAGCTGGACAAGATCGACGGCGACTACCTGATCCGGTTCATGTCCTCCCAGCCCAAGGACGCCAGCTATAAGCTGTTTGACACCATGGCCCAAAGCCGCCACGTGGCCCACCAGCTGCACCTGCCGGTGCAGTCCGGCAGCGACCGGGTGCTGCGGGCCATGAACCGCCCCTATGACCGGGCGAAATACCTGGACCTGATCGGCTATGCCCGGAAGGTCATGCCGGACCTGGTGCTGACCTCCGATGTGATCATCGGCTTCCCCGGCGAGACCGAGGCCGAGGCCATGGAGACCGTGGACCTGGTGCGGCAGGTGGAGTTCGACGCCCTGTTTACCTTCATCTTTTCCCCCCGGCCCGGTACGCCGGCGGCCAAAATGGACGATCCCGTTCCCCGGGCGGAAAAGCAGAAGTGGTTCGACATTCTGTGCAGCACCCAGAATGAGATATCCGCCCGGCTCCACGCCGGGTATGTGGGCCGGACCCTGCGGGTACTGGTGGACGGCGAAACCGACGACGCCCGGTGGCCCCTGTCCGCCCGGACGGCGGGGGGACGGCTGGTGCACCTGGTGGGGGACAAGTCCGCCCTGGGCCAGTACCGGGACGTGAAGATCACCGACAGCAACACCTGGGCCCTGTTCGGGGAGATGCTGTAAACCATGTCCCACATAGTTTTGCACTTTTCAACAATGTTTTCCACCACCATTCGACAGATCAGCCGCCTATGCGGCAGAAAGCGCGGGTGAAACCATGGCAGAGCTGACCCCCATGATGAAGCAGTATCTGCAGATCAAGGAACAGAATCAGGACGCCATCCTGTTTTTCCGGCTGGGGGATTTTTACGAGATGTTCGGCGACGACGCCCGGAAGGCGTCCAAGGAGCTGGACCTGACCCTGACCACCAGGGACAAGGACAAGAACAAGAGCTTCGAGGAGAAGATCCCCATGTGCGGCATTCCCTATCACGCCTCGGACGCCTATATTGCCCGGCTCATCGCCAAGGGCTACAAGGTAGCCATCTGCGAGCAGACCGAGGACCCTGCCACGGCCAAGGGCCTGGTGGACCGGGACATCATCCGGGTGGTGACCCCCGGCACGGTCATTGACGCGGCCTGCCTGGAGGAGGGACGCTCCAACTTCTGCGCGGGGCTGTATCTGGACGACACCTGCGCGGGCTTCAGCGTGTGCGATATCTCCACCGGCAAGACCCACGTCACCGCCTTCCAGGGTCCGGACCGGGCGGAGCACCTGCTCAACGAGCTGGGGCGGTTTTCCCCGGCGGAGGCGGTGGTGAACCAGGCGGCCTACGACTGCGGGCCGCTGCTGAGTCTGATGCAGGATAAGCTCCACTGCCATGTGGAGCGGCTGAGTGCCGGACGCTTTCAATTGCAGGAGGCGGAAAGGACCGTCCGGCAGCAGTTCGGCGATGAGGCCGCAGGACGGCTTCCCAAGGGGAATCCCGCGGCGGCGCTGTCGCTGGGAGCCCTGCTGGGCTATCTCCACGAGACGCAGAAAACCGACCTGCGCCATGTGGACGACCTGGACTATTATCAGCAGGGGCAGTTCATGGAGCTGGACCTGACGGCACGGCGGAACCTGGAGCTGACGGAGACCCTGCGCAGCAAGGAGAAAAAGGGGAGCCTCCTCTGGGTGCTGGACAAGACCCGGACCCCCATGGGCGGGCGGATGCTCCGCAGCTGGCTGGAGCGGCCCCTGCTGTCCGTAACGGCCATCACCCGCCGCAGCGCCGCCGTGGGCCAGCTGGTGGACCACACTATGGTGCGGGAGGAACTGGCCCTGGCCCTGTCCGGCATCGGCGACATGGAGCGCCTGGTGGGCCGCATTGTATACGGCACCGCCGGGGGCCGGGACGTGGTATCCCTGAAAAACGCCATGGCCCGGCTTCCCCATGTGAAGGAGCTGCTGTCGGCCTTTGACCGGGGCCGCCTGGGGGAGCTGGCCCAGCTGGACCCCCTGGAGGACCTGACGGACCTCATCGGCCGCACCCTGTGCGACGATCCCCCCTTCTCCGTCCGGGAGGGGGAGTTCATCCGGGACGGCTTCGACCCGGAGGTGGACCGCCTGCGGAGCATCCTCCATGGCGGCAAGGGCGTCATCGCCTCCATGGAGGCCGCCGAAAAGGAGAAAACCGGCATCCGCACCCTGAAGATCGGATACAACAAGGTATTCGGATACTACATCGAGGTGTCCAACTCCTTCAAGGACCAGGTGCCGGATACCTATATCCGCAAGCAGACCCTGGTCAACGGCGAGCGCTATATCACCCAGGAGCTGAAGGACCTGGAGCACGACATCCTGTCCGCCTCGGACCGGGTGTCGGCCCTGGAGTATGAGCTGTTCACCCGCCTGCGGCAGGAGCTGAGCGGCCATGTGGCCCGGATCCAGGCCACGGCCGCCGCCGTGGCGGAGGCGGACTGCCTGTGCTCCCTGGCGGCGGTGGCAGTGAAGAACAACTACTGCTGCCCGGCGGTGGACGAGTCCGGGGTCATCGAAATCCACCAGGGACGCCACCCGGTGGTGGAGGCCATGCGGCCTGACGCCCTGTTTGTGCCCAACGACACCTATATGGGCCGCACCCAGGACCGGGTGTCCATCATCACCGGCCCCAACATGGCGGGCAAATCCACCTATATGCGCCAGGTGGCGCTGATGGTCCTGATGGCCCAGATCGGGTCCTTTGTCCCGGCCAAGGCCGCAAGACTGGGCATCGTGGACCGGATCTTCACCCGCATCGGGGCCTCCGACGACCTGTCGGCGGGACAGTCCACCTTTATGGTGGAGATGACGGAGGTCAGCGACATTCTGCGCACCGCCACCGCCGACAGCCTGCTGATCCTGGACGAGATCGGCCGGGGCACCTCCACCTTCGACGGCATGAGCATCGCCCGGGCGGTGCTGGAATACTGCGCCGACCCCAAGCGCCTGGGGGCCAAGACCCTGTTTGCCACCCACTATCACGAGCTGACCGCCATGGAGGGGACCCTTCCCGGCGTGAAGAACTATAACATCGCCGTCCGCACCCGGGGGGAGGAGATCGTGTTCCTGCGGAAGATCGTCCCCGGCGGCGCGGACCGCAGCTACGGCATCGAGGTAGCCAAGCTGGCGGGCCTGCCGGAGGCGGTGGTGTCCCGGGCCAGGAAGATCCTCCGCCAGCTGGAGGAGGAGTCCGGCCACCCGGCGGCAGCCCCCGCTCCCCGGGAGGACCAGGTGTCCTTTGCCGCCGTGGCCGAGGGGGAGGTCATCGACCGGCTGCGCCGGGCCCAGGTGGACTCCCTGACGCCCCTGGAGGCCCTGCAGCTGCTGTATGAGCTGAAAAAGAAGCTGACGTAACACGAAAGGACAACGCTATGCCTGATATTCAATGCCTGCCCCGGCACGTGGCGGACCTGATCGCCGCCGGCGAGGTGGTGGAGCGGCCCGCCAGCGTGGCCAAGGAGCTGCTGGAAAACGCCCTGGACGCCGGGGCCACCGCCATCGTGGCGGAGGTGCAGCACGGGGGCCTCACCTATCTGCGGATGACGGACAACGGTTGCGGCATCGCGCCCCAGCAGCTGCCCACGGCGTTTCTGCGCCATGCCACCAGCAAGCTGCGCACCGCCGGGGACCTGGCCGCCATCGGCACCCTGGGCTTCCGGGGCGAGGCCCTGGCGGCCATCTCCGCCGTGTCCCGGGTGGATATTTTCACCCGCCAGACCGGGGCCCAGACCGGGGCCTCCCTGCATCTGGAGGGGGGCGTGCCGGGCCAGGTGGAGGAGATCGGGTGCCCGGAGGGCACCACCATCTGCGTGCGGGACCTGTTTTACAACACCCCCGCCCGGATGAAATTCATGAAAAAGGACAGCGCCGAGGGGGCCGCCGTGGCGGGCATCGTCCAGCACCTGGCCCTGAGCCATCCGGAGGTGTCCTTCAAGCTGCTGCGGGACGGGGCCGAGGTGCTCCACACCCCCGGCGACGGGCAGCTACTGTCCGCCGTTTATGCGGCCATGGGCCGGGACTTCGCCATGGGCCTGCAGGAGGTCCGGGGCTGCGGCGGCGACGTGCAGGTGTCGGGCTATGTGACCCGGCCCCTGAACGGCCACGGCACCCGGGGCCGCCAGCTGTTCTTCGTCAACGGCCGGTTCGTGAAAAGCCAGCTGCTGTCCGCCGCCCTGGAGGAGGCGTACCGCAACCGCCTGCTGAAGGGGAAGTTCCCCGGCTGCGTGCTGCATCTGACCCTGCCGGAGGACCGGGTGGACGTGAACGTGCATCCGGCCAAGACCGTGGTGAAATTCGTATCCGACAAAACCGCCTTTGACGCGGTGTACTATACCGTCATGGACGCCCTGAACCGGGCGGAACAGCCCGCCCGGCAGGAGGAAAAGCCCTTTTACCGGACCATGACCGCCCAGGAGTTCCGGCAGCAGCAGAAGTCCCAGCCGGAAAAGCCGCCGCTGGGCAGCTATACTGCCCGGCCCGCCGCCCCGGCCCGGCCGGTGCGCCCGGCGGAACAGCCGGCCCTGGCGGTGCGGGACGTGGCCCCGGAGCCGGGGAAGGCCTTCACGGCTCCCACGGCCCGGCCCGGCGTCAGCTATCACATCATCCCGCCGTCCCCGGCCCCTGCGGCAGAGCCGCAGGAACCGGCGCCTGTGCGGGAAGAACCGCCTGTGCAGGAGACGGTGTCCCTGCCGGAGCAGGTGACCATAGAGCCGCCGCATGAGGCCCCCTGGCGCATCGCCGGGGAGGTGCTGCGGACCTATATCATCTGCGAGGACGAGGGGGAGAACGTGTGGCTCATCGACAAGCACGCCGCCCATGAGCGGGTGCGGTTCGACGCGCTGAAGGCCGCCGCTGAGCCGGTGATGACCCAGACCCTGCTGGAGCCGTTGGCGGTGGAGCTGCCGCCGGAGGACTGCGCGGCGGTGCTGGAGCAGCTGCCGCTGCTGGAGCGGTATGGCTTCCGGTGCGAGGATTTCGGCGGCGCGGTGCTGGTGCGGGAGGTACCCGGCGATATCGACGATCCCGCCGGGGCCCTGGAGGAGCTGGCGGAGGACCTGCGGCTGAACCGGGCGGACCCGGATGCGGCCCGGGACAGCCTGCTGTCCACCATGGCCTGCAAATCCGCCATCAAGGCTGGGATGCACACCGACCCCGCCGAGCTGCGGCGTCTGGTGGACCGGGTCCAGTCCGGGGAGATCCAGTATTGCCCCCATGGCCGCCCGGTGGCGGTGAAGCTCAGCAAATACCAGGTGGAGAAGATGTTCAAGCGGGCGTGACAGCCCGGGAAAGGAGCCGCCTATGACCGTTCTGTGCGTGGTAGGACCCACCGCCAGCGGAAAAACGAAAATGGCCGTGGCCCTGGCCCGGCGGCTGAACGGCGAGGTGGTGTCCGTGGACTCCATGCAGATCTACCGGGGCATGACCATCGGCACCGCCGCCCCCACGGCGGAGGAGATGGAGGGGGTCCCCCATCACATGATCGCCGTGGCGGACCCGGCGGAGCAATGGTCTGCGGCCCGGTTCTGCCAGGCGGCGGACGCCTGCATCCAGGATATCCTCAGCCGGGGAAAGCTCCCGGTGCTGGCCGGAGGCACGGGCCTGTACCTGGACGCCCTGATCCGGGGAGACGACTTTGCCCCCGGTTGCCAGGGAGGCCGGACCCGTCTGCGGCTTCAGCAGGAGCTGCGGGAGCTGGGGCCCCGGGAGATGCTGCGGCGGCTGGAGGCCGTGGACCCGGAGACGGCGGCGCGGCTGCACCTGCGGGACGAAAAGCGCATCCTCCGGGCCCTGGAGGTATATGAGGAGACCGGGGAGCCCATGTCCCGGCGGGACAAGCGGGGCCGGGAAAAGCCGGACCGGTACCAGGCCCTCTATATCGGGCTGAACTTCCGGGACCGGGCGGACCTGCGGGAGCGCATCGACCGCCGGGTGGACGAGATGGTCCGCCGGGGGCTTTTGCAGGAGGTGCAGGCGCTTCTGGCCGGGGGCCTTCCCCGGGACGCCACGGCCCTGCAGGCCATCGGATACAAGCAGTTCCTGGCGGTGGCCGACGGCACGGCCACGGCGGAGCAGGCGGTGGAGGAGGTCAAGCTCCGCTCCCGCCAATATGCCAAGCGGCAGCTGACCTGGCTGCGGCGGAACCCGGCGATCCACTGGATCTACTGGGACAAGGAGCCGGATTTCCCGGCGGCTCTCCAGAATGCGACAGATTTTCTCACGGCCCATGGCTTAGGATAGGGGCAGGCGGACAGCCGTCCGCACAAAGAGAAAAGGAGCATTCGTTATGCAGAAAAACAACCTTCAGGACATCTTTTTGACCAAAGTCCGCAAGCAGAGCCTGCCCGTGACCGTGTTTCTGATGAACGGTTTCCAGATGCGGGGCAGCGTCACCGGCTTCGACAGCTTCACCGTGGTGCTGGACACCGACGGCAGGCAGCAGGTGATCTACAAGCACGCTATATCTACGATTGTCCCGCTGCACCCGGTGGCCCTGTACGACCCATGCCTGCCGTC
>ENA-OZAB01000827-OZAB01000827.1-human-gut-metagenome-genome-assembly--contig:-NODE-827-length-15313-cov-3.763403_pt1 | contig 15313 bp, 23 predicted proteins | sample MGYA00243297_ERZ653491 | MGnify/ENA primary metagenome ERZ653491 (study PRJEB26926, sample SAMN06165154) | human gut metagenome | biome: ENVO:00009003; feature: ENVO:2100002; material: ENVO:00002003... | reverse complement strand
CCTCTTCGTCGGCAGCGTCAGATGTGTATAAGAGACAGGGCAACTGGCAGGTTTGACGGGTATTTTGACGGTACAGTCTTTTTGGGAGACTCCCTCACCGTATCGTTGTATAACTATTGCCTGAAACAGCGGCGGGAAAATGAGCGTTTTTTGGGTGACGCACAATTTCTGGCTGCCGTTGGTATGAGTGTACGCTTAGCTTCCTACGACAGCCGCAATTTGCTGCAATATGAGGAACAGGCTGTTGGAACGACCGAGGGACTGCTCAAAATGGGAGCAAAACGCGTGTTTGTGATGCTTGGTGTAAATGATTTTGCGGGTAAGTACCCGGAAGCGACCTTGCAATACTTCGAAACGATGATCGATGCCATTCAACAAAAATGCAAGGGAACAGAGATCGTCGTTCAGGGAGTCCTACCGGTGTCGGAAGAATTTTGCCGGCAACGACATGTGAGTGTTGAAGATTGGAATGGATTCAACCTGCTGCTTGAACAGCTTTGTGTTGACAAAGGCGTGCGTTATTTTAGCTTTGCAGAACAAATGATGGATGAAAATGGTTATCTGTCGGCCGATCTTACCTCCGACGGTATGTGTCACATCAACACAGAAGGTACGGCTATTTGGGTGAAAGCGCTGCGACGGTTCGCGGTAGAACAGTACATGTAGTTCAACGTGTACGGCAGGAGAAACAACAAAATCATAACAAAATAGACAGAAAGGAGAAAAAGACATGAACACAAAAATCGAGTATCTGTACAGGGATAAAATGAATTACAAAATCCTCAATACATGTGTGATTCCTGGACTTATCACAAATGATCAGATCAGGAGAATTATTGCAACACTGCACGACGGAAAAATGTTCATCCCAAGACTCGTAGGTTTGCCGGAGCAAAAGTTTGAAAATCTGGTCGATATTGACGGCGATTTCTTTGAGCTGGATGAAAACGGCTTTGTCCCGTCATTCCAGCCGGCTACGCTGAATATGTCGGCAGACCAGCTTGTAAAAGCGTTTGAACGAGAAGCAAAGAACAATTGGAAATTACAGCATGATGATGTCGATGAGATCTGTATCATCGTCGAAAAGGGCGCAGTCCAAAAAGTGCTTATGTCACGTCCTATGAACTGCGATATCCGGATTCTTGATCTGGATACGACAGACGTTGATGTGCGAGCGCAGATGGAAGCAAAACGAGCAGAGATCGAAAAAAAGCTCGTGGAAGCAAGAGTGGATTACGTGTAAAAGCCGGAAAGAAACAAAGCTCGGAGGAGAAATAATATGAAGACAGATTATAAGAAATTGATTCAACAGGCAAAAGAAATCGACGAAAAAGCAACACCAGGCCCCTGGATGTGGGATATGAATGAAAACAACCAACAATGCCTATTAACTACCACACATAGCGGAAAATACTACGTAATGGGGTTCCAAAGATATGGGATGCAGAGTGCTCTGCCTTCTTTCCAGGTATATGATCACTATGATGGTCCCATGAAAAAAAGGGGCAGTCACGGAATGATCCGTGCCGATCAGCTTTCCAAATCGTATCCGGGACAGGAGCACCATCACGGATTTGACAATTACATTGACCATCCCGACGCCAGATATATCGCGGAATCAAGAACTTTGTTCCATGATATGATCGTTGCTATTAACGATTTACTTTCTCGCGCAGAGACGGCAGAGACTGAAAGGGATAAAGCACGCCGAGATCGCGCCGCTGTTGAAGCAATCCTCGGCGACAACTATGACCTTGAACGCCTGCATGAACTCATAGAAGCTGACCGACAGGGGAAATGCGTGATTATTCCCGTAAAACCCGGTGAAAAGGTTGTGCAGGAATCTTGCCCGGATGCAAAGGGCGAAACCGTAGACTGTATCACAATTTATCCTGATGGACGAATCACATACGGGTTCCACATAGTTGGTTTTAGGAATATGTGGGTCGATCATTGGGAAGATGGAGAAGCGTGCGCATACACTCCTTGCCAATCTACAGGCGCTGCAAAAACGTGTAGAACTTGTAAGTTGTGGGACGATAACAGCATCCGTAAGAATGATAAAGGAAAAGTGTTCCAAACGGGAGAAAATAACACTTGCCCATTTTGGGAAGAGCGAGACAAAGGAGAAGAAAATGACTAAGCAATATAGTACCCCGGAAAATTATGAAGCAAAACTGGAACGCGTCATGGGACGACTCGGCGTTGAGTCATATGACTATGACTGGAGCCGGCACGAATGCTGGGTAGAGTTTACCTATAAGGGAGAGCGGTATCGATTCGCTCATAGCCTCAACAACGCACGGGCACATGGCGTAGAACTACGGTACGGTTCAGATGCTTTTGCGCAGGTCGTCCTTTCCCTGGAGGATCTGGCCCGCATGGTTGAACGAGGCATATATGACCTTGAAACATGGGTAGCCGGCTTAAAGTTTTTGCCGGAAGCAAAGAGCATTGAAAACTGTTTCGTTTTACTTGGATTTACGGATTATCCCACGATCGATGAACTCAACGCCAAGTACCGTAAACTCGCAAGAATAATGCACCCGGATTCCGGCGGCAGCGAAACCGAGTTTATAAGCCTGAAGACAAATTACGAACAATGCAAGAAGCTGTTACAGCAAAAACTCAATAACGAGTAAAATAATAAAAGGAGAACGGGCATATGGAAATCGGGGTTTGCGAAGAATGTGTATACTGGCTTGGAGAACAATGGGTAATGAACCAATATGGGGAAGGAATCGGAATTTGCAAACAGGACGGGTTGCCAACATTTTGTTCTCACCCTTGTTTGTTTTGTAAAAAGGAGAAGACAAGCTGAGTCACGACAAAAGCCGTTATAACAATACTGAAAATTTTAAATTACTGAACTGAATCAGGAGGAAAAAGAAAAATGCCGCACCGTCCAATTGTTTACTTTATGATCGGCGTTCCCGGTTCGGGCAAATCAACGCTTGCAAAAACGCTTGACGGGGTAACTGTCAGCTCAGACGAAATCCGGAAAGAGTATTTTGGCAGCGCAGATCCCAGTAAGTGTACCGATCTGTTGAAAAGATGGGTCGAACAATATCCGGAAGCAAAAACCATGTCAGTGAACAGTTTTGTCTTTAAAGTCATGAACGAACGTACATGCAAACTGTTGCAGGAAGGCAACAATGTGGTTTATGACGCGACCAACACGACGGTTTCGTATCGGAAAGAAACCGTGCAAAAATTGCGCAGCAAGGCAACCGTAATCGCGTGTTATATGGATACACCACTTAATGTCTGCCTGCAGCGTAATCGTATGCGAGAGCGTGTCGTGCCGGATCAAGTGTTGTATCGCATGGCCCGCTACCTGAAGGTTCCATCGAAAGAAGAAGGCTTTGATGAGATCCGGGTTTTTAAGCCTGAAGACAAATTACAAACAAGGAGAGAATTTAATGGGAAACCGCAAAAACACATTTGACTGCGAAACTAAAGACTGTGCCTATAACCGTAATGGAGAGTGCCGGTTTGCTTCTTTCAAAAACCGCCCGCCTCACATAACAGAGGAAAACGGCTGCATTGAAGGAGTAATTGTCGTTAACAATCACGGATATGGCGGGTCAACGCATTCTGTAATGGAAACGCCGATCGGTACGCTTGTGGCGGAAAAAAGCGCAGATCCAAATTTTCCGGGATTGCATATTTGCATTAAGGGCGAAAAGATCAACGATAAATTCTGGCAGGACGCCATGGATATCTGCTGGGTCGAGTATTCAGTAGAAGACAAGGAACTGCGCATCGTGGTTTATGGCGATGGAAACGAAGAAGACTACACGCATCTGATTCGCGTCAAGAATGTGCTCAAATCATCAAACAGGAGGGAACTGACATGAAGAGCTACAGGAACTATGACAAGGAATTTATCGGCGAGAGCGACGTCGCGGCGCTCACGATGATCGGACCGTGCGGCGATGAGTTGGTCGCCAAGATCATCAAATTCGGCGGCGACGGTGACTACCGCGCGTACATCGTAGACGAGGAGGCGGAGATCGGCGCGCATTACGAGGAGGTCGCCCGCTTCAATATCTGGGCTAAGGTCGTTGACGATTCCGCGATTCAGCGGGAATTTCACGCCGACGAGATCGTTGTTTACCGTGCCGGTCTATACGGATGCATCATCCAGCTGATTGGCGAGAATGCGCTTAAATTATCCTGGTAAGCAGCAGAAAAATTACAGACCATCACAAAAAAAGAGCGCTTATACAGCGCTCTTTTTTTTATGTGAGTGCGCTTCGTCGTCATACTATTAGCAAGACCACATAATGACGAAGGGAGTTGGACGAATGAATAATTTGTTTACCCACACAAAGCTTCCCTGTACATGGGACGAATCAATCATGTGCGAACACGAAAAGCTGTGCGACGGATGCGAGCATCAGCCGCCTGACGATGAGAAGGTAAATGGCCGCAACCCGCCTGTCAAGCTGATCTGGGACGAACAATACGGCATGGTGGTTCCTCTATGTCCGTCTTGCCGCGAAATCCCGTACAGCGTAGAACGGTGTGTTTTCTGCGGACAGCGATTTGTGCAGGATGCGGCGACGGACGCATGGAAAGAGCCGCCTAAAGAAGAGCGTATGGATTGTTTCATGTGCGGCGGCAAAAACACGCTCGTGGGCCACAGAGCCAGAGTGAATGGACACTTCCATGGCAAATGCGAACAATGCGGCTGCACAATTATGGAGTAAAAAAAGGAGAAAAGCAATGAAAGTAATGGCCATTTCCGGAAAGGCGCAGCATGGGAAAGATACGACAGCAAATATGTTGAAAAAACTCATGGAGCAAAAAGGAAAGACAGTTCTGATTTTCCACTACGCAGATCTTCTAAAACACATCTGCCTCTCATACTTTGACTGGGATGGCAAGAAGGACGATGCCGGCCGGCGTATTCTGCAGTATGTCGGTACGGATGTGATTCGGGCAAAACAGCCTGATTACTGGGTCGATTTTGCCACCGGGTTTCTTCGGCTGTTCCCTGACGAGTGGGATTATGTGCTGATTCCGGACTGCAGGTTTCCAAACGAAGTGGACTGTTTGGGACAAGCCGATTTCGACATGATGCATGTTCGCATTGTACGGCCAGGGTTTAAAAGTCCTCTGTCGCCGGAACAGCAGATGCACCCATCGGAAACAGCGCTTGATCACACCGTACCGGATCACTGGGTCTACAATGACGGAACGCTCGGCGACCTGGAAAATACGATAGCCGCCTGGATAAGGGATTGCGCGTTCTTTCAGGATTAGAGCCACCAAAAAAAAGAGAAGAAAATGACACAGAAAAAATCCAGGTCAATCGACCGGACAGAAGAAACAAGGAAAAATCTGATAAATGCGATCCAATATCTTGGGCGGTCGCGTGGAATCAACAATGTATTTACGACTTTCCTGGAGCTCGCAGCGAATCATATCGCTTCGCAAAAAGGAATGAAAAACGCAGAGCAATATAAAAGGCGATTTTTGGAGCTTACACGCAATATACCGGAAGAAGAGTTATATGTGTATGGCGTCATGTTCAGCGCGCTTTTGCTGGAAGCAGCGGAATGCATGGAAGAACCACACGACATTCTGGGGGACACCTATCACAAATTAGGATTGGCTAACGAGTGGAAAGGCCAATTCTTTACCCCAGATTGTGTCTGCCGGCTGATGGCGCAAATGGCTCTTCCCACTACAGAGAAGTTTGGAAGCCAAGAGCGTATAACCGTTAACGAGCCGGCCTGCGGTTCAGGCGCAACCATTTTAGGCGCCGTTTGGGCCATGAGGCAGAAACATATCGACTGTATGCGCCATAGTTTTTTTGTGGCGCAGGATGTCGATATCCGATGCGTCTGGATGACATACATCCAACTCTCTCTGTATAAGGTTCCGGCCGTTGTCATTCACGGCAACACTCTGACCGGCCAGGAATGGGAACGGTGGTACACGCCGCTTGTTTCCATACCGATTGCTGGTCTGAACTTTACGGTGCGTAAATCATCATATTGAACAACAAAACCTCGTGCGGCGCAGACTGCACGGGGTTTTCTTTTCGTCATGACGATAGTATCGCTCATATAACGGCTCACTGCACAGAGGCGTTTGTTTTTTATACAGTAGCCTTCTTTGTCATACTACTTACAGATTCTGCACTGACGAAAGGAGACTGATCGCATTGAACACAAAAATCGATTATTTGTACCGCGACGCCAGCAATTATAAGGTCTGGAACAGCTGCGTTATTTCTGGCGAACTATCATCCTCCAATATCGGCGAAATCATAGAAACTCTGGTTGATGGAGAAAAATTTATTCCCCATCTTGTCGGAATGCCCGAAACCAGGTTCGACTCATGGACCGAAGACGACACAGACTGGTTTGAACTGTATCGATCCGGTTTTGAACCAACACATCAGCCGCCGACGATCGATGTTTCGCCGGACGAGCTGGTCGCTCGGTTTAGGGAAGCAGAGAAAGTATGGACGACTTTCTAAAAAGCGACCAAAAACAAAACCAAAAAACCAATAAGAAAGGAGCAAAACAAAAAATGCAAAACAAATGGACTGACCAAACCATGTATTTCAGAAAAGGCAATTCATGCGTCCGTCTGCACCAATTGAGCTGTGACGAGCTGCGAACGCTGCCCGTCAATACCTGGGTGTATATTCGGCTGAAGCGCAAGGACGATACATTCGCAAAACCGCCTGAATCCACATGGTATCGCTCATTCCCACAGGTCGGCTCAAGGGAAACGCTGTTCCGTTTCGGAACACCGTGTCTGCCGTACAGTCTCCCGTATGGAACCTATGGCGAAGAGTGGACCGCCTATCTGATGCCGGACATCTCGTTCAGCGCTCAGCTCGTTGTAAACGGGTAAACCATTCAAAAAATACATCAAAAAAAAATAAAAACCAAGGAGCAAAACACAAAATGCGAAACAAAACGAAGGTCTTTCTCGCCATTCTTTCCATGGCGCTTTCATTCGCACTGTCATTTGCATGCACCGTGTACGCAAGCCCGCTGGTCGATCATGACCGCCAGACGGCAGCCGTTGCAAACGAACCTGAAACGGCTCCGGCGCCGGAAAGGAGCGCTGAGTCCGTCATTCAGGATGTCGATTACGGCCCGATCATGGAGTCAGCGTTTGAGTCGCTGTGCGATGATGGAACCGAATGGGCAGAAGCGCCCGGAGAGGAGGAGAATGCAAACACTTTGAACAATGACAGGTATGCCGTAATGGAGAACGGCGTGCAGAAACCGGTTGAAAAGCTCCCATTTACGGTAGAAGGCAATGTGTCCCGCAGAATGCAAAGCACACAGCTTGAATACTGGAACCGCGTACCGGAATCTGTCCGCACCGCGTTCGAGGAAGACGGCTGGGAGTTTGTACTGACGGATAAGAGCATTGCCGGCACATATTACGGAACGGAGCTCGGCAACATTGCAGGTTTAACCAAGAGCAGTGAAAAGGTCATTTATATCGAAGATAGGGAAAGCGCAATCCGCCGGGCGACGGGGCATGAATTTGGACACTATGTCGATGTCGCTTATGGGTGGGCCTCTTTGTCCGACGAATGGGTCGCCATTTACGAAGAGGAAAAAGATCAGCTCAACGAGATTGGCGGTGTCGGCGACGGACACACCACAAGCAGTTCTACCGAGTATTTTGCCGAAGTATTCCAGCAGGTTATCAATTATCCGGATAGCTGCAAAGAATCCGCGCCGCAGTCCTATGAGTATATCATGGGATTGCTGGAAAATTTCGATGAGTTAGATCGAGCGACCGCGCCCAAAGAAGAGGCGCCTGTTATTACGCCGGAACCCGCCCCAGTCATTACACCGGAACCCACATCCGTTGTGAAAACGCCTGCTTCTGTGCCCGTACCTGCCGCAACTGAAACACCGGATATTATAACTCCTGTACCGGTGGTATCGGACCCGGCGGAAACAATGTCCAATACCACGCCGAAGACACAGGAAACAGAGGTTCCTGAAACGACGGATACGCAAACAACAAATTAAAACCATTTACACATATGGCAGAGGAAGAGAACGCCACTCTTCCTCTGCATGATAAGGAGGTTTATATGCATGTGTTACACAAGATCCTTGTCTATATACCAAGTATGGAACTGGATTTATCGCGTTGTACCAGAAGCGAACTGGTAAAAGAAATTCGTTCTTGTGCAGAAGGCGAAACAGATTCTTTCGCCGGTGAGGTATATGATTGGCGGGAGACGACCACGGCAGGTGGCTGGAGCGCAGATTACCCCGAAAATGTCCTGTTTGCCGAAGATGATATCGATCGGTTTGTTAACGAACTATTGGCTGTTAGAAAGCAGATCGATGAGGAAATTAAATCTGCGTTTCAAGCAATCGAAAAAGAGGTTGGAACAGATGAACTCGGCTATATCGCAGATATCATAAGAGGGTATGAAATCACCGACAAAACAATCAAAGAGGGAATCCCCAATGAGAGGGCGTCATACTGGTTGCTGCGCATTGGGAAACTTCTGCACGGTGAGTATTGCATAAATTCCGGCTTTTACAACACATTCAATTATGACGCAAATATCTACAGTGTAAATATGGGCGCCATTCGGCAAAAACCGGAGGATTGGGCGCTCGTCATGTTCGACTACCATTTTTAGGAGGGATAAATGCAGATACTGTACAAAATCCTTGTCCATATCCCAAGCATTACCGCACAGTCATATTCCAGAAGCGCTCTTGCTGATTCTGTGTGTACATACGCAGAAACGCAAATAGCGTGTTTCGAAGAGAGCGGAACGGAACGGCAAAACATTCTGTTTGCCGAAGACAACCCGGAACGCTTTATCGGCGAGCTGATAAAAGTAAGGGAACGGGCGGATGAAAAGATTGAGCACGCATTTGAGGGCGTTAAAAAAGTTATTGGCGCCGACGAGCTTGGCGCCATTGCAGACATAATAAGGGGATATGAGATCCAGGACGATGTTTTGCAGGACGAAGTAAAAAAAGTCTGGCTTGCTGAATATCTCATGCGCATTGCAAAACTGCTGTATGGAGAATTTGACAAGGATTTGGGATTTTTTAATACACTGGATGATACGGCCGATATCTACAATGTGGACATTGACGACATCAGGCATAATCCGGCTGACTGGGCGTTGGTGTTACTCAAGCCAATTTCTGTTTTCACGGAAAAACTATAACAAGAATAGAGGAGAAAATATGGGAGCCAACAAAACACCGATTCGAAAAATTTCAAGCATCGTTTCGTATCCGGAGCGAGGAGAGGGCGGCGACAACCGATATCGCGGCAATTGCTCGCCCAAGCTGATCGAGGATTTGATCGGGTTTTTCCGTCCTTCGGAGATCTGTGATTACATGTGCGGAAGCGGCACGACAAAAGCCGCAGCTGAAGCGATGGGAATTCAATCGCATTGCTACGATCTGCATTCCGGCTTCGACATTACCGCAAACGATATCCCGGAGCGGTCTGAATTCACTTTCTGGCACCCTCCGTATTGGGACATTGTAATCTATTCGGGTAAAATGTATAACGCCGGCGAAGTGGAACGCAGGTACGGCTATGACCCGCGCAAAACAGATCTGTCGCGTATTCGCAGCTGGGATCAATTTGTCGCCGCGATGAACAACGCCATGCTCAAACAGTATGCCGCGCTGGAAAAAGGCGGACGCATGGCTGTTCTCATGGGCGATATCAAGCGCAAGGGCAAGCTGTACAGCATGCTGGCCGAAATCGTCAAGCCCGGTACATTGGAAAACATCCTGATCAAAACACAGCATAACTGCGTATCCGACCGCACGGCTTACAGCGGAAACTTCATCCCGATCGTACATGAGTACGTTATGATCGTGCGCAAGGATAACGCGCTCACATGGCCCATCCTCCTGACTGTAAAAAGAAAGGCGGATATCAGAGACATGAGCGGCGCTACCTGGAAGGATATCGTCGCATCCGTACTGGAAGAGGAAAAAACCGCGATACCGCTCAGTGAGCTGTATGAACGCATCGAGCCGTACGCAAAAGCAAGAGCAAACTCACATTGGAAAGAAAAGGTGCGCCAAACCCTTCAGCTCCATCCGCAGATATTTGCGCGAATTCGAGAGGGCGTGTGGGGAATGGCCGCCTGAATGTGTGTTCAAACGAAGATCGCGCGGCTGCAACATGCTGCGCGATTTTTTTATGTGGGTTATATGAGAGCGTTTTTTTACAGTTTTGCTCTCGCGCAATCATACTAACACCATATACAGCAAACGAAAGGAGGGCGCCAATGTATTCGCGGCAAACGACGGGATATCTGAACCGTGAGAGCGGCCAAAATTTTGAAGAATACATCAGTCTGTCCCTGTGCTGGTACGAAAAGAACGGACTGGCTGTCATCGAAAAAACGCCCGAGCCCATGCGTCCGCTGTCCCGCCTGGATAACGGCAGATTTATTGCCTGCTATGAAGCAAAAGCGCAGCCGGACTATAAGGGTACGATAAAAGGCGGACGGTCCGTTGTATTCGAAGCGAAATATACATCGGGCATGCGCATGGCGCAGCAGCGCGTAACGGATAGGCAGGCGGAACGGCTTGACAGGCACGAGCACATGGGCGCGGTCTGTTTTGTGCTCGTTGGTTTCGGCGACAACAGCGTTTATCGCATTCCCTGGCACGAGTGGAAGCGAATGGAGGAGGTGTATGGGAAAAAGAGCATTGCGCCAATGGATATACAAAAGCGTCGAGTTGATGCGGGAGGTGTTTTAAAGCTGCTCGATGGAATTGTGGAGTAGCGGATTCGGGGCCGGGCAGCCCTGTGAGCCCGCAGGTGCGGGAAATATGCCAAGATTAAAGAGAATAAGAAGGACCGCACACCCAAATCGGTTGTGCGGTTTTTCTGCCTGGCGACAAAAACCCGGCGCTCTGCATTTGATAAGCATTTTCTTTTTGCATACTAAAAGCAGAAGTGGGCCTCAAGCAAGAGGCCCCTCAAAAAACAGCGTTTGGAGGGAACAGTATGAGTTTTAAGCGAATCGGGAAAAAGTGGTTTCTGTGCGACGACGCGGACATGACGGAGACCCAGCGTATCCAGGCGCAAGTGCAGCAGCAGGCGGATGAAGAGTTCCGCAGGCGGACAGAACAGCACATGCGCGATATGGAAAACCTGCAGGCACAGGCTCAGGAGCACATCCAGGAGGCGAGCCGGATCAACGAATTCAACCGGCAAATGATGAATGATGCACAGCTATTGCACATATTTGGACCGCCGAATTTCTAAATTTTTTTGCCAACCGTTATATGAGCGCGTTTTTGTGGAAAACCGCCATTTCGCCTGCCATACTAAGTGTAGAGGGTGGCCGAGCCCAACGGGGCAACCCCCCTGAAAAACGGCAAAGGAGATAGCTTGATGCTTAAACATGTACACCTGTATACAGACGGAGCCTGCTCGGGAAACCCGGGTCCAGGAGGATGGGGCGCCCTGCTGATATATCAGAACGCCAGCAAGGAGCTGTCCGGATTTGACCCGGATACGACGAATAACCGCATGGAACTGACGGCTGTAATCGAGGGACTGAAAGCTCTGCAGGAGCCGTGCTGCGTCAATGTCTTTTCCGACAGTGCCTATGTATGCAACGCGTTTTTGCAAAACTGGATCAACGCATGGAAAAGAAATGGCTGGATTACTTCGACGGGCAAACCGGTCGAAAACAGGGATCTGTGGGAGGCGCTGCTGACACTGATGCGTCGGCATAAGGTGTCCTTCAACAAGGTAAAGGGTCATTCCGGACACAGAGAAAACACTCGCTGCGACAAGCTGGCAAAAACGGCGATTTCTCGTTTTCGGAATAATTGTGCCCGAAACACAAGTTGAATTAAGCGGTAGGGTTGGGCTGCCCGAATTGATGCCCGCCATTTAGCGGGAAATAGGCCAAATACGATAGTTTTCTAAAGAATAGAGGAGGAAAGTATGAAGTTTCTGGAAATAGGCAACAACAGCATGGTTGCGGAATCTCAGATTTTGCTGATCGCACCGCCCGAATCGGCGCCGATCCGCCGGCGCATGGAAACGGCGAGGGAAAGCGGTGTGCTGCTCGACTGCACCTGCGGCAAACGGACGAGATCCGTCATTGTAACGCTTGACGGCACAATCATCATGAGCGTTGTTACGCCGGACACCTTGCAAAAGCGCGCAATTTTCAGCGAACGCGTGTTTGACGGTTCCGGCGCAGCTCAGGAGCCGTAAACAAAACAAAGTCGGGCCGACTTAGCCGACGTAAAAACCGCGAACAGGCCAATCGTACATCTTCAGAATTGAGGGGATTTCAATGTTGCAGGCATACAGGTTTCGCATATATCCCACGGACGAGCAAAAAGAAGCAATCGAGCGCAATTTTGGATGCGCACGGTATGTGTACAATCATTACCTTGAAAAAAGAAGAGATCTTTATGAAAAAGACGGAAAAAAGATGTCACGGTTTGACTGCATGCGGGATCTGACGCTGCACAAACGGGAAGAGCTGTGGCTGAAAGAAGCGGATTCCGCTGCGCTCAAATATGCAATTACACATCTTGATTTCGCCTACCAGAACTTCTTCAGGCGGGTCAAACGCGGCGAGAATCCCGGATACCCGAGGTTTAAGAGCAAAAAAGACAGGCATCAGAGCTATAAAACGTTTCCCCGGATAAAAGGCGAACAGTCCGTCTTCCTCCCAAAGATCGGCAATGTAGAATGCCGTATCTCAAGACCGGTAGAAGGGCGCATTGTGTCCGGCACAGTATCCAGAACGCCAAGTGACCGACACTTTGTTTCTCTGACCTGCGAGTCCCCGGAGAAAGAACAACTGCCGCTTACCGGCGAAAACATCGGGCTCAGCAACAGCACAAAGGGCATACTGGCCGCATCCAGCCTTGGGGATCTCTTTATGAGCTGTAATACGCTGGAAGAAAACCTGGACAGGATCGCCATGATGCAGCGACGAATGCAGCAAAAAACGCCGGGCAGCAAACGGTATGAAAAGGCGCGCGTCCAGCTGGCAAAGCTGCACGAGCACATTGCCAATCAGCGTCTGGACGCGCTGCACAAGCTATCGACGGATCTCATCCGCAGATACGATGTCATCTGCCTGCCGGAAGTGCCGGTTGCCAAAGCGATACAAAGCGTAGGAAGAGAGGAAGCGCGGACGATCGGCGGCGAAGCGTGGAGCGAGTTTGTGCGACAACTAACCTACAAGGCGGAATGGTATGGCAAAAAAGTTGTGCGGGTAAAACAGGAAAACTGCACGATATACGCCGGCTCAGTAGAAGAGGGCGTCAGACAGGCGCAGGAAATTTTTAAGAAAGGTATGGCAGCAATTTAGTGTAAAAACACGCATACTACTAACAAGAATGCAAAGGAGAAATTTTTATGGTAACACAGGCATTTGCAACCAAAACAATGTTCCTCAGCCGCAAGAATGCAGCGGTCAATGGATACTGGGGCGTAGCTCTGGATATTGGCTATTCATCAGTCAAGGGGTTTTCCCAAAACGCGGTATTCTCGTTCCCGAGCTTTGCGCGCAAATCGACCGGGCGTTTTGTAGCAATCGGCGATCCGGCGCCGCAGGATATTTTGTACCGAGACGAGCAGGGCGTATGGAATGTGGGCGCGTCGGCTCTTGCCGCCCTGTCGAGCGACGATCGAAACGATAGCCTGGACACGCTTTTTGGTAGAAACCGATATTTTTCGCCGATGTTCCTCGTCCTGTGCCGCACTGGCTTTGGGCTTGGCATGATGACAAACGAGCTCGGGTCGCCGGAGGGCAAGAAGCTGACGCTTCAGACCGGGCTGCCGCCGGCCTATCTCGACCGGGATGCGCAGTACATCAAGGAAGCGCTGACCGGCCGGCATCGGTTTGAGCTGAGAGTTGGGAGAGATCCGTGGACTGCGTTCGATTTCGAGCTGGATTCGTCCAGCATCCGCGTCATGCCTCAGCCGATGGGTTCGCTGCTCGGTGTAGCGCTGGACAACGAGTGCCGCCAAACGCCGGAAGGAACATCGTGTCTGGCAGCCAATCTGCTGGTTCTGGACGCAGGATTTGGTACGGTTGATGTGGTAAACATCAGGCGCCGCGAGATCGTTTCAAGTGAATCGTTCGACGATGTGGGGATGAAGGCGGTGTTTGCGGAAGCAGCCAGGGAAATCAATCGCACATACAACGCCGAAGTGCAGGTCCATACGATTCAAAAGTGTCTGCAAACGGGGTATGTGCAATCCTTTGACCGTAGGACCATGAGCAGCAGGCAGGAGCCCATTGCGCAGATGATTGTCGCCGCCAATCAAAAGGTATGCAATGCAGTGCTGGAGCGGATCAAGACAATGTACAACAACCTGATTGACTACGATTATCTGATTGTGACGGGCGGGACTGGCGCCGCATGGTTCGACATTATCCGCGACCATTTTAAGGGAATGGAAACGCTGAAAGTAATCGCAGCCAATCAGAACGATATGCTGCCGTACATATACAGCAATGTGCGTGGATACTACCTGTTCCTGGTCGGCGCGCTCCGAAAGGCGGCCAAGACCAATGCGAATTAACCTGATACTGTCAGGCGTCAGGGATTTTGACCTGCTGGCGCTCTTACAACATGAACAGTACCAGCTCGGCAAAGAAATCAGGCGGGCACTGCGCATGTATGTCCGGGGTGACATACACCGCATTCTGCTTCCAGATGTGCGGGGTGCGCCGCAGACGGTTTCTACGGAGCAACGGCGCGTCAGCATCACATTGAACGATCGGTTGGACGCCGATGTGATCGCGTGGATTGAAGGGATACAGGCGGGATGCAAAAGCACGGCCATCAAGTCGGTGTTTCGCAACATGCTGGAAGCCCCGTACCTTGTTGGGATGGACCGAATGAGGGAGAGAGCAGGGCGGCTGTATGAAGCAAAGAAAAAGCGGCAGAAAACGGAGGCGCAACCATCGGAACAACCGCCGGAAAAAGCATCGGCCGTCCATGAGCAGGAACAGCAGAACGATGATGAGTTTGATTTATTCAGCGATGCGTTCGTTGGAAATCGATAAATAAGGAGGAAGCAACTGTGGAAATTAGAAGTACCTTTGATATGCGAGAGATCTACCAGGAGAAGATCGAACCGCAGGTGAAGCAGCTCAGGGCGGAGTGTTACAAGTACGGCATTCCAATGATCGCCGTATTTGCCGTCAAGGATGACGGAGAAATGACGGAATATGTGAATACCATGGTAAGCGCCGGAATCACGGACCGGACGCTGTCTCTTATACACATCTCCGAGCCCACGAGACTAGGCATGATCTCGT
>ENA-OZAB01000814-OZAB01000814.1-human-gut-metagenome-genome-assembly--contig:-NODE-814-length-15579-cov-12.653053_pt1 | contig 15579 bp, 12 predicted proteins | sample MGYA00243297_ERZ653491 | MGnify/ENA primary metagenome ERZ653491 (study PRJEB26926, sample SAMN06165154) | human gut metagenome | biome: ENVO:00009003; feature: ENVO:2100002; material: ENVO:00002003... | reverse complement strand
ACACCTATGCCGGAAAGGGCAATCAGGGCGAAGCCCTCGACCCCAAGTACCCCAAGGGCAGGACTGGGCAGATCGTTGCCCTCAACGGCAAGGTGGAGGGCTGCAAGGCAAAGGATATGATCGGCATCCCGTGGCTGCTGGCGTTCGCGCTGCGGGCAGACGGCTGGTATCTGCGCTCGGACATCATCTGGCAGAAGGCGAACCCCATGCCGGAGAGCGTTACAGACCGCCCCTCCCGCTGCTATGAGCATATTTTCCTGCTGTCCAAGTCCCGCAGATACTACTACAACGCCGCAGCCGTTGCGGAGCCAATGGCGGAGTCCTCCGTCGCCCGGTACAAGCGCGGACGCTTTGGCGGCAAATATGCAAAGGAGGTCCCCGGGCAGGGTAATGTGCAGGGGCTGAACCGGACGCGCAGCGGCGGATATTACGACAATGCACAGATCCCGCAGCTTCGCAACAAGCGGGACGTGTGGCAGATCAACACCGTGCCGTACCGGGGCGGGCATTTTGCCGCCTACCCGCCCAAGCTGGCGGAAACCTGCCTGCTGGCGGGCTGCCCGCCGGAGGGCGTCGTGCTCGACCCCTTCCTCGGCTCCGGCACCACGGCGGCGGTGGCAAGGCAGCTTGGCCGGCACTACATCGGCATCGAGCTGAACCCGGACTACTGCAAGCTGGCACAGAAACGGATCGAAGGAGGTGAAGCCCATGAGCAAACGCTCGCCCCGGCTGCTGTTCACGCAGGAGGAGCGGACAGCGCCGGAACTGAAAAAGGCCGTCAAAAAAGCGGATAAAGCCTATCAAAAGCTGAAAAAGACCGAGGCGAAGATACCCAAGAAAACCGTAAAGCGGAAGCAGCGCACGGTAGACCCGCAGACCGGCAGGGTGACAACGCGCCTTTCCTTTGAGGAGGTGGACAAGAAGCGGCCGCCCTCCAAGCTCACCCATGCGGTGCGTGACGCGCCCGGAGCGGCCGCCTTGTCCGCCGTACACCGTGAGATTCGGGAGCATGAGCAGGACAATGTGGGTGTGGAGAGCGCCCACGGCGTGGAGCAGGCGGCGGAGCGCGCCGTGCGCCTTGCACAGCACGCCCACCGCTCTCACAAGGAGAAGCCATACCGCGACGCGGACCGGGCCGAGGTCAAGGCAGACCGCGCCAACCTCCGTGCGCTAGATAAGACGGCGCAGCACCACGACCCGGAGCTGTCCTCCAACCCCTATTCCCGCTGGCAGCAGAGGCGGGCCATCAAGAAGGAATACGCCGCCGCAAAATCAGCGGGGCGCGGCGCGGGAAACACCGTCCGCGCCTCCGAAACGGCGGTAAAGGGCGCGAGGAAGGCCGGCGAGGGGGCAAAGAAAGCCGGTGAGTTCATTCAGCAGCACAAGAAAGCCTTCCTCATTGCCGGCGGCATCGCCGCCATGCTGGTCCTTATCCTCTGCACCGTTTCCTCCTGCTCCATGCTGATTCAGGGCGGGGCAACCGGCGTGAACGTGTCCACCTACCCATCCGAGGACGCGGATATGCTGGCGGCAGAGGCCGCTTACTGCGCCATGGAGGACGAGCTGCGGGACTATCTGGACAATTACGAAAGCGCCCACGATTACGATGAATACCGCTATGAGCTGGATGACATCGAGCACGACCCCTATGTGCTGATCTCCGCCGTCACCGCCCTTATGGGCAGGGAGTGGACGCTTTCCGAGGTAGGCGGCATACTCGATATGCTGTTTGAAAAGCAGTATATCTTGACGGAAACCGTCGCCACGGAAACCAGATACCGCGCCGAAACGCGCACCGGCTACTATACAGATGCGGAGGGCAATCTGCACAGCTATGAATACACCGTGCAGGTGCCGTACACCTACTACATCTGCACCGTAAAGCTGGAAAACTTCAACCTCTCCCATGTGCCGGTCTATATCATGTCGCAGGATCAGCTCTCCCTTTACGCCATGTATATGGCGACGCTGGGCAACCGCCCGGACCTGTTCGGCGGCTCGGAGTACATCGGCAAATATTACGTCACCAAGTACGAGAAATACGAGATACCCCCGGAGGCGCTGGAGGACGAGCAGTTCGCCGCCATCATCAAGGAGGCGGAGAAGTATCTCGGCTACCCCTACGTCTGGGGCGGCAGCACGCCCGCCACCTCCTTCGACTGCTCCGGCTTCGTCAGCTACGTCTACAACAACTGCGGCGTGGGCTGGAACTTCGGGCGGCTGGGCGCTTCGGGGCTGCTGGGCGTCTGCACAAGGGTGTCCGCCGCCAACCTGCGCCCCGGCGATCTGGTGTTCTTCCAAGGCACCTACGACACGGCGGGCGCATCCCATGTGGGCATTTACGTCGGCAATGATATGATGCTTCACTGCGGCGACCCCATCCAGTACACAAGCCTCAATTCAAGCTACTGGCAATCCCACTTCCTTGCCTACGGGCGGCTGTCCCCACCCTGATCTCACTGAAAGGAGAAAAAAATGAACCCTAAGATTATAAAGCTCAAGGCTGAACGGGCGAAAAACGATGAAAAGATCGCTGCCCTCCGCTCCCGCAACAGGGAGCTTGACGAGAGCATCGTCGAGCTGGAGAATACCGACATCATCGGCCTTGCCCGCGCTACCGGCATGAGCATGGAGGAGCTGGCCCAGTTCCTCACACAGCTCAAAAGGGGCGGCGCGCCCTTTATCACACCCAATACCAAGGAGGATACGGACTATGTGCATGAAGAAGAATAACAACCGGCTGCTGCGCGGCGTCGCCGCCGTCCTTTGCCTTGCCCTGATGTTCCTCACCATGTCCGGCATGGCCATGGCGACGGATATGGAGGACGCCCCGGCAGGCGACGCGCCGGAAAGCACGCCGGAGATCGTGGCAGCCGAGCTTCCTGCCACGCCCGAAGAAACGCCGGAGCCCCCTCCGGCAGAGCAAGGGCCGGACACACAGGAACCGGCTCCCGCGCCGCCTGAAACGACGGAAACGCCGCAGCCGGAGGCGGAATACGCGCTGGACGCGGATATTCCGGCAGGCTGGCACAACGCGCCGGTGACGGTCACGGTCCGCATCAGGGACAAAAACAACGCGGGCTGGCATAAGGTAGAGGCGGCGCTGCGGGAAACCGCCGAAAGAACAGACCTGACGGAGCAGCTTGCCCACAACGGCCTCGCCCGCTACACGGTGCCGGACAACGGTATCGTGTTTTTCTTTGTTACCGACCCCTACGGCACGGAGCATACGCTGACGCTGGAGCTGCGCTGCATAGACCTTGAAGCGCCGGTCCTTCGCGCAGGCGTCAGCGGTGCGCTGCTGCGCGTGGAGGCCGCCGACACCCTCTCTGGCATAGCCGGGGTCTATGTGAACGATGAGCTTTATACCACACTGCAAAACGGCGAGTTCAGCGTCCGCATTGACAAAAACACGCGGGATTCCCACTTTTACATCATGGGCGTGGACAATGCAGGCAACCGCACGGGCTATGTGGTGATCGCCAACCCCTTCTATGAAAAGGAAGCGCCTGCGCCCAGCCCCACGCCGGAGCAGCACAGCGCCCATTGTCCCGCGGACTGCGATTGCAGAAAGCAATCCTCCGGCAATACCGGCAGCAACGGCAATACCGGCAGCAACGGCAGCAATATCGGTGCGGGAAAGCCCTCCAACGCCTCCGGCAGCACGGGAAAGACCGCTGCGGCACAGACGCCCGCCGCCACCGAGCCGGTAAAAACACAGGAGCCCGCCGGTACCGCCGCGCCTGTCACCATTGAGAAAGGGACGGGCTTTTCCCAAAACGGCAGCGCCGTCACCCGCGACCTGCTCTACGACAAGCACACCAACAAGCAGTTCATCGCGGTGGAAACCCGGAACGGTCATACGCTCTATCTGGTGATCGACTATGATAAGCCGCTGGATGAGGACGGAGATCAGTATGAAACCTACTTTTTGAACCTTGTGGACGAGAGCGACCTGCTTGCACTCATCGACGAGGATTCCGCCCCCGTCTGCTCCTGCAAGGACAAGTGCGAGGCAGGTGCGGTCAACACCGCCTGCGCAGTCTGCAAGACCAATATGACGGAGTGCATGGGAAAGGAAAAGGCTACGGAAAAGACGCCGGAACCCGACCCGACGCCGGATACGAGCGACAGCCCCGACAAGGACGGCGGCGAAAAGAAGTCCGGCAGCGGTCTTGTTGTGATTGTGCTGCTGCTCCTGATGGCGGGCGGCGGCGCGCTGTATTGGTTCAAGCTCCGTAAGAAGAAGCCCGACACAAAGGGACCTGTGGACTTGGACGATTACGACTACGGCGATGATGAGGACGAGGAATATGAAAACGAGGACGAGCCGGAGGAAACGGAGGACGCGGATGCATGACCCTTTTCACCAAAAACCCGCTGGAGCGACTGATGATGCAGCGCCCCTATCCGGGAAAAGAGGAAACGCCGCGCACCCCTGCCCCGGAGGGGCATTTCTGCCACGGCTGCGGGCGCTATGGGCTGGTCTGTATCCGGCCCTGTTACCGGGACACCGACTTGCGGGAGAAGCTGCGGGCGAAAGCGCCGGAGCGTTAGTCCCCGACCCTTGCCGCATTCTCCCACCGATGCTACAATGTACCCATGAAAGACCAAATGCAGCGGAAAAGGATGTGATACGGATGCTGAGCTTTGAACGGGTGCTGGAGGCATTCAGGGAGCACCTTACAGAAGATACCGGCGTGGAGGTGGTGCCGACCCGGCACGGTTATACCTATCTCACATGGGATGACAGGCGTGAAAATTGGGACACCGCTGAGATTTGCCTCACGCCGGAGGCGCTGTTGGACAGGCTGACCGGCGCGGTGGAAAGCTATGAACAGTGCCACCTTTTGGATGGAACACGGGACCCAACCGACGCCGAGCGCAAAGCCTTTGCCGAGGCTGCCGAGCGATACCGGAAGCGGTGCCTTGAACGGCCCTGACTCATATACGATTAGAAAAACAGACACGAAAAGCAGTCCTTCGGGGCTGCTTTTTGCTGTGCAGAAAAGGAGAAAACGAATATGACGCAACATAGATTAGTGATCGCGGAAAAGCCCTCCGTGGCCTTGTCCCTCGCCGCCGTGCTGGGTGCAAAGCAGCGGCACGACGGGTATCTTTCAGGAAACGGCTACCTTGTGAGCTGGTGCTTCGGACATCTGGCAGAGTTGGCGGGCGCGGATGTGTACGATGAAAAGTACGCCAAGTGGCGCTATGACGACCTGCCCATCCTCCCCGCAAGCTGGCGCTATACCCTGAGAGCGGACAAATCCAAGCAATTCGAGCTGCTGCGGGACCTCATGAGCCGGGAGGACGTGAGCGAGGTGGTCAACGCCTGCGACGCAGGGCGCGAGGGGGAGCTTATCTTCCGCACCGTCTACTACATGGCGGGCTGCACAAAGACCATGAAGCGGCTTTGGATCTCCTCCATGGAGGACGAGGCCATCCGAAAGGGCTTTGCGGAGCTGCGTCCGGGGCGTGAATATGACGGGCTGTATCAGTCCGCCCTCTGCCGCGCCCGCGCGGACTGGCTGGTGGGCATCAACGCCACAAGGCTCTTTTCGGTGCTGTACCACCGCACCCTCAACGTGGGGCGCGTCCTGTCCCCGACGCTGGCGCTCATCGTCCAGCGGGAGGCGGAGATCGGGGCGTTCCACCCGGAAGCCTTTTACACCGTGAGCCTCGGCTGCGGCAGCCTTGCCGCCGTGTCCGAAAAGCTCAGAAGCAAAGAAGCTGCGGACGCCCTCGCCGGCGCCTGCGCCGGTCAGCCGGTCACGGTCAGGACGGTGCATCGCACGGAAAAAACGGAGAACGCGCCCCGGCTCTACGACCTGACCGCGCTCCAGCGGGAGGCCAACCGCAGCCTCGGCTATACCGCACAGCAGACCCTCGACTACTTGCAGGCGCTCTATGAAAAGAAGCTCTGCACCTACCCCCGCACGGACAGCCGCTTTCTCACCGACGATCTGGAAGCCTCCGTGCCGGAGCTTGCAGCCGTGGCCGCCGTTATCTGCGAAACAGACGCGCCGGGGCGTGTGAACGCAGGACAGGTCTGCGACAGCAAAAAGGTCAGCGACCACCACGCTATCCTCCCCACCGCCAGCGCGGGCAAGGCGGATACCTCCGTCCTGCCGCTGGGCGAGCGCGAGCTTTTGCGCCTTGTGGCAGGGCAGCTTCTCCGTGCGGTCAGCGACGCCCACCACTATGCAGAAACTGCCGTTACGCTGGAGTGCGGCGGCGCTGTATTCACAGTCAAGGGCCGAACCACCCTCACACCCGGCTGGAAGCAGTATCTCGCGCAGGAAAAGCGGGACGCCGCGCTGCCGGCGCTGTCGGAGCTGTCGGAGGGGCAGGTATTGGATTGCACCGAAGCCGTCGTAAAGGAGGGCAAGACTGCGCCGCCCAAGCATTATACGGAGGATACGCTGCTCTCCGCCATGGAGACTGCCGGAAAGGAAGATATGCCGGAAGAAGCGGAACGAAAGGGGCTGGGAACGCCCGCCACCCGCGCCGCCATCATCGAAAAGCTGGTAGCCACGGGCTTTGTGGAGCGCAAGCGGGCGAAGAAGGCCGTCAGCCTTGTGCCTGCCCATACCGGCGTTTCCCTCATCACCGTGCTGCCGGAGCAGCTCCAGTCCCCGCTTCTCACCGCCGAATGGGAATACCGCTTGCAGCAGGTGGAGCGCGGCGAGCTTTCCCCGGACGAGTTTATGACCGGCATTGCGGAAATGCTCACGGAGCTGGTAAAAACCTATCAGGTCATCTCCGGCGCGGAGGTGCTGTTCCCCTCCGGCCGGGAGATCATTGGCAAATGCCCCCGCTGCGGCAGCGATGTGACCGAGAGCAAAAAGGGCTTCTTCTGCGAGAAAAACGACTGCCGCTTCGGGCTGTGGCGGGACAATAAGTTCTTTGCCGCCAAGCGCACCGCTCTGACAAAAAAGGTAGCCGCCGCGCTGCTGGCAGACGGGCGGGTGAAGCTCACCGGCCTCTACTCCGAAAAGACTGGCGGCACCTACGACGCCACTGCCGTGCTGGAGGATACCGGCGAGAGCGTCCGCTTCCGTTTGGAATTTGACAAGGGGGCGAGGACATGAAGCTCTCCAAGCTGGAGCAGGAAAGTATCATCCTCTACAACGAGGAAGAATCCACCGCCAGCATCTACACCCACGACCCCAAGCTGAAGCGCAAGCTCAAGCGCCTTGCGGAGAAATACCCGGACAAGGTGTACCCGGATAAGGCCGTCCATGCCGGAGCGGTAAGCTACGCCGTGCCGAAAAGCTGCGTCAGCGTCCGGGAGCCGTTCAGCGACGAGCGGCGCAGAGCCGCCAGCGAACGCGCCAAAAACGCCGGATATACGCCGCCCGCAAGGAGTATATACTCCGAAAACGAATAAGAACCGAGCGCCCGCACAGGAAAGCCTACCCCTGCGCGGGCGCTGCCATTTTAGGGGTAAACAGCCCATGAAATGAAAGGAAGTGCCTATGACACGAAAATCTCCGTATCCGACAAGAGCGGATTATCCAGCATTGATTGAAAACGCCAAGCCTGCGCTGCGCGAGCTGCTGGAAGCGGCCTCGTATGAACGGAGGATCGCCGTTCTCAACGAATGTTCTCTCGATGTGGTCAATACCGTCTGCACGATCATGGTGCTGGGGCGGCACAGCCTCTATCTTCGCCGCAAAAAGCCCTTCAACGCGCCGGACGCGGTTTTTGTCCGGTGGGCGGCGGACCTGTGGACGCTGCGTGAGCAGGACAAGGCAGGCGACATCCGCTATCTCTGCGGAAAAACGGATTTACGGGAATATCTTTCGCGGGGGCTTCAGCTCCTGCGTATCGACCTGATGAAAGGAGGAACCTATGCCAGAGAAACCCGGTAAAAACAGAGAACAGCTCAAGGAGATCACCGACCGCATCGAGGCGGGTATCCGCGACATCTTTGAATCCGGCGATATGGAAAAGTACCGCAATTATCTGCGAACCATGAGCCGGTTTCACAACTATTCCCTCAACAATCAGGCGCTCATCCACTTGCAGCGCCCTGACGCCACACTTGTGGCGGGCTACAACCGCTGGCGGGACAAGTTCTCCCGCCATGTGCTGCGGGGCGAGAAGGGCATCACCATCATCGCGCCCACGCCGTATAAGAAGAAAATCGAGCAGGAAAAGCTCGACCCGGACACCAAGCTGCCCATTCTGGACGCGGACGGCAAAATCGTCACCGAGGAAAAGGAAATTGAAATCCCCATGTTCCGCCCGGTCAAGGTGTTCGACTACGCCCAGACGGACGGAAAGCCCCTGCCGGAGCGCGTGGCCAGTCCCGTCGCCAACCTGACCGGCAGCGTGGAGAATTATGAGGCGTTCATGGAGGCGCTGCGCCGTTCCTCTCCCGTGCCGGTGGAGGTAAAGCCGCTGTCCGCGGATATGGACGGCTATTTCAGCCCCAAATCCCAGAGCATTACGCTGCGGGAGGGCATGAGCGAGGTGCAGACGGTATCCGCCGCCGTCCATGAGATCGCCCACGCCAAGCTCCACAACTACGGCTTGCAGCAGCCAGAGGAGCGCAGGCATAAGAGCCGCAATACAGAAGAAGTGGAGGCCGAAAGCATCTCCTTCATGGTCTGCGCCTACTTTGGCATTGAAACCGGCGCGAACAGCTTCGGGTATGTGGCAACGTGGTCGAAAAACGCCGAGCTGCCGGAGTTCCGTGCCAGTCTGGACACCATCAGCAAGACCGCAAACGGCATCATCACCGACGTGGAGAAGCATTTTGCGGAGGTCTGTCAGGAGCGCGGTGTGGAGCTTCCCAAGGACACGGAATATGAGCTTGTCACCATCCCTCCCTCCCGCACTGACGCGCTGGCCTTTGCCGCCGACTACGCGGCGTTCCTGCGCCGGGGTCTGAATGTTCCCGACAGCGCGGACAAACCCACAGCGGAGGCGGTGGCGGACAGGCTGCTTGCCGGTGAGGACACGGAACTGCGGAAGGAGCTGGAGGATTTCGTCAAGCTGGCAGACGAGATCGGCATCGACGACGGCTCTCATGGGCTGCTTGAACGCTTCAACGGCCTGTTCCGTCAAGAATGGCGGGCAAAGGAGGAACCGCAGCCGGAGGTTGAAACGGAAAAGCTGTATCTGGCAGACGACAGCAAATACGTCCATGTGCAGCGCACGGAGGAGGGCATCGACTACACCATCTATGACGCGGGAACAAAGAAAGCGCTGGATGGCGGGCAGCTTGACGCACCGGATATGACCCTTTCCGCGGCGGCGCTGGAGGTATGCAAGCTCCATGAGATTGGGAACGCCGCGCCGCTCTCCCTTGTCGATTCCGAAATGATTCAGGCTTTGCAGGAAGCAAATGAGCTGCCGCCGCTGCCGGAGCTGGAGCAGGGCTATCCCATGCCGGATACCAGCATCGGCTTTTTGGAAATGTATCAGTACGGCTACACGGACGGCAATGCCATGCTGCCGCTGACCAAGGAGCGCGCCATGGAGCTGTTCATGCAGGACGTTCCCGTATTTTTGCTCTACGGCGACAACACCGAGGCCATGGCGCTGGACGCCGAGGACATTTTCTCCCACACCGGCGTGTTCGGCGTGGAGCGCGAGGAATGGGACGCGGTGCGCGGCGTTGTGACGCTGAGCGAACAGGCGGACACGGAGAAGCTGTTTCTGGAAAACCCGCAGGACGCTTTCCTCATCTATCAGATCCGGCGCGGCGGTGAATTGGACGCTTACCGCTTCATGAACTATGACTACTTGCAGAGCAAGGGCGTCACGCCGGAGCGCGGCGGCTACGACGCGATCTACACCGGCGGGTTTATGGATTATGGGAATGCCAGAACCAATCTGGATATGATTTATCAGCGGTTCAACGTGGATCATCCTGCGGATTTCAAGGGACACAGCCTGTCGGTCAGCGACATCGTTGCCTTGAAGCAAAACGGCGTAGTATCCTGTCATTACGTTGACAGCATCGGCTTCCGGGAGCTGCCAAACTTCCTGAAGCCGGAGAATTATCTCAAAAATGTGGAGATGCTGCTGGAGGACGACTATGGCATGATCGACGGCATCATCAACAACGGTCCCAAACAGCCCACCGTGGCCGATCTGGAAGCGCAGGTCAAGGCGGGCTTTTCCATCTCCCTGACGGAGCTGGCTGCGGCCTCCCACCGTGAACAGAAGAAGCCCTCCGTGCTGGAAAAGCTCAGGGAAAGGACGCCGGAGCAGTCGAAAAACAAAACAGCGCCCAAACGGAGCGCAGAAAGAGAGCTTTGATATGAACGACAAGCATTTCACCCACGATGAAGTCAGCCTCATGAGCATCTACAACGCGGCAGGCACCCGCGAGGGCCTGATCGCAGCCCTCACAGAAATGCGGGGGTATCTGGACGCGGAGGAGGCCGAGCTGCGGGAGCTGACGGACAGCGCCCTCGCAAAGCTGCGCGGCATTACCGACGCGGAGTATGCCGCCTTTGACCTGTTCCCTGATTTCTGAACCTTTTATAGTAATTGATGACTTTTCGCCGTTGTGGTATGATATTCCTACCGTTAATTCTAAAGGAGGGATTGTTGTGCCAAAAGATGGGCAAGCAATGAGCAGCCTCGAAATGCGCAATCTTATACTTGAGGCATTGGCCGAGGAAGATAAAGCAAATACTCCGTATGGAATGACATTCAAAATGTACGGATACAAAGGGTGCGTATCTGATTTAAGAGCCATCGTAGAATACCTTGCAGTTAAGCACAATATTATAGATAAGGAAGTAGAATTTTCTGCCACTGCGTGGGGAGTTCCCGGTGGGATGCGCTATTACAAACGTAATACGAATTTTGATGATGATGAATTAAATCTGTTTACAGAAGAAGTTCACCAGTTGATGTTCCAAAATGTGCTATCACCCGGAGCAACCCGAAACTATGGCGATGATTGGCCGTACTTTCATGTGACAAAATACGGACTTGAATGTTTGAAATATAAAGATGTCCTCCCCTATGATCCAGACGGTTATTTGCGGAGACTATCAGCTATTGTTTCCGTAGACGAATGGGAAAAATTCTACGTTGCGCAAAGTCTCCGTTGCTTTAACGCTGGCGCATTGGAAGCCTCAATCATTATGCTGGGGTTAGCTGGTGAATATCTGGCTGGTAAGCTCATTGACGCTATGGACGCATTTCTTGCCAAGAATGAGCAGGCGCTATCTACGCAGTTTTCAACAGCTTTGTCAGGATTAACACAAATATCAAGGAAATATGCTGAATACGATAAAATTCTAAAAGAAGTCCTGAAGCAAACGGATGGATCAGGCAATTGCAAGTATCCAGCACTCAAATCGTTATCCCCACAACTTGATGTTCCTGCAAAGACAGTCTATGCAACATTTCTTAGGTTGACCAGAAATGAACTTGCCCATCCCACCGATGTCAGAATGGACAGAATTGAATGCCTGACCATGCTGATAAGCTACATCAAATATTGTGAAACACAGCATCAGTACCTTGATTTTTACACTTCAAACACATAAAAATTCAATACTTGCACAGGTGCAACCAGAAATGGTTGCACCTTTTGCTTTCAAAAGGAAGTGAAAATAGTGAACAAAATGCAATTCTATGCGGAGCAGGCGGAGCGCACCGCGCGGCAGATCACCGGCAGCCATTTAGCGTGGACGGCGTTCCTGACCACCGCCGCAAGGCTGTATAAATACCCCTACAACGAGCAGCTCATGATCTATATGCAGCGCCCGGAGGCCACCGCCTGCGCGGAGTACGACTTCTGGAACGAGAAGATGGGGCGCTATGTCCGGCGCGGCAGCACGGGCATCGCCCTCATCGACGCTACCGGCTACAAGCCGCGGCTCAAATACGTCTTTGACGTTTCCGACACCGGCGGCAAGGAAAACGCCCGCCGCGTCAACTTGTGGGAGCTGAAAGACGCGCATACGGACAGCGTGAGCGCCATGCTGGAGCGTAATTACGGCGTTTCCGGCAAAAACGGCCTTGCGGAGCAGTTCGAGAGCGTTGCTTCCCAGCTTGCTGCGGAATACTGGCGCGACCATTCCCGCGACATCCTCGGCATCGTTGCGGATTCCTATCTGGAGGAGTATGATGATTACAACATCGAGGTGGCGTTCAAAAACGCCGCGGCGGTCAGTATCACCTACTCCCTCATGTCCCGCTGCGGGATGCAGCCGGAGGATCACTTTGAACACGAGGATTTTTTCAGCATCTTTGATTTCAACACCCCGCGCACGGTGGCAGCCCTCGGCACGGCGGTCAGCGAGATCAATGAACAGGTTTTGCGGCAGATCGAAGTCACCATACGAAATTATGAGCGCGAACACAGCGCAGAAAGGACGGCAGAGCATGGAGAACAACCTGACTTACACGATGAACGGAGATTACCTGATTCCCGACATGAAGATCGAGGTGCCGGAGCAGCCCCTCGGCAAGTACGGGCGGATGCGCCAGAAGTACCTGAAGGAGCATCGCCCCATTCTCTGGAACCAGATGATCTTGGAGGAGACCCTGTTCCCGCACCTGCTGGAGATCGAGCAGGCAGCGCAGAGCCGCTTAGAGCAGATGATGCCGGAGCTGGCATCGGAGGCGGGAGCGACGGAGGCGCTGAAAGCCCGCGACCCAATGAAATGGGTGGGCCTGATGAACACCTGCAAGGCGCAGGCCGAGGAGATTATTCTGGACGAGCTGATCTACGCATAACAGAACACCCCACGCGGGGCGGTCAGCTATCCTTTTTCCCCACCGAAGCGGAACAGATTACAGCCATAGAAGAAGCGGAGAGCGTTGCGCAGACGCCCTTCGCTTTTTCCGTTTCTCAGGAGCAGCTTGACCATGTGCTGCGGCTGGGCGGCAACGAGGACGATACCCGCATGGTCATTGCCGCCGCGTTCCAGAAGCAGAAGTCTGTGGAGGACATTGCCGCGCTGCTGCAAAGCACCTTTCACGGCGGCAATGGCTTTAAGACGCCGGAGGGCGAGCTTTCCGCGTGGTACGCCGTAGACGGCATCCACATCGCTCCCGGCAGAAGTGCGGAATATGTGCGCAGCGCGCAGGTAATTGCATGGCAGGACGCCGCCGCGCGTATTTCTGAGCTTATGGACAGCGGCGCGTATGCCTCCAATGTGGAGCTTACCGAGGCAGGGCAGCATGAGCGGATGCAGCTTGCCCAAGCCCTCTGGTATCTGAAACACGACCTGAGCGACGAGGCGCGGGAACAGGGCTATCTCTCCTGTATGGATACGCTGCGGGGCGGCGGATTCCCTGATGAAACGGCGCGGCTGGCGGAGCAACTGACAAACACAGATTTCCGTGAAACGCTCTCCGGCGAGTTCGCACAGTTTTACGCCGCACATGAGCAGGACAGAAGCCTGCTGCGCTTCCATTACCACAAGCTGGAGAACATCTGGCAGAGCCTGCGGGACCTGTCCTTGCCCCGCAGGGAGTATTCCTCCGAAATGGCCGCAGTGCCGGAGCTGGCACGCTTCATCACGGAGGACGAGATCGACCACGCGCTGGATCGCGGCAGCGGTGTCGAGGGCGGCAAGGGCAGGATCTACGAATACTTCACCGCCGACCATACCGGCAAGGAAAAGGCAGCTTTCCTCAAAGATGAGTACGGCATAGGCGGGCGCTCCCATGCCGTTTCCGGTGCATCCCATAGTGATGAAAGCCACGACAGCCGCGGAATTGTCCTGAAAAAAGCAGGCTGTGCCAATGTGGAGCTGAGCTGGACGAAGGTGGCCGCAAGGATTGACAGCCTCATTCAGAAGGACCGCTTCCTCTCTCCAAGGGAAAAGGAGCGCTACACCCAGCTTCAGCGGGAAAAGGAAGCGGAGCGTGAACTGCCAACACAGGCACAGATTGACTACAATGCCATCAAGGAAGCCCACCCGGACGACATCGTGCTGTTTCAGGTGGGCGATTTCTTCGAGATGTACGGCGAGGACGCAAAACAGGCGGCGGAGCTGCTTGATCTCAACCTCACCACAAGAGCGATCCCCGGTGCTGGCCGTGTGGAGATGTGCGGCGTACCGTCGCACAATTTAGAGATGTATGTAGAGAAATTGCGCGATAAGTATGATGTGACGATTGCCGAAGCGCCAGACTTTAGAGGTGAGCGCCACATTTACACGCTGCGCTCTATCGACCATGAAGCAGAAGCCGCCATCAATGCCTATGAAGCAGAGTTCGGCGCGGATGGGACAAGGGTGTTCCGCGACCCCGCCGCAGTTCAGCCGCAGCCGACCGTGGCCGAGCTGTTTGAACAGTATAAGCTGACCGTGGGCAACACGCTTGTCGCGGACGACGCTTTCCTCAACGCCTGCCGCAATTCCGACCGTCAAAACGCCTATCTGGAGGGCGCGGCGGCAATCCGGCGCATCGTCACAGAATCCGGCGATTTGCAGCTCACACGGCTCTATTTCGATATGCCCGCGTTCCACAACCGGCTGCATCAGGAGCTTTTGGACGAGCTTTACCCCACGCTGGCAACGACGGTTACGCCCTCGCCCTACAAGGTCACGCAGGCGGACATTGACGCGGCCTTGCAGCAGTGGAACGGCAGGATTGAAAGCAAGCACGCAGTTGTCCGCTATATGAAGGCTCATGCCCGCGACCGGGACACCGCCGCATGGCTGGCACGGGAGTACGGCTTGAAGGATACCTCTAAACCGCTGCAACTCTCCGTGGGCAATTCCGAGCCGGTCACGCTGTCATGGGCGAAGGTGCAGCGGCGCATTGCGCAGCTCATTCAATCCGATAACTTCTACACCGAGCAGGAACAGGACAACTTTGACAATATTGACCCCATCGCCATCCGGGAAGCGCTTGCTGAACGCGGTATTGTAAATGGGCAGGTTGTGGATGCGGAGGCTAATCGCAACAGCCCCTTCGTCCGGCAGGTCATGGCGGATGTAGAGCGGATCGCGGCGCAGGAAGCGCAGGCGGCGCACATGGACTCACCGGACCGTTTTTCCATCCGTCTGCACCCCAACGAGGGCGGCATTACCGGCATCTGGGACTCGGCCCTTGACCGCTTCTATGAGGAGGGTGGGCAGGTGCTTCGCTTCGCGGAGCAATCCAACGCCATTGACTACCTCTCCAGTATTCAGCGCAGCCGCGGTATGGAGCCGGACGCGCCGGTTTTCACAACGCCGCTGGGGAATGCCTATCGCGTGGGCGACGGCTTTTCTTCCACCGCAGCCGAACAGTGGGATACTCTGATGGTGGTCGAGCGTGTAGACGAAGATAATGTTTGGTACACTCTGCCAAGCGTCCCGGAGCAGGAAACGGTCAGCGTAGACCGAACCGTTTTTGAGCGTTACCTCGACACCGGCTATTTCTTCGCTACGGAGCAGACGCAACCTGTCAAGGAGATCACTGCCGAAAACGAACAGGAAAACATGATTTTTCGTGTGCCGTATGCCGTGGGCGATACCGTCTATCTGGACAACACGCCCTTTGAGATCACGGAGGTCGGCGCGCTCAATGTGCAGCTTCGTGACCCTGCGCTCCGCTATCCCTGTCTCTTATACACATCTCCGAGCCCACGAGACTAGG
>ENA-OZAB01000811-OZAB01000811.1-human-gut-metagenome-genome-assembly--contig:-NODE-811-length-15612-cov-6.993958_pt1 | contig 15612 bp, 17 predicted proteins | sample MGYA00243297_ERZ653491 | MGnify/ENA primary metagenome ERZ653491 (study PRJEB26926, sample SAMN06165154) | human gut metagenome | biome: ENVO:00009003; feature: ENVO:2100002; material: ENVO:00002003... | reverse complement strand
CGGCAGCGTCAGATGTGTATAAGAGACAGGTACAGATCCATAGCGGTATCCAGCTTTTCAATCAGTCCTCGGTAATCCACAATGAGGCCGTAGTCCTTGCCTTCATACAGACGATTGGTGCGGGCAATAGCCTGGAGTAGGCCGTGTTCTTTCAACTCTTTGTCGATGTAGAGCACCTGGCAGATGGGGGCATCAAAACCGGTAAGCAGCTTACTGCACACAATAAGAATATCGATGTCCCCTGCGCAGAACTGGTTCTTCATTGCCTCTTCGTAGGCATCTGCGTCACCGTAGCGGTTCATCATTTTATTCCAGTAGGTAATGACCTTATCGTCGGCACCCTCGTCTATATCGTCTACACTTTCCCGCAGATCAGGCGGTGAGATCACCACGGCACAGTTCAAATCCCCAAATTGCTCAAAACACTCCAGATACCGAATTGCATCCCGCTTGTAGTTAGTGGCCAACATAGCCTTAAAGCCGGTATCTTTGTACCCATCAATGAAGTGCTCATTGATATCCAGAGCGATCCGCTTGATACGGGCATCGGTGGAAGTCAGGCGGCGAATACTGCTCCATTTCCGGGAAAGGTCATCCCGCTGCGCTTCCGTGAGCCGTTTGGTGGTCTGTTTGAACCAGAGATCAATATTTGCCTCGTCCACATTCTGTTCCACAAAGCGGCCTTCGTAAATGAGCGGCACAATGGCTCCGTCATCCACACCGTCCTTGATGGTATATTTGTGGATCAGCTTACCGAACTTCGCCATGGTGTTCTTCTCTTTTTTCATCAAAGGAGTACCGGTAAAGCCGATGTAGCAGGCATTGGGGAACACCGCCCTCATTTTGGTGGCCAGCAGGCCATAGTTGGAGCGGTGGCTTTCATCCACCAGCAGAAACACATCCCGTGAAAAATTCTTGTGCTCCATTTTTTCAGCGGTGTTGAACTTATTGATGATGGTAGTGACCACATCCGCCTTGCCGCTATTCAGCAGCTCTACCAGATTCCGTCCACTGGTAGCTCTGGCCGGATTAAGACGGGTGTGAGCAAAGGTGGCCGCGATCTGGCGATCCAGTTCCTTACGGTCAGTGACAACAACAACTTTGGGGTTGCAGTCGGACAGTTCCATTAAGATATACTTTGCCAGCATAACCATGGTCAGACTTTTTCCGCTGCCCTGGGTGTGCCAAATGACGCCGCTTTGACGGTTGCCCTTTTCGTCTGGCTGTTGAACGGTCTTGATAATCTCTTTGATGGCAAAATACTGCTGATACCGGCAAATCTTCTTTACATTGGCGTCAAAGAGGACAAAGTACCGGATCAGTTCCATGACCCGTTCTTTGCTGAACAGAGAAATCAAATTCCGATCCTGCTCAGTGGGGGTCCGGTCAGTCACATACTGGGCCAATGCCTCTTCCTGAAAAGCGGCGTCTTGTTCCTTCCACACATTCCAGAATTTCTTGGGCGTGCCGGTGGTGGCATACTTCACAGCGTTTTTATTGGTCGCCATCACGATCTGAGCAAACTTGTAGAGCTGTGGGATATACTCCTTTTGCTGGTTGCGGATGTTCTGCTCCACAGCCTGTTCCACACTGATTTGTGGAGCTTTACACTCAATGACAGCGAAGGGAATACCGTTGATAAACAGCACGATATCCGGCCGGGCATTGTGAAGCTTGTCCCGGCTGTCTACTGCAAACTCCTCGGTAACATGGAACAGGTTGTTCTCCGGATGTTCCCAGTCAATGTATTTCAGATTGAAACTGAGGGTTTTACCCTCACCTACAGTCTCTGGATAGCTTTTGCCCAGCAACAGGGCATCATAGATTTTTTCACTGGAGCGGATCAGGCCGTCAGTTAAAGGCTCGTCCAGATCTTCCATAGCCCGCTCGATGTTGGCGGCGGAAAACTCGTTTTCCGCACCGGCGAAGGCATAGCGGTTGAGCCGCCGCAGCTGGCCTCGGAGGATGTCTTTCAGCAGCACGTGGTATCGGCTGCCTCTCTGCGCCTCGCAGTCCTCCGGGGATATGTAGGTATAGCCCATGGACCGCAGCAGATCAATGGCCGGCTGCTGGCTGATATTCTTTTCTAAGTACAGGGATTTGTCCATGGTTGCCTCCTTTCGGAAATATCAGTAAAAGCAGGAATAGCGGGGCGGGAAATCCCGCCTCGCTCTCCTGTCTCTGGATTTACTTTTCTTTGCGGACTCCCTTAAAAGGAGTGCCATCCTTTTTGACATCCATAAAACGACCGGTGTCGCTGTCTCGCTTTACCCATTGTTTTGTAACAGGGTTGAATGTCTGAGAACGGTCTTTTACCGCACCGTTTCTATGTCCGTCACCGCTGGGGGGATTGGTTGCCATGCGTTTTCACCTCCTTTCAATACCACCTGTGCATGGCAAAATAGGCAAGGGTTGCCTCACAAATCTCCTCAGGAGACTTGCCCTGGTCAATAATTTCTTTCAGGTCAGACTTCATCTTTTCCGTGTAATTCTGCCCATTGTCCACAACCTTCTTTAGCAGTTCTTTGAAGGTATGTTCCTGCATTTCTTTTTCCGTCATGTTTTCACCCTCACAATGCCCGTCAGCAAAAGCTGTACCAGAGCTTTTTTCTTTTGTTTTTCCTGTTCGATGTCCTGCCGGAGCAGGCCAATTTCTCGGTCAGCAGCAGAAAGGACTTCAGCAATGGCAGTTTGTTCTTTCGTGTCCGGTGGATAGCAAACCTTGATTTTCTTAAAATTCTCATATTTTAAGTTTCGAGTATCGTCTACTAAGCCTTGAGAAAAACGATAAAACAGGAAGATAATCTCCGGCGTTTTGAAAAGATACGCAAAGTACTTTGCGTTAATTGATGAACTTGGCTTTAAAATTGTATAGGCCGGACTAACAATACCTTCATAGTCGGAATATGCTGAGACTCCCTGCCACATCCGCATTGTGTTATATCCAATGTCTCCAACACAAACTCTCAAATATTTTGATTTGTCCTCGCTGGAATTGTCTTTCAAATCCAACTCTTTTCTTGGAATGATACCTTGGGCTCCTGTAATGGCCAACATTTGTAAGCCTTCATAGTTTGTTTCTTTGCGTTCAAGAAACAACTTACCCAAACGATCCACTTTCCACGCTCCATTAAACCCTGGCAGACGCTTTTTGCCTGTCAAAAGCTGCTGCATGAGATACTTTTTCTGCCGCTGCTTTTCGGCAAGGCGCTTTTCTTTCAACTCAATTACCTTGTCCTGAGTGATGAGGATGGCGGCAATTTTATGCTGTTCTTCAATGGGGGGCAGTATGACTTTGCTTTTCAAAAAACGATCTTGCCCCAGAGTTTTGTTTCGCCCTGCACCTCCAGGAGAGGCTGCCTCCAGAATATCGGTTCCTCGCTTTGTCAAAAAATAAGAAATCAGGTAATCGACATCAACCCTATCGCTTACAGGACGGTACATCGGAAAACGGTGGGAACCAATCATTCCTACTTCAGATTGTGTGGTCTTTCCGATTGCCTGTTCCCATGCGAAAACAATATTCACTATAAAGCAGTCCGGCTCAATCCAAAAGACCGCCTTGTTTCCCAGCGCTGCACCTGTAACGGGTTCTTTATAGAAGAGGCCTTTTCCATGGGAACGGATACCGATTTGAGTGTACAATTCGTTAGGCTTAACCTCCACCGGCTTCTCCACACGGCTAAGGCAATCTCCAAGCATATGCACATCCCAATCAGCAGGGAGAATCCCTGCTTTTGCTTTTTTATATCCATCAGGAACATTTCCGTACCGGATTTGCTCAATTCTCTGTTTGATTTTTGAGGTCATTTTTTACCCCCATACTTCTCGCCTATCTCCATAAGACTTTTTAGACTTTCTGGGTTTCTAATCAACTCGGGAAGAATCTGAGCAAGCAGTTGTTGGTTGAATTGTGCACTCGACGGGGTATTTGCTTGTTCCCCACTATGTTGGATGGCTGCCGCAGTATTTTGAATTTGCATCTTTCGTAAAATGGTCTCCTCCTGCAATTTTTCCGAAAGTCCGTTCGGGTAATATGTGTGCTTGATGTCATCCCAATGTATTTCACCCAAATTTAGAGATTTTGACATTACCTCTAATAATTTCAAATGCTTATCCTCAATATTGGGATTTAACTCAGGCCGTTTATTTGCCTCGTTTAGAAAATCTTTATATGCCTCTCGAACCATTTTATCTTTATAAAAAACAATATCAATTGAATTTAGTGCTTTTACGCTTTCCTCAGAAGAAATCATGTAGCGATAAGACATGAGTGTTTCAAAGATGCGCATTTTGCTCGCAAAAATTTCTGCACGTCGCTGCCACCAAATAGTAAGTAATGTTGCTAACAAACCAGAAATTAGCGCAGTAATAATAACCAAAGCAATGTTTTCCATATCTTTTTCTCCTTTTATGGTTTCAGCCGCTTCACATCTTCGGTGAGCTCGTCCACATCATCCGCCGCTTCCAGCGCCCGGCGGTGGGCGTCGTACTGCTCATATTGCTCCAGCGCCAGTTTTTCCGCCACTTCCCGCTTGACGGTGCCGAAATTCTCCAAAACCTCCCGGCCATTGAAGCGCAAAAAATCACCCAGCTTGCTCTCCCAGTCCGCCATGTGCATGGGGTGGTGTCCCTTGGCCTGCAGCTCCGCATAGTCCAGATACATATTCACAATAAGATTCAGCGTGCTGATTTCATCATGTGTCATATAGTTTTTGGCCACCGTCACATCGCCCCGGCGCACCTTGGCTCCCTTGAAAGAAGTAAGACCCATGTTGTCCTTGGAAGCGTCGGCCCGCTTGGCAATGAGTTCCGGCGCAGTGTGGCCCGTGGCGGCATATTCCAGCTTGTTCTGCACCGACTTGAAGAAGTTCTGGGCAATCTGGCTTTTGCTGTCGTAGTCCACCGAGAGTGCGAAAATCTCCTTGACCTTCTGATACACCCGCTTCTCACTTGCACGGATATCCCGGATGCGCTCCAACAACTCATCAAAGTAGTCAGCGCCGAATTCACGGGGATTGCGCAGCCGCTCGTCATTGAGGGCAAAGCCCTTCTTCATGTACTCGGTCAGAATACTGCTGGCCCACCGACGGAAGTGTATGCCCACATTGCTCCGCACCCGATAACCAACGGCCAGAATCATGTCGAGATTGTAGTAGTCACGCTCTCTGGTCACATGCCGGGTACCCTCAGTTTGAACTGTTCGGAATTTCCGAACAGTTGCTTCGGGTTCCAATTCTCCGTCTTTGAAAATATTGCTGATGTGCTCACTGACGGAAGACTTGGCTACCTGGTAAAGCTCACACATTGCTTTTTGAGTCATCCAGATGGTATCTTCCTCAAAATAGACATCGATTTTGGTATCGCCCTTTTCATTTTGGTAAATTAGGATTTTACCGGTATTCGCCAGTTCACCGCTCATAATCCCAGCTCCTCCAGATAGCTCTTCATCTGTGCCTGAACCTCAGCCAATTCTGCCTCAATATGGGCAATGTTCCTCTGTACCTCGTCGATATCCACCAGTTCTTCTTCCTCAAAGGTATCCACATACCGGGGGATATTTAGGTTGAAGTCGTTCTCCTTGATCTCGTCGAAGGAGGCCACATAGCTATACTTATCCTCGTTCTGTCGTGCTTGATAGGCATTGACAATGCGGGTGATGTCGCTGTCCCGCAGAATGTTCTGGTTTTTCCCCTTCTCGAAATTTCCGTCCCCAGAGGCATCGATGAACAACACATCCCGGCAGGTGCGGTTCTTCTTGAACACCAGGATACAGGCAGGGATACCGGTGCCGTAAAACAGGTTGGCAGGGAGGCCAATGACTGCATCCAGCAGGTTCATCTCCACCAGCTGGCGACGGATTTTACCCTCGCTGGCCCCGCGGAACAGAACACCATGGGGTAGCACCACTGCCATGCGGCCGTTTTCCGCATCCAAGCTGGAAAGCATGTGCAACACAAAGGCGTAGTCGCCTTTGGAAGTGGGAGGAACACCCCAATTAAAACGGTGATAAGGGTCCAGTTCAGCGGACATTTTCTTCTTGCCTTTGCTGTCCGCTTCGGCCTCTGAGAGGAATCCACTGTCCCACTTATCCAGACTGAACGGCGGATTTGCCACCACCACCTGGAAGCTCATCAAATCATCGTCCTCAACATTCTGAGGATTGGAGAGGGTATCGCCCTGCCAAATTCTGGCGTCATCCACACCGTGCAGGAACATATTCATGGTGCAGAGAGCCCAGGTCTGTGCGTTGAGTTCCTGGCCATAGATAGCGACCTTGCCACTGGGTACTTTCTTATAGGCTTTCAGCAGCAAACCGCCGCTGCCGCAGGTGGGGTCGTAGATTCGGTCGTTCTCCTTGGGCTGCACCAGAGAGGCCACCAGTTCAGAGACCTGGCTTGGGGTAAAGAACTCTCCACCCTTTTTTCCGGCATCAGAGGCGAACATAGCAATCATGTACTCGTAGGCATCTCCGATGATATCGGCGGAACCCAGCTGACTGGGACGCAGATCCAGACCGTTGAAATCCTCCAGCAAGTTGCGCAGGGTAGCGTTCTTCTCTTTGGGTTCCCCAAAGTCTACCTGAGAGTTGAAGTCGATGGCCCGGAATACATTGCGCAGCTTTCCACTGTTGTGTTCCTCGATATGGTTCAATGCCACATTGATTTTCTGGCCTATTTCAGCATCGTTCCGGTTGGCATAGAGATAGTCGAAGGTGGACTGCTCGTCCATTGCAAAGCGTTCCCGGCTCATGGCCCGTTCCACCCGGCGCATATCCCCGTCATACTGTTTGATATACCCTTCGCGCCTCTCTTTGGAAACATCGCTGAGGTACTTTACGAACAGCATAGAGAGGATATAGTCTTTATATCGGGAACTGTCAATCTTGCCGCGGAAACTATCACAGGCGTTCCACAGGACCTGTTCAATATCTTTTCTGGTTGTCATCTTCATTTCCCTTTCTTTGCTCTTTTGTACGCCTGATTCAGTACACCAGCATAATACTTTTCTTTTTCATCTGCCAACATCCTAAGTAATTGGCGTTCTCTTTTGGCCAGCAGATTGAACTGGGAGATTTTACGCTGATCCTCCACGGAAAGAAGGGCCAGTTCAAAGTCAGCTAAAAATCTTGCGTTAACTGCGCCAAGCATATTACTGGTTGCATTCTCATAAATTTTTCGTTTTATCTTTTCTGTATTCAGCAACCAAAAAAGATACTCCGGCAACAGGTTCTTATCTTCAACTCGAATCACTACAAAGTTTGAGGAAACCACCATTCCAGATGTAGTTTCATCAATCAGAACTGCTGTATAGGGAGCTGTAAGGCGGACAATGATATCTCCGCTTTGCGAGAGGTATTCTTCTTTCAGCGGTTCTTTTGCTTCATAGATATCGGCCTCTTTCAATTGAATTGTCCCTTCCTGCTGGATACACCGCAGATTAATCAAGGGATATCGATACTCACTTGGCTCTTTGGCCTGTTTTCTCGACAAGACCAGGCCGCTGCGAACACTCGCAAGGTCCTGCAATTTCATCTTTTCACCTCTTTTGTCATGACCGATAAATAACAGACGTGTTATAAAAAATTTTGCTTTTGGACTATTCCCATTATATGCTAGCCAGTCGAATTTGTCAACAATAAAAATTGTCATGGTTCAAAAATAACTTACATCTAGTGGGATTAACTTTTATCGTTCATATAACTGACGCTTTTTAGGTAGTTGGCAATGTCACCGTTCAAAATCAGCTCGGCATAGGCCAGTGGATCATTGTAGATCAGCCAGTCCAACTCCGACCGCTGGTACATACTGTTCGCTACCTCATTTTCCACGGCAGTGCAGTCGATGGAGAGCAGCGTTCCGTCCTCCAAACACAGCTCCACGCAGGCGGTGTCCATGTTAAACTCACAAGATACAATATTTCTCATAGTCGTTACCTCCTGATATTTGAATTGTAGATGATTTTGTGCAGCGTTACAAGCAGCATTACGACTGTTTTAGTTTCCGGCAAGCAATGCTTGTGGCTATCCATATGCCACAAACTGCTTGTTGAGGGTAACGCCCCCAAGCCCCCATTGAACACAGAATTTCATTCTGTGGCTGCGCGTTCTGCGAACGCTTTTTGTCTGTACCCTATGCCCCGTTTCGGGGCATAGGGGTGCGTGAATCGCTCACCCCTTTTGCTAATATGATATGCTCTAAAATAGAGTTTTCCCTGGAAGATGGGGTGGCAAAACACCACCCCATCCGGAATACCTTTCAGTAAGGAAAATTCTCTACAACAGGCTTTTCAAAATGGGAATTCTTTGTCCGACACAGTAGCCACCTATTTCCCTCTGCCAGCAAAAACAGGAGCGTGACACGCTCCTGTCCCTGCCGACAAGGAGAAAACTTTTGTGCTAATCGCAACGGTAAAATTAGTCCGACCGGAAACCTTATCTCACCACCGAAAATCCGGGAACACTCCACGCTTGTCCAGGTATTCCTGCCGGGCCTGTTCCCGTTCTTCCGGGGTGGGCGCAGTCTTATATTTTGCATACAGCTCACACCGCACCAGCGCATCCAATTTCTGCTCCAACCCCTGGCGAATTTCTTCGGCACAGTCATCATCATAGGCCAGATGGTATTCCACCAAAGCCACAAAAAGCTCATAGGGAATTTGTACACTTTTCATATCCATTTTCCTCCCGTGACGGTCGTGACGATGGTGACGGTGTTTTACACACCATCAAAATCACCGTCACGACCGTCACCATCGTCACGCTTTCTCCGAAACAGGAGTCAGCTTGATCCTTCGCCCAGCATGGATACGGGAGTTTGTATACTGGATATTATGCTCCAACAGCAGACGTCCCGAATTGACATTCAGGTGTTTGGTCAGGGTGTTCGGCAGCATATCGATTTGTAGGAAAGAAACCAGCTCTGTGGGGCTGCCACTCCAGGGTTCCTTTACCAACTTTGCGATTGCTTCCAGCACCGGGTCCGGCGGCTCTTTATACAGCTCGTTTTCCATGCGTTCCAGGTTCCAGATCTGGGTTTGAGGGTCTTTCTTCAAGTAGAGGATCTGGTCCGGCTGGTCCCTTCCCACCACCTTGATGGTAGCGTCCAGTTCCGTGCGCTTTTTCTTCTGCATCAGCAGGGAACCGTCTGCACAGCCCAGTAGCCCAGTGGTGCCGGAAATCGTCTCAAAAGAATCGTCTGCCTGCTGCTTCCGGGTGTGGTGGACGGTCAGCACACAAATACCATGCTGATCGGCAAACTGCTTGATTCTGCCGATAATCTCATAGTCACTGGCGTAGCTGTATGCTTCACCGCTAACCTCCCGGATCTTCTGCATGGTGTCGATGATAATGAGCTTGGTGTCCGGGTACTCCTGAATGAAGTTTTCCAGCTGTTCGTCCAGCCCGTTTCCGATTTTTCCGGCCGTGGTGGCAAAGTGGAGATTGGGAGTGTCATTCACTCCATACATCATAAACATCCGGCTCTGGATGCGCTGAAAATCATCTTCCAGCGCAAGGTAGAGCACCGTCCCCTGATGGACCTTATAGCCCCACAAGTCCTGCCCAGTACTGACGTGGTAGGCAATCTGGGCCACCAGGAAGGACTTGCCGATTTTGGGCGCTCCGGCAAGGATATATGCCCCTGCGTAAAGCAGCCCTTCCGCCACCGGCGGCCTGCTCATATAAGCGGTCTGGAACAGCTCCGTCATGGTGAGCGTATGCAGATATCGGGGGGCTGCCATACGCTGCATCCTACGGTACACTTCTTCCAAGCTCTCCGGGGAATTTACAATTTCATCGTTGATTTCTTCCCCGGAAGTGGGTATACTATTTTCATAAGTTTTGGAGATTGACTGCCCATCATCTGCGCCAACAGATGAGCCCTGGGCGGTCATTTTCTTTTTTTCATTGATCATAGGCGAAATCCTCCTGCATTCCGTTCATAATGGTGGCGATCATACGGATGGTGTCCAGCAGCTCGTCGTTCACGCCCTGCCCGGCTTCGATCCGGCGCAGCTCGTCCAGCACGGCGGCCAGCTGATCCCGCAGGGCCTTGTAGACCCTAGGGTTACCCTGGACCACCACATCCCGTTCCAGCAGCCGTCGAATGATGTAGTCCTGCTTGGTCAGGCCGGTGAGCTTCACCAGGGCTTCCAGATGGAGATCCTCCTCCGCCGATACCCGGAAAGCCACCGTCTTGTTCCTCCAGCGGTTGTGGTTGTCATAGTTCTTCTTGAACATTTTCTTACACTCCCTTCTCATTTTTCAGTGAATCCAGCTTATCGGCCATTTCCACCTGACGGGTGGGGAACAAATGAGCGTAGCGGTAGGTGATGTCGATGCTCTCGTGTCCTACGCGCTCCGCAATAGCCAGGGCAGTAAAGCCCATGTCGATCAACAAACTGATGTGGCTATGTCTCAAATCGTGTATGCGAATCCTTTTCACCCCAGTTTGCTTGCAGCCACGGTCCATTTCCCGGTGAAGATAGCTTTTGCTGATGGGGAACATCCGGCTGTCCGGCTCCACGCCATAGAGCTGCTTAAGGTAGTCCTGAAGCTCGTCACAGAGAAACTGGGGCATCTGAATCACCCGGTTGCTCTTTGGTGTCTTGGGGGTGGTAATGACATCCTGCTTGTTGAGCCGCTGATAGGACTTATTGATGGTGAGGGTGCGCTTCTCAAAATCGAAGTCCGCCGGGGTCAAGGCCAGCAGCTCACCCTCCCGGATGCCGCACCAGTAAAGCACCTCAAAGGCGTAGAAGGACAGCGGCTTATCCATCATGGCCTCGGAAAACTTAGTGTACTCCTCCCGGGTCCAGAACAGCATTTCCTTCCGCTCCTCCGCCCCCATGTTGCCCGCCTGCCGGGCCGGGTTGAGGTTCAGACCGTAAAACCGGGCAGCATGGTTGAAAATAGCGCTGAGCTGATTGTGAACCGTTTTCAGGTAGGTCTTAGACAGCGGTTTGCCGTGACAGTCCGTCATCTCCCGAACCTCATTCTGCCAACGCATGATGTCCTTGGCCGTGATCTCCGACAACTTCCGCTTGGCAAAATAGGGCAGAATCTTCTTTTTGATGATGCTCTCCTTGGTGAGCCAGGTGTTGAGCTTCAGCTTGGGCTTAATGTCCCTCTCATAGAGAGCAACGAAGCTCTCAAAAGTCATGTTCACATCAGCCTGCTTCTCCATCAGGAACTCCCGTTCCCATTCCAGTGCCTCTCGCTTGGTGGCAAAGCCCCTTTTGAGCTTCTGCTGACGCTCTCCCTTCCAGTCGGTGTAGCGGAACTGCACATACCAGGTGCCGTTGTCCTTGTTTTTAAACGCTGCCATGATTACTCCCCCTTTCTCACTGTTTCGGTTCTCGTGCCATAAACCTTCTCGTGGAAGAACTTGCGGTCGATCCGGCCGGAAATCGTGATGCAGCCGGTTTTCGCCAGTTCCTCGTTCATCTGCCGGATGAGCTTGTAGGCGTAGGGGACGGATACCCCCAGCTCTTCGGCCACTTCGTCCACACGCATAAAAATCTGATTTGCCATGGTAAATCCCTTCCTTTCTTTGTTGTTGGTGACTGCTGCTTGCAAGTACTGTGTTTCATAAATGCCTCCTTACTTATGTCCGCCACTTTTTCTCGATTTCGCAACCAAAAATCTGACGGGCCATTTGATGTGCCATGTTATCTAAGCTTATTCGCTTAGTATCCTTATGATACTATACATATAAGCTTAGTTCAAGCCTTTTAAGAGAAATATTATTAAATAAATTTGCTTAGATTATCTTGACAAGGCTAAACAAATATGCTATGTTTCACATAAGAACAACCATAGATGGGAGCTGGATGTATGGCGATTGGCGAACGGATTCACTTTTTCCGTCTCCTGCGGGGGATGACACAGAAATATCTTGGTATGGCGCTGGGCTTCCCGGAGAAGTCTGCCGATGTGCGCCTAGCACAGTACGAAACAGGATCAAGAACCCCTAAGGCGGACCTGACTGCTGCCCTGGCACAGGTACTGGATGTCTCGCCCCATGCTCTTTCCGTCCCGGACATAGACTCCTATGTGGGGCTCATGCACACCTTGTTTACCCTGGAGGATAACTACGGTTTGAAGATCACGGAGCAGGACGGTGAGCTTGCCTTGCAGGTAGATTTCCGCAAAAACAAGGATGCTGCCCGGCTGCACGAAATGCTTTGGGCCTGGCGGGAACAGGTGGCCAAACTGGAGGCCGGTGAGATCTCCCAGGAGGAGTACGACCGCTGGCGTTACTACTACCCGGAGTACGACAGCAACCAGATCCACGCCAAGGTACCTCCGGAAGGTCTGATCTGAACCTCTCACTTGTAGGCCACGGGAGAGGCCGTTTGTTGCACAAAATCAGAAAATTTAGATAAATGAGAGCAAAATAAAAAAGGTCTAACTGATTAGCAAAAATCAGTTAGACCTTTTCTCTTAGAATAAAAATCCTGCCTATTCGCAAGCCACCCAAAATTCCAAAACAAATCGGTTTTTGATGGGTGCTATCAATCTGCTATCAAATGGGGAATCTGAAAATCACAAACCCAGTGTTTATGCGGGTTTGCGGACCCTCATATCCACTTTTTCCTTATTCCCACTCGAGTCTCAGAATGTGTTTTTCAGTGATTTTGTACGCTTTTTGTGCGATTTTTGCTCTGATAATCCAGCTCATACAGCCATTTTTGACAGTCCGCGGGATTTTTGTAGCCAATATGTAGCCAGCGGGTATTATGCTTTTTTAGTTCGCCTCAACCTTATAATTCCATTTGAACCACTATTCCCAACTATAAAGCGGAAAGGAGTATGCTTATGTCAGAGCTTCTATCATGCAAATTCAACATCGACACCGCCTGCGTCGAGCTGCGATATGCTGACGGCGAGGTTCTCAGCATCTACACTCCCGGCATCGAGGACAGCTTCGATACCACCATAGCCATGAGAGCCGAAATGGACTGGCTCATCTACAACGATCCGCTCGAGTATGCGCAAATGGTGCTCGACGGAACACTGGAACAGTACCTGCAAGAATCCGCAGGAACGCACGGGTTGGATGTAGGCTGAAAGTAAACGGGGAAAAGGTCGCCGTGCGCGACCTTTTTTATTGCGAGAGGGCTCATGTTTCACGAGCCCTATACCAGGTATGTTTAGAATATCACTCGCTTAAGTCATCGGTTTCAGCAGCTCTTTTTTTACGGCCATCAGTCTTTCTTGGATTTGCTGGGCTTTACGATATATTTATTCTCCTTTTCAGATACGCTGTAATCTATCCACCCAGCCGCTTTAAGTGCATACAGTATTTTATCCAGTTCCGGGTCAATATCATAACGCCTTTCTCTGCTTCTCGGAAACAATATCGTAGATAGTGATGTATAGCCCAATTCTGCCAAATGTGCTTGCACCTCTTCTGATTTGTTGGCATTTGAGATCAAGGCAGTAAAAAGACTGATTTTCTTCTCCCAAGTCAATTCTGCCGATGTAAGCAGGTAAGACATAAGTGCTCTATGCAGGTGAGTTTTCCTCGTAATGATAGTATCTATGTTTTTAATAGCAATTTCCTGAATAGCAGACTTTGTCTTTTCGCCATAGTCTCCATATTGTTCGTAAAGCTTCGGTTTGTCATTCTGTTCAAGCCTGTTGCTTAAGATCCACGAAGTCAGCTCATCTGAGTAATTCTTGCCAACAACTGATATCAGGTCGCGTGATGTTTTCAGTATTAGGATGCTTTTTTCGTCACCAATTTCAGAATCAAGAAACTCGATGGCCTCATCACGCATGAAATATCCCTCGCCAAGCAGCCTCAAATAACCCTCAAAATCATGCAATACGAATCTCTTGAGAATGAAAGGATACTTTTCGCGAATAAACTTAAGTCCCTCGGAATCCATCTTGATCAAACCGTCATCAATAAGAATGCTAAGTTTGTCCGGGGAAATACCATCTGCAGAAAATTCACGAAAGCTCAGTTTCAAATCGTTAACAAGCGTTTTGTACTTCTGGTTATCTAACTCATTGCACAATACGACTTTTTTGAACAACTTAGACACATCACTGTCATTGGCATCATCTAGTATGCCAGAAAATGAAGCATCAGTTGGCGATCTGTTAATATACTGCACTAGAGGTTCATCCAGGCCATGTTTCAAGAAATAAGCTATCAGATTGCCAGTGGAGAATTTAACCACCCCGCGTCCAAGCAATTGTGGCCACAGCTCTGTGTTTTTAATCTCCGTTATACTTGTAATAGGTGTGGTCAGGAGAGTAATGTACTCAATCTTATGATTAACATCAATGCTTTCGTGGTTGAGAATAAAAAGTACTGCTGCCTCTACGTCCTCGATGCTGCCTTTGCAGTTTCTGATTATCAGTTCTATGTACCCAGAAATGTTAGACAAAGCATAATCAAACAGGGACGAGTTTTTTCTTTCATGTATCAGCGTGAAATTGCGGTGCTCAATTTGGTACTCGTCCTCAATGCCAAACTCTACCCTTATCATTAAGGCAATATTCTCAAAGGTCAATGAATATAGCGAGGCCTCATAAACTTTATCAAATAACTGCTTGTTTGACTTATTATAGTCTAGTGACAGAAATGAGACATTCAAAAATTTTAGGCCGGCAATGATTCTTTTGATTTTGGGTTTATCAATGTTCAAATAATCAGATGCTTCGGATATATACCTGGTGAGGCAGTTTTCGATATTAACTGACTCGATATTAGACTCGCCGCACTCGCTAAGAGTACATATCGAAAACTCACGAATCTGTTCTGCCGATATTTTCCCACTTTTTTCAACGGAAAAGAAGAACTCAGGCCATAGCTCATTTATCTTTACTACAAATTGTGCATATGCCTTTTTGGTGCTAATAAATTGTGAAATAAAACCGAAGTTTTGTGTATCCCTAAGTTGAAATATCAGCGCATTAAGATAATCATCATGTTTTCTACTAATGAGCAAGCATTCAAGCAAGCTAAAGTTCAGCGTCTCTTCTTGAGAGAAGCTTTGGATTCTGATTATGTCTGATTGCAAAACTTTTTCGGGTTCTTTTATGACATACTTATAATCTGCGCCTCCGAGATCCGTAATACGTCTCATAAACGACTTATCCCCAGCACAATAACTTTCAGCATAGAAGTATGTCATATAGTCGTTGTAAGTCTCATCAATATAGCCATTGCGAATAAGAAACTTTAAAAGATCAAAATAGTCATTGCTCTTTACGGACGCGAAATCTTTCTGAATACCTTCTTTGGTATCGCTAAGATTTTCGAATATGCTATTCGCCTTTTCTCTACCTTCATTGCCTATGCTTTCAATAAGCTCTCTGAGCGACATTGTTTGTGCTGATGCGATTTGTGAATCTAATTGTTCCAGCTTGCTTGTTAGCTCTTTTTTTAATTCAGTAGAACTACTTTCTACGATTGCACTCCGTCTAGATTTCTCGGCTTCAATTGATGCATTAATACCACCATTAATTTTATCTGGAAAATTTATTTGGAATGCCCTATGATCTGATTTGTAATAACCAAAAATGCAGTCTAATTCCTTGTTGCATATGGCAACTTCCCTTGTTACTGTCTCTTATACACATCTGACGCTGCC
>ENA-OZAB01000809-OZAB01000809.1-human-gut-metagenome-genome-assembly--contig:-NODE-809-length-15623-cov-39.268435_pt1 | contig 15623 bp, 19 predicted proteins | sample MGYA00243297_ERZ653491 | MGnify/ENA primary metagenome ERZ653491 (study PRJEB26926, sample SAMN06165154) | human gut metagenome | biome: ENVO:00009003; feature: ENVO:2100002; material: ENVO:00002003... | reverse complement strand
ACTCGGGCTACGGTTGTTTTCCGGCGGCAATAAACCTTCTGGCAAATAAAACAGTATCCGTGAACGGTATCATGAGCGAAAAAGTTCCCTTCGACAAGCTTGACACAATCTTCGCCAATACAAAAGAAGAAGATCTCATCAGAAAAAGCAAACTTATAATAATCTGATATTTTACTTCCTTCCCCATATTCAAAACAAAAAAAGCGTTTGTTTAGGCGGGTGCTCGTAAGACAGTTAAATAGGCAAAAGGCGTGACGAAAGTGGTCACGCCTTTTTTCATGTAAGGATAGCCGCATAGCGGCGCAAGGGATGGATCCCCTTGTACGGAACGCAGTGACGCACCCCAGACATTCAGGGGCCGAGCTGTTCGGTCTCGCAGAGCGCACATACGGGTTTAACCCGTATAGAAGTGCGCCCTTAGTATCAGTTCGACAAATTGGAATTTGACTTACTTCTTAACTCTTTTTGATAAATGAAGTTCTTTATCATCTGCATATCCAAGCTTGCTATATACAGATTGTGCAACAAGATTTTCTTGCCCTGTTAGAAGTTCATATTTGTGAAGTGGATAATTCTTACTACAATAATCCTCTGCAAAAGTAATCATTTCACTCGCAATGCCTTTTTTTCTGTATGTTGGTTTAACATACACTTCTGTAATTTCAGGCATATATTCATCATAGCAGAATGATTTTTTAAGCTGAACACAAACAAATCCAACTAACATACTATCTTCATCAGCAACAATAACAACTTCTTGCTCATTATTTATAAGAGAATTTCTAATATTATCTATACTAGTTTCACTCTCACCATTAAATTCGTTGTTTAAGATATTTAATTGCTCCGCATCATTTACAGTTGCTATTCTTACCATTACAACCTCCATAAATTATTATCTATTCGACCTATTCAAGTTTATCGGTCTGTTTAATCATATCATACGGCTTCAATTTATACAAGAACAGTCCCGGTAGACATTACTGCCAGGAAGTCCCGGCAGACATTACTGCCGGGACTGAAACTGTTTTACGAACGCTCCCGATTCCAAACGCTTTTTTGTTTTTTCCGAACGGCTTCGGTTCAAAGCCGTCTCTCTGCGAAAACTTCGCTTTGTCCGTAAAACGGATATGTTAAGGTGTTATGTAAGGATCCGCTCCGAGCCGTTTCTGAATATCACCCGAAGCAAAGGTCCTGAAAGAGCCGTTTTTTATTTGTATCGGTATCTGTAACGACTGCTTTATCTTACTCTGCCGACCTTTTTCAGCCAACAATAAGTATCGGCAGCAGTTTTATTGATATCATGAGGAGTATACCCCAGTTCTTTCGTGGCCTTCTCGTGAGAAAACCTCGATTGCTCGCTCAGTGTGTAAAGAGAATAGGCTGTGTAAAGCGGCGGCTGTCTGAGGATTTTATAGTAAAGCTCCGCAAAAGGCGCGGTAAGCTTGGCAAACCACATCGGCAACACGTGCCTTACAGCCTTCTTCCCCGTTGCCTTGCTCAGAATATCCATCAGCTCCTTTATGGAATAATAACGGTTAGAAAGAATATAAGTTTCTCCCTTCTTTCCGCTTTCCAAAGCTTCTATGACTCCGTCCGCTATGTCCCTTACGTCTACAAAATCATACCCGCCTTTTACCACCGAAGTCAGACGTCCTTTACAAAAATCTATTATAAGCTGTGTGAGATGACCTCTGCCGTAATCATAAGGCCCTATTATCCCGGACGGATGCACCACACACGCATTAAGCCCCTCCTCTGCGGCGTCCATGACCGCCTGCGTGGCTTCCGCCTTGGTACGCGCATAAAGCCCCTCAACTTCTTCGGGATTGAATTTCTTTACTTCCTTGGTCACGCCTCCCTTGACAGGGGGTATCGCATGCACCGAACTTACATAAACAAGCTTATCTACATTGTATTTCTTACACGCCTCAAGTACGTTTTTCGTCCCTCCCACATTCACGTCATATACGTTTTGCGAGTACTTCGACGAAATCGACACTATCCCGGCAGCATGTATAACATATCTCTTGCCGTTATAATCCGGATCCAGAAATTTCTCCACATCTTCAGGATTGCATATATTTCCGTAAACCGTATCCACCTCCCCTTTGAAAGGATTCTTTCCCTTGTCCTCCGGAACGGCAAACGCCCTTACTTTGTATCCTTTGCTCAGCAATTTATTTACTATTACGTTTCCGAGATGCCCGTATGCACCCGTAACAAAATAAAGCTCCTCCATAAAAATTTCCCTCCGCTATTTCTTAGTTCACATAAAGCATACCCCCCTTACATTGAATTAATATTAAATCAATATTTCATAATCATTTATTTGCTTTCGGTCCGGCACTTTTTCTTTTTTTCCCAAGCTCAGATATACTTTTTCAGATTGTAAATATCCCCCGCTCCAAGTACCGCAATTATGTCGTTCTTTACGCCGCGCATCGCCTCAGCCGCCTGATATAAGTTCCTTACCGACATACTCTTTACCTCCCTTTCCTTCAGCGCCTGAAGCAGATCGCTCGTCTCACCTCCCGGTATGACCGCCTCCCTCGCGGCAAATACGGGCAGCAATATAACTTCTTCAGCACATGCGAGAGTTTCGGCAAAATCCGACAGAAAACTCTTCGTGCGAGAGTAGGTATGAGGCTGAAACACAACAGCAGGCGCATGACCGAAACATTCCGTCACCGCCGCCAAAGTGGCACGTATCTCTGAAGGGTGATGCGCATAATCAAATATCACGGTCTTTCCGCCGCACCCCGTTACCGCCTCGAACCGCCTCTCTATCCCCTTGAAATCAGCTATCGAATCGGCTATCCTTCGCGCCCCTATTCCGGATATGAACGCCACAGCAAAAGCACATAAAGCGTTTACGGCATTGAATCTGCCGTATAACGAAGGCCTGAGCCGGGCTACAAAGCGCCCGCGATAAAGCACGTCAAATATATAACGCCCTTTGTCGGACCGCATGTTCACCGCCCGGAATACACACCTTTCACCTTCCCCGTAACTTATGCACCTCCTGTGAAGCACCCCGGCAGCACTCTCATGAGCAACTACAGCACCGCCTTCCTTCACCCCGGATATAAATTCCTCAAACGCCGCGTATACATCTTCCCTCCTGCCGTAATAATCGGTATGCTCAAGCTCCATGTTCAGCACCACGGCAATGTAAGGCTTTAAAGCCAGAAAATTTCTTCTGTATTCACACGCCTCCGCAATAGCAACACTCCCGTCCCCCGAAATATAGTTCCGACCGCTGCCGTCTTTCGCCCCGAAAAAACAAAGCGGATCCATTTCCGCTTTCTCGAATATGTGCGCAATAAGCGCCGTCACGGTACTCTTTCCGTGCATCCCGCTCACCGCAATTCCGTGAGGACGCTCATTGAATACCTCACCTAAAAGCACCCCGCGCTCGACTGCCGGTACCCCCCTCTCCACCGCCGCCGTAAGCTCGGGATCATCCGAACGTATCGCAGAAGTATACACCACTCTGTCCCATTCCGCCGCCTTTTCGGGCCTGCTTCCTATGTCTACCGGAATGCCTTTCTCAATCAGCATCTGCGTATACTCCCCGGATACCGCGTCACTCCCGGTTACCACGTTTCCCCTCTCGGCAAGACAAAGCGCCAGCCCGCTCATACTCACTCCACCAATACCGATAAACCTGTATCTCATATTACCTCCGGTCAGATCATCAATATAATCATTTTATTCACTTTTCCCCCCGCTTAATAACTTTTAAAAAAAAATGTCATTTAATATGTTTAAAACGCTTGTGTTTTTTCTTGCAATGCTTTATAATATTAATAACTTAACGTGTTGAAATTAAGCAAGGAGTTAACAAATGAAAATCACAGACATCAGAATCAGAAGCGTTGAATCGGCTTCGGACAACAGCTCGAAATTCAAAGCTGTTGCGTCTATAACAATCGACGAGTGCTTCGTCATTCACGACATCAAAATCATCGAGGGAGATGATTCGGCATTCATCGCAATGCCCAGCAGAAAAACCAAACAGGGAGATTACAGAGATATCGTTCACCCCATCAACACAGAAACACGTAATTACATACAACAGGAAATCCTTTCCGAATACAAAAAAACCGGCGCAGTGTAAAACTAATCCTCGACCCTCACCGTAAATAACAGCTGATTTTTTCCTTACGACTTCAAAGCAGTATACCATGCTCAGAAACCGCTGAAGTATCGTGTGCTGAAAATCGATAAATAAAAGGCTCCGTTTCGGAGCCTTTATACTTCTTCAGCCATATCGCTGTTTTATATGTTTTTCGTTCCGGCATAAGCTCCGGATGAAATGCTTTCTGACACACGCTGTATTTTTATTTCTTCAAAAGCATCGGACGAGCCGTTTTCTGCGCCGAACTTTTTTCGTTCCGGCAGAAGCTCCGGATGAAATGCTTTCTGTCCTGTGCTGTATTTACATTTTCGCAAAAGCGCCGAATGCGCCGTTTTCTGCGCCGAACTTTTTTCGTCCCGGCATAAGCGCCGGATATAATGCTTTCTGACATGCGCTGTATTTTTATTTCTTCAAAAGCGCCGGACGAGCCGTTTTCTGCGCCGAACTTTTTTCGTTCCGGCATAAACTCCGGCATTGATATCGGTAACGCCTGTGCAAATAAACGCCCAGTAAACCGAAGGAATGAAGACGGTGCCGGAAATTCAGACAGTTTTATCTGTCGTATCCTGAAGCGTCACGGAATAAAGTTCGTCGTAAACACGCACCTTTTCCCTCATTTCGCTTAAAAACAGCGTAAGCTTTCCGGTACGCTGAGGACGGTTATATACCGGCACGCACTTTACTATCTCTCTGAACGGCATCTCATACACCGCCTTTCTCACCAACGTCACATGGGGTTTGAAGGCACGATCCTCGGTCACGAAACCGCGGGCTGACAGCTGTCCGGTAAGCACTGTATAAAGATTTCTGACGCTCTCGTTGAGCTTGGCCGTGACTGCGATCAGTTCGCCTCTTTGCATGACTATCAGTTTTTGAAGCGATATATCGCAAACGCCGCATTTTTCCTGTGCATGATCCATGATCTCGCGTATTTCTTTTATCCTGTCGAGTTGCAGTTCACCGAGGAAGTTCATGGTCATATGCACATTTATATCCGAAATATAATTTCCGTTTACATATTTTTCCAAAGCTCCGGATATTTTTTTTATATATGATTTGGTTTCCTCATTCAGTTCCAAAGCAATAAAAGTTCTCACATCGCACCTCCCGATCACAGACGGAATAATGATAGCATATTTTTCACAATAATGTCAAGCTGAGCACACTGGAATTCAACAATGCAGATTAAACGTATTAATTTCTACTTTTGATCGCATAATTAATAAAGAAGTGGTATTGTAATGTGGAAATTGTTTTAAATTATTGAAAAATGCTTGATTTAACAGAACTAATGTGGTATACTGATAACGAGGGAGTTAGGAAGAGGTAAATGGTGAAAAAATATGAAAGTTTTCAGAATTTGCGGTAATGATAACAGCGGAAAAACCACTACTCTTGAGTATATAGTAAGAGACATGACTTCCCGTGGATTTAAGATCGCCACAGGCAAAGATTTTACCGATCTCGACTTCACTATAGACAAGCTCGGGAAAAATACCATGAGGCACAGGATCGCCGGAAGTAAAACAGTGGTAGCGCGCGGTCTTAATGAAACGAGTCTGCTTGTTCAGCGTCGTATGGGGCTTAATGAGATCCTGAAGCAGCTGATGAATTATGATTTTTGTGTACTGGAGGGCTTCAACAATGCTCACCTCCCCAAAATCATCACTGCCCGCACATGGGAAGAAGTAGATTCTTTCCTCGACTCCGATACCATAGCCATTTCAGGCGTGATAGCCAATGATCTCACCGTCAGCGAATACAAAGGGATCCCTGTTTTCAACGGGATTCTGTCGTATAAAAAGCTGGTGGAGCTGATACTCGAGAAAGTCGGAGAATGCAACCTCGACGATCCTTCGCTGAAAGACAGAGTGGATAAAGAACTTCCTCCTCAGCCCCGTCGCAAAACTCTCTCCGAACGCAGAGCCGCGATCATCGAAAAAGAGAATATCAAAAAAGCTCAGGCAGTAAAGGCTGCTTCTGCCGATTCAAGCAGACGTATGCCGAAAAAAATACCGTCACGCAAAAATCCCGATCAAGACAGCGCAAAATAGATCGCTGCTTAAACCGATAAAAACAACGTAAAGCTCGTAACGCTTTACGTTTTTATTATTTACGGAATCAATACCTAAAAAAGCGACCGGATATACAGGCGACAAAACCGGGGATTAATTATGTACGAATTAATGTTGAAGAAAGGGAGCTTTTTTTCGTCAAAACTATTGTCGCGGAGAAAAAAATGTGTTAAAATAAAAGACGGGAATGCGTTCCGCATGGACAAAACAAAGTATGACAGATTTTCGTTTTTTTGTTAAAAGGTCTTTTGCTTTGCGGAAAAAGCGTTCGTTCCGGTTATTTTAAATAAAAGGTTTGTTTTGCATGCCGCGGAAGTTGCAGTATGCTCATCGGAAAATACGCCTCGGATCGCACGATCACCCGATGCCGCGAGAGCCGTCTGCTATTTCACAGGCGGAAATATGCAATCCGATCAGACAGCACGATATTTTTTCGTACATGAGGTTATTCTATGCCTGTTTTCGTATATGCGTTCATATTGATATACATTTTTTTGCTCGGATATTACACGGTGTATAAAAAGCACTCGTCATTCTTGGCGTATTCTGTCGTCAAAATGTCTATGTCGACGATTTTTACGGGTCTTGCGGCGCACGCACTCTTTACAAGGGAATTTTCACTTCCTGTATTGCTTGTTTTTATAAGTCTTTGCTTTGCTTGGGCAGGCGACTTTTTCCTTCGCTATATGGGAAAAAACGCGGTTAAATTCAATATCGGAGTAGTTTGCTTCACTGTGTGTCAGCTGCTGCTCACAGCGGTATTCATTTATCTGGGCAGGCCTTCCTTCGCTCTCATCCTCGCGCCCGTGCTTACAGTGCTTTTCACTGTCTTATTCTGGCTGATGCTCAAATTCTCCAAAGCCGACCTCGGGATCAGCAAACCCTTTATAAAAAGCTATATGGTGACCATGTCTGTGCTTTTCGGTGCGGCGATATATTACCTCTTCTCGCTGAACAATCCCGGTACTGCCGCCGTAATGCTCGGCTCGGGAGGTATAATGTTTTTCATTTCCGACGTATTTCTCGGAGTATATTCTTATCTTTTCAAAAGGAGAATATTTACCGTACTCAATTCTTTGCTGTATTTCGGCGGAATGCTCATGATATCGCTCTCTCTGTATTTCTGAGACCTTAAGCGCATCCGTCGGCACTTACTGTATCCGCACAGGAAAAAACTTTATCGGAGGATAAAATGGACCATTATAAGGATTTCCTTTCCATTCTGAAAGAAGAACTTGTCCCGGCACAGGGATGTACCGAACCTATCGCCATTGCTTTCGCTTCCGCAAGAGCCCGTGAACATCTTGGAGCTTTCCCGGACAAAATGGTCGTATACGCCAGTGGGAACATAATCAAAAACGTAAAATCTGTAGTTGTTCCCAACTCGGGCGGACTGACCGGAATAAAAGCCTGCGCTATACTCGGAGCTGCCGGAGGAGATACTTCTCTCGGCTTAAGAGTACTTACAAATGTAACTTCCGAAGCTTCAGAACTCGCCAGTAAACTCGAAAAAACAAACTTCTGCCGCGTCGAACATCTGTCTACGGAAAAATCTCTCCATATAATAGTTGAAGAATACTCCGGAAACGATATAGTACGGGTGGAACTTTGCGATCTGCACGACAACGTAGTCTCCGTAACGCGAAACGGAGAATGTATTTTTTCCAAACAGGCGGAAAAAGACAAGTACTACGGCACAATGACAAGCAGAGATTTCCTTACCTTCGACAAAATATGCGATTTTGCCGAACAAACCATGCTCGGTGATTTTATTCCCGTTCTTCACGAACAAATAGAGTGCAACATGGCTATCGCTCACGAAGGAATGGAAGGAAAATACGGTCTCGGAATAGGGAAAAGCGTCATCGCGCACTATGACGATAACGTTTTTACCCGTATGAGAGCACTTACCGCAGCTGCAAGCGAAGCAAGGATGTGCGGATGTACGCTTCCCGTGGTGACCAACAGCGGCTCCGGTAACCAAGGAATATCGGCAAGCGTACCGGTAGTCGTGTTCGCCCGCGAAAACAACATCTGCGAAGAACGTCTTTACAGAGCCCTCCTGATATCGAATTTCATTACGATCTATCAAAAAACCTTCATAGGCAGACTTTCCGCTTTCTGCGGAGCCGTCTCCGCCACATGCGGCGGGATGTGCGGCGTGGCCTACCTCATGGACGCCCCCAGAGAAGTGATCAAAAATACCGCCATAAATACCCTTGCATCCGATATAGGCGTGGTATGCGACGGAGCAAAAGCAAGCTGTGCAGTAAAAATATCCTGCGGACTGGACGCCGCCCGTCTTGCTCTCTACCTCGCCCTCGACGGCAAAAGATATCCGGGTAAATGCGGCCTTGTGTGGGACGACGTCGATGCTACCATACGCAACGTCGGCCGGATGGCTTCCAAGGGAATGAAAACCACCGACCGCGAAATTCTCGATATTATGCTTGAAAACAGCTGACTTTTTTCTCCTCAGTATCATTTTGTTCAATTTAAGACAAAATGAAAATGTCAACATAAATTGTTGACGTAAATAAGGCTTTATGCTAAAATAAATCAAGAGGGAACCGTCTGATACAAAAGAACTCGTTTCCTAATAATCCGGAGGTAAATCTATGAATAAGCAAGAACTTGTAAAGGCCGTTGCGGAAAACGCCGAACTTACACAAAAGCAAGCTTCCGCTGCTGTTGATGCCTTCATCGGAGTAATATCCGATACCCTCGCATCAGGCGAAAAAGTGTCACTGTCCGGCTTTGGCGTTTTTGAAGTTAAAGAGCGCAAAGAACGTACCGGAGTAGTTCCGCGTACCAACGAAAGAATCACTATTCCTGCTACAAAAGCTCCCGCATTCAAGGCAGGCAAAACCCTCAAGGATAAAGTTAACGGCTGATTGTTTCGTATAGGAAAGGAACCATGGTTATTTCGGACCATGGTTTCGTTTTTTATTGTTTTTAAGCCTTCTGCTCGAGAGCCCCTGACGGGTAACCGTTTGCTTTGAGGCAACGCGTCAAATCGCTTCCGGATAAGCTTTTATACCGAAAAACCGTGGCTCGTTTTCTGCCGCGGTCTTATTTCAATAACCGTGACCCCCTTCTGCTCGGGAGTCCCGGACGGGTAACCGTTAGCTTTCTGCAACACCGTCAAATCGCTTCCGGATAAGCTTTTATACCGAAAAACCGCGGCTCGTTTTCTGCCGCGGTCTTATTTCAATAACCGTAATCTGCCTTCTGTTCGGCAGTCAGTCGTGGTACCTGATCGGTTATTTCCACTTTTATCACAGCTTTGTAAGGGTATTCGTTATAACCCACCCTGTAAACGGCTTCGACCGTAAGCGTCACTTCCTGCATGACCGAGTTTTCTATCACATAAGCCGCTTTACCGCTGAACGAGTAAATCTTTCCCGGCGGCACATAGCGTACTACATACAGGTTAGTATTATTGAGGTACATACTGTAAAGTTCTGTCTCATATGTCGTCATGAAAAGCTGCGAAAGCTTGAAAAGCGGAAGTCTGTCGGCAAAAACCGCCGAATCAAAAAATAAATAAGGCGATACGCACGACAAAAACGTATCGCGCGAAAGCAGCTCCACTCCCGTGATCCAGGACGAGGGTCCCACAGAATCCTTTTCCACTATCAGCTTCACATCCGTATCGCTGATATAATAATTGCCTTGTTCGAGATATAAGGTATGCAGAGATTCGGTGCCCTTCTCTATCACGGCACTGGACATGGCTATCCGGTTTTCTTCAGGATCGGCATAAAATATTACCCTGCGCGAATATTCATACCCGTAAACGCCCGCTTCGATCCTCAGCGTCTGTTTGTTCAGTGCGCTGTAGGCAGACTTGATTTTCTGAGTTTCGCTTTCGTATGCCTCCGCGGAAACCTCCATACGGCAGCCGCATAACACCAAAGCAACAACAATCAGTATGATTATCGTCAGATATTTTTTTTCCATCAACACGATCCTGTCCTTTCCGTTTTCCGTAAAAAGCTTATAAACGACCTACGATTAACCTGTCCGGCTCATGCCTTTTGCCACGATACGCTTCAAAGCGTTTATCAAAACACCTTACGTTGCGTTCAGTAACGATCTGTTCTTATTTTGCTTCGCATACATATCATATAATGTATCGCAGACTCATCACCGGGATTGAACGGCAAAACCGTGATCCGGCTGTTCAGAGCGTCACCTTACAGCGACATGAGGCAGAATTATGAAAACGATCCTTCTTCTCAGCATGATATTTGCGGCAGTATTAATACTGTCATGCGCGGCTGTCGGTTACGAAGACGTCTCGCTTATTCCGCAACGATCCGGTATAAAGCCGCTGATATGCAACACGAACGGCGAACCTCTCAATAATGCTGCCGTATTTGTTGTGGAACTGAACACATTCTTCTATACCGATGAAACCGGCGTCACGTCCGATATCATAATAAATGTCCGGGAAAGCTACGGCACGGTCACTCTGCTTGTCTACCGGACGGGCTACACCGACTGCGCCGTTTACAATACGGTGGTCCCCGCCGAAAGAATACGCAACGGCCCGCGGATAAGAATGTTCGAAGACGACGGCACTATGCCCCCCGCAACGGTGTACTCCGAAAACCCTCCGGACAATATCACCTATGAGCTTCTTAAAAAACACAGACCTTTCTGACTCATTTCCCGCCGCACTGTTTAGTCTGCACAGCCCGAATGATTTCCGCCTTCCTTCGCTTACTTTATCTCGAAAATAGTTTCTCTCAGTATCTCGCTTACCGTCGGATGCGGGAAAATCAGCTTTTTCATCTCTTCCACCGTCACGCCGAGAGCTATCATACTTGCCATCTCAACTATATATTCACTTGCATAACTTCCCATGACATGAGCCCCGAGTATCCTGCCCGTAACAGCATCCGTCACCACTTTGCACATGCCGTCCTTGGAATTGCTCTCGGCCACGTACCTTCCCGCATAAGTCATCGGCAGTTTTGCAGTTTTTATCTCAAACCCCTTCTTTAAGGCGCTTTCCTCGGTCTCTCCGACAGACCCTATCTCAGGCGTCGTGTATATTACCGAAGGAACGGCTGAATAATCCATTTTGTCGGCCTTCCCCAATATGTTGTTTACCGCTACCTCCGCTTCACGATAAGCGGTATGAGCAAGCATCAGCTTCCCGTTCACATCGCCCACCGCATACACGCCTTCAAGATTTGTCCTCATGAATTCATCCGTGACCACAGCACCGCGTTCGATCCTGATACCTGCCTCCGCTGCCCCTTCGGGAAGCACAGGCCTCCTGCCTATGGATACAAGTATCTTCTCAGCCGCCGCAAAAAAGCTCTCGCCTCTCCTCTCGAACCGGACGCCGCCTTCACTCAGCTCTGTCACACGCGCACCCAACTCGAAAGTCACGCCCTGTTTCGTAAGTATTTTCATAAGAGCTTCACTGATCTCCGCATCTGTTGCCCCGGCTATCTTTTCAAGCATCTCGATAACCGTGACTCTGACCCCGACAGCCGAATAGTACGCCGCCATCTCAAGCCCTATCACTCCGCCGCCTATCACGGCAAGACTCTCCGGCAATACGGTCAGATCAAGTATTTCACGATTAGTCAGAGCGTAACCCTTCTCAAGCCCCTCCTTGAGCCCCGGTATCGGCGGCAACGATGGCGCCGACCCAGTGGCAATAATAAGGTTCTTCGCCTTGTACCGCTCACCGCCGCACTCCACCGTATCTCCTGAAAGCATCTTGGCCTTCCCCTTTATAAGCACCGCCCCCTCCTTCTTAAGAGCAGCCTTCACTCCGGCTACAAGCGTCCTTACAACCTTCGCCTTCCTCTTGATAACATACTCCTGATCGATGACCGCATCACCCGTCAGACTTACTCCGTATTCAGCGGCATGTCTGGCATTGGTAAGTATCTTTGCACTGTAAAGCAGCGCCTTGCTCGGTATGCACCCTTCGTTCAGACATACCCCGCCTACTTCGCGCTCCTCAAAAAGCACGGTTTTCAGCCCGGCTCCCGCAGCTCTCTCAGCCGCAAGATAACCTCCCGGACCCCCTCCTATGATCACTACATCATAATTTTCCATAATCACCTTATTCTACCTTTCCGATTTCTATTTCTGCCTGAAATACTATAATTTATATTCATCCTCTCACCGCACTTCGATACGGTATCCGCCTCTGTCGCATGTTTGCCCGATCCGGACCTGCCAGCCTCTAAACTCTCCGTCCTTCTATGATCGAAGTATGATCGAACCTTCAGCCGCCCCGTCAGATTACCAGACACTCTGCCAACATACTGCCTTGCAATTTTACCGGATAGCTTCAGCCGCCCCGTCAGAATACCGGACACTCTGCCAACATACTGCCTGCAATTTTACCGGATAGCTTCAGCCGTCCCGTCAGAATACCGGACACTCTGCCAACATACTGCCTTGCAATTTTACCGGATAGCTTCAGCCGTCCCGTCAGAATACCGGACACTCTACCACCCGATTATGAGAGTGAGTTCAAATACATCACCGTCTGCTATGGGCGTCGAGTCTATCCCCGTCAGAACCGTCTCCCCGCCTTTCGTGATGCACCACCACTCTTCCTTGGATACGTCAGCCGTGTCACCAAGTACTGTCGTTATGTATAATCCGTAAGCTCCCTCTTCTCCGCTGTATATCCCCTCATCATTGAACGCCTCTCCGAGATATTCGGCAGTAGTCGTCACAACAAAGGTCTCAACTGACCCGTCACGCTTGAAGACTTTCAATGTCACCGTTTTTTCATCATCGTTTTTGTCCACGCAGGAAGCAAAAACCGTGAAACACAGCACAAACAACAGAACCAACGATAAAATACGCAATACCCTTTTCATTTTTACCTCCAAAAAAACACGCTACGTTTTATTACCGACCGCCGCGCTTTAATCAACTGTATTTATTATACCACACCCCCGCGCCTCTGTCAACAACTATAAAGCACACTTTGCGGGAATACAATATTGTGAAAATATATGAAAATTTTTTGTTGTATTATATTTATTTGCTTGACAATAATTTTTAAGCATGTTATTATATATACGTAATTGTGAATATAAGTTTGTTTTATTATCACATTACTTAAGTTTTTTTACTGTGTCTTTCATTTTTCGATATTTTCAAAAATGCAGGACGCATCCGGGTTGCACGTCGATAAGTCAAAGAACACCCGCGCAGCTCCGACTATACAACATTCCGATATTGTCGGGGAAGGTCCTCGAACGTCGCTCAGGCAAAGTCCCGTGCGGCATACGGAAAAAAAAGATCCGGTCGGCAGAATAAGAAGAAGCACACCCCCTTGCCTTAATTCTTATTGCGTCGGACAAAAGGTCGATTCGATTCCGTAACGCAAGGTATGCTGATGCAAAACGGCGCGCTCGAGGCGACAACAGAGGAAAGTGTATAAAACGCCGGACCGAAAAGAAATCCAAAAATCAAAGATACACTGATGAAAAAAACGCGCAAGAGGCGTAAAAATTCCGGGTGTTTCTGCGGACCGGCCAATCGGCTGATTTCCGGTTTTTAACAGCCATCGGGTCTCAGCACATTATTCAAGGCTTTTAATATATAGTATATGAATGAAGATTATCAGACAGCAATACTGTTATTAACAGTCAATTACCTTCCCAATATGAAACGCGCGGAAATCCCGCGCGTTTCTGCATTTGACATACTTTTTCAATTTTCTTTCCCGAAGCCGGGTTAAACTTTCGCTTGTGCCGTACGGCTTTCCCTTGCGCCCGGTACGGTCGGACTTACCTCCGGAACGCGCCTCACGCATATATGATCTCAAACGTCCGAAGCCGGGTTAAACTTTCGCTTGTGCCGATCGAAATCCCCGGTTTGTCGGCGGCAGGTCGGGACTACAGATATCTTCGGATTTGTGTAGAAAGGTCGTCCTCGAGGTTTATCAGCTTTTTTGCTACGTTTTTGGACGACTCGTCCGCCTCGTCGTATTGATTCAGATATTTATTGAGAAACTTCACTCCCATATTGCAACCGTCCGTTACCAGGTCTGCTATGGTCTGATCCGACTCGTTGAATACAAGCTTCACGTTGGTTTTCACCCATGACATACCTTTAGCGATAGGATTCAGGTCTTTTCCCTCATCATTGTATTTTTCTAGTAACTTTGAAGTTTCTTCCTGAAGCAGGATGTGTCTGTCTTTATATTGTGAAAGTCTTTCTCTGAACGTATCGTCACGGACATAGTCTATCACTTCGTCCATTGAAGCTATCCCCATTTTTATTCCAGCGTCGCATTCTCTCAGTAATTTCACGGTATCTTGTTCCGCCATGATCCATCTCCTTTTTTATTTAGAGTATGTATCAAACGAAAAACCTTTATTCGGGAATACGCCAAACCCTTCATTTAAATCAGAAAACGTACGGGGAAAACGTTGAAAGCACCGGAAAGTCTTTGCGCCGCAGAGTATGCGCCGGCATAGGAAGGAGTAAAAATAAACTGACAGCTTCCGCTTCCCGTTACAAAAGGATGATATCCCAGTTTTACGAGTCTGTCACGTATTGCGCTCATTTCGGGATTGGCTGTATATGCGGGCAAAGCAAGGTCGTTTTTCATAAAAGCCGTCGCGCCCGAGAGATCTCCCGCACGAAGCTTTTCAAGCAACTTATACGTCCTCTCGTAATCAAGCACAGGATCTACAAGATCATCGAAAGTAGAGTATATGAGCGAGGTATCGTTAGAGTATGGGCATGTGACTATTACAGCCGCCGCGTCCGTTTCAAGCTCGACAGGTTCGCACACTTCCCCGTACCCCGATACTATACATGCCTCCCCGCTCAGCATCACGGGCACATCTTTGCCTATGTTCTGCGCGATATTTTCCACAGCGTCAAAATCCTCGATCTCGTATATCAGCGACATCGCTTTGAGTACGGCTGCCGCATCGGCGGAAGAACCTCCGAGTCCGCCGCCCACGGGTATTTTCTTCTCTACTGCTATATCGGCACCCGGCGTATTGAAATATGTGCTGAAAGCCTTGGCCGCTTTATACGCCGTATTGTTTTCCGCAGGGATATTCCCGCATTTGACCCGCACGATCCCGTCCTCACGCCTTCTTACAAATACGGTATCGCACAGATCTATGGGCAGTACAAGCGAATGTATCGGATGAAAATTCGAACTCTCTCTCTTACCTGCCGATAAGCTCATATTTATTTTCGCGTAAGCTCTTATCTCGATTTTCTCCATTTTTCTCCTCTGCACTTCAGATCCGACAGTCTTTTTTGCTTTTTTCCGTCTCCTCGGGAGAATACACCGCCACCCGACACAGCGTTCTGTATCTTTCCGCGTAATCCGATAAGCTCATATTTATTTTCGCGTAAGCTCTTATCTCGATTTTCTCCATTTT
>ENA-OZAB01000801-OZAB01000801.1-human-gut-metagenome-genome-assembly--contig:-NODE-801-length-15762-cov-7.583116_pt1 | contig 15762 bp, 17 predicted proteins | sample MGYA00243297_ERZ653491 | MGnify/ENA primary metagenome ERZ653491 (study PRJEB26926, sample SAMN06165154) | human gut metagenome | biome: ENVO:00009003; feature: ENVO:2100002; material: ENVO:00002003... | reverse complement strand
ATCTACACTATCCTCTTCGTCGGCAGCGTCAGATGTGTATAAGAGACAGAACAGATACAAAAGCTGGCCGATGGTGAAGGGATTCACCTCCGGCAGGGTAATGGTCTTGTTCATATGCCCGCTCTTGGTGATGGCGTATTCCGTAGCCCGCTGCTCGCAGCTGATCAACTCGTTGAAGGTATGGCCGCTGAGGAAGGCCACATCCGGAATGCTGTCAAAGGCATGGGGGATGTCCACCTGGGCGCGATAGTTCTCCACTGCCAGGAAGGTGACCACTTTATCAAAGGGGCCTTCCGTATATAGCTGCACCTGGGAATGCTGGTCCGTAACACCCAGGGCCTTTACCGGAGTCTGGCCCGTATGCACCGGGTTACCTTGCAGATCCTTGTTTTTGCCCAGGGATTCTGCCCAAAGCTGGGCGTACCAATCGGAAATATACTTGAGGGAGTCCGCATAGGGCATCAGCACGCCGATGTTGCAGCCCTTCTCCATGGCCAGCACCTCCAGGGCGGCCAGCATATATGCCGGGTTCTTCCAAACGTCCGGCTCCTGGCACAGCCCGTCCATATAGGCGGCGCCCGCCAAAAGCTCCTGGATATCGATGCCGCATACCGCCGCCGCCAGCAGGCCCACCGGGCACAGTTCGCTGAACCGGCCGCCTACCCCGTCAGGCACATAGAAGGTGCGCAGCCCATGTTCCTTGGCGATCTTGATCAGGTTGCCCTTGGCCTCATCCGTGGTGGCGATCACATGGCTGGGCCAATCCTCCCCCACCGCCCGGCGCAGGGCGTCGGTAAACAGCAGCAGCTGGGCCATGGTCTCGGAGGTGCTGCCGGATTTGGTGATCACGTTGAAACAGGTCCGCTCCAGGTCGATCACCTCGAACAGGGACGCCATCCGCTCCGGGTCCACATTGTCCTCCACATACAGCTTGGGGCCGCCCCGCTTGCTGTCCGGCAGATCGTTATAGCGCAAATGCCGCAAAGCCTGATGCACGGCGATGGGGCCTAGGGCGCTGCCGCCGATGCCCAGCACCACAAAGGTATCGAAATTTTCCCGCACATAGGCGGCCGCATCCAGCAGATCCTTCACGATCTGCCCTTGGTTATGGGGCAGGTTCCGCCACTTCATCCCCGTGTCGCGTTTTTCCTGCATGGCCCGGGCCGCAGCGGCATATTGGGCCTCCCGGGCTTGCAGCGCCGAAGGGTCTATGCCATATTGGCCCACGTGGGAACAGAGCATGTTGTTATAATCTACCCGGAGCTTCATGGAAGCCTGCCAATCATGATCTTCATATCGCTTCATCGATGATTTTTCCTCCCTGGTAAAATTGATCGGTTTCTGTTCTCAGTATACCACATACCCGGGGGGTTTTTGCATAGATTATTGTAAATCCTTTCCATTTTGAGGTACGCCATGCATAGAATCCGGCCCCGCAAATGTTCCTTGTCCGTTTTGCTTTTTATATGTCTTGGCATCCTGCTGCTGGGGCTGGTGGGCTATGCCCTATTTTTTCCCCGGGAATACGGGCACATGGATATCACCGTGTTGGATGCTTATTCCCTCCAGCCCGTAGAAGGGGCGGTGTTGGTATTCCCGGATGCGGGCCTATCCGTTACCACGGACCAGGTGGGCAGGGTCCAGGTTTTCGGCTTGCCCATCCAGCGGCACAGCCAACAGAACCGGCTTTTACACCAATCCCACGGGGAATGCACCCTGCTGGTATACAAGGCAGGCTATATCCCCTACGCCCTGTTTTATGTCCAAGTGACCCCGGGCCGGGTGCGCAATGGCCCCACGGTCTATCTATTCCCCCAATATGATGGCGCGCCGGAGGTGGTGACCATTGTGGAATCCCCCACCTACGACTGGGCTAAGGCGCTGGTGGAAAAATACCGTCCCCAGGAATCCGCTGACGCTCCATAAACTGCAAACAAAAACAGGCTCCTGCTGAACAGCAGGAGCTCAGGCTGTCGAAAAAGTGGCTTGCGCCACTTTTTCGAGGTTTTCATAGCTCCCTTGCGCCTACGGCGCGGCCAGGGAGCTATGCAGGGAAACCCTTGCTACGCAAGGCTTTTTGCGGATTTGCCGTACATGCCGCCAAATCCGATTAAAGCCTAAAAGGGCCGCGATCTTCCATTCGCCAGAGGTTTTTCGACAAGCTGGAAGGAGGGAATCAGTATTCCCTCCTTTACCGCCCTCCTGTTTTCCGCTTACTCCGCCCAGAGCGCATCCAAAATATCCTGTACCGGAATATTCTCATCAGCATATATTGTTATAATTGAATCCTGCCAAGCTGTATTTATGGTCATAATGCCGTCGGGAGATCCGGTCGCCCAATACGCAAGCGTGCCGTCCCAAAGCTGTACCTCTTGAATCGTTTCATCGCTACGATACTCCAGCCAGGAGGATGTGGTTTGATCCCAATATTGCTGGAGTTCAACTGTCAGTCCATTTGGGTAAGCATATTGTGCAGAAAGCAATTTCCCAGCGCGAGGATCATCATATAGAATCAGGCTTTCCAAGGTAAATTCATCCCCATGCAGGCGTAGGAACTGCCGGTCAAAGGCTTTCTGGGCCTCGTCAAAATCGGCAAACAAGACTTGTTCCATCTCACCAGTGGAAGAGGCGGCGGGTGCGGTAGGCGTATAGCGAATGCCATTGTCCATTAGCTGCATAACCATTTTTGCAATAGAGGCGGCAAACGCCTTGCCTGCCGGCGCAAAACATAAATAGCCCGCAATGAGAACAATACATAGGCAAGCAACAGCCAATCTTCTGATTGTGTTCCAATGGGAATGCATCCATGCGCCGCCTTTCTTTGATTTATCGGCAATAACACGATCCACGGGGAGCCATGCGCTTGCGGGCAAATCGGAGCGGGCCTTAGCTGCCTTTACCATTTCTTCAAACGCAGGGTATCCTTCTGCGGTTTGCCGTTCCATCGCCTGCTTCATGGACATATGGAAGGCGTCATCTACGAGATACGGATACTCTGCCCATATTTTTTTTTGTTGCTTCCAGCCCATCTCGCATCCTCCTTATCCATTGGCTTCTACTTATATAGACGCATCTACCAGGCAAAAATCATGTAAAAATTCTTTGATTTATAAAAAAATTTTTATAATTAGAATGCCTTGCAATTTGTTTAGCTTAAATTTGATTTTTCGGAATTGATTCTCCAAGGAACTAGGGGATATCCCCAATTCCTGGGCTAGCTCCTTCACCTTGTATCCATCTAGGACATGGGCCAGGAATGCTTCTTGTATTTCCGGCGACATGGTTTTTATATAGGCCTTTATGGATAAGGTGTCCACCGTCCGTTGGAATCCTTCCTCTTGACAAACAGGGGCATGATCTAATAGCGCATCCCCCATCAATATGGGAGAAGATCTGTTTTTTCGTAAAAGGGAAACCGCCTCGTTGCGCACACATCTACTAAGAAAAGGCTTGGGCCGTTCCACCTTCTGGAGTATGTCCGGTTTTTCAAGCAGCTTTATCATAACGCGCTGCATTACATCATCGGCATCTTGACGATTGCTTAGCACGTTGTAGGCAATGGCCCTGAAATAGGGATATTCATGCTCATATAGTGCAATCAGTTGCTCCATTGAAACCATGGGCTCCCTCCATAACAACAGGTATTTTGTTTAAAGAAATTTTTCCATGAATCAAAGGTTTTCGCAAGTGTAAAACTACACTAAAATAAATCTATCTGTGAAAAGGGGAGCTGCCGTGGCACATAGGAAAACGCCTATTCCATTTCCTGAAACAGGCAAACGAATCCGGCTTTACCGGCAGCTACGGGGATATTCCGCCGCTGAATTAGCGCAATATATCGATATTGATAGCAAGTATCTTTCCAGCTTAGAATCTGGCCATCAGATGCCAAGCATAAAAATACTATACCGTCTATCGATACTTCTCAATGTCCCAATTGAGAATTTGCTTTGTGAGCCCCCAGAAACCATCCAAAGCAAACCGATAAAATCACAGCTGCTCCAGGATATAGAACGCTATACAGACGAAGAACTTAAGATCGTACATCATTTAATGTGCGATGTTATCCCACATACGCGGAAGTTCAAAGAATTCTAAACGCTTGCATTCCCATTATAAGTAGTGCGTCCATACCCTTTAATAAATAGACGCTTAGGTAACAAGGTTTTTGTTATAAAAAATACTTATATTATTTTTGCGCCTCTTGCTTCATCTTTCAGCATAACTTAGGGAAAATGAGACGTATGTATCAGTTTCATGGATACTTTCTTTGATTATACTATATAATATCTGCTACCACCACATACTTCCCCGGCGCATTCCCGCTATAGCGAAACGGATAGCAGGTGACCAGCACCAGGGTGTTCCCTCCCAGGGCGGGAAGCCGCCAATCCGCCGAGTCCTCGTATAGCACGATTTCAGAAACCGTATAGGTATATTCCCGGCCATCGGGATACCGGAAGCATAGGCTGTCCCCGATTTCTACATCCTGTAGGGGGCGCAGATGCTTCCGATTTCTGTGCCCCAGGATGACGCTCATCCCTGCCTGGCCCGGTAGGGCGCTGTCCGGCATCCAGCCAGGGCCGTCCGCCAGCGTGGCTTCGTCTACGCCTATGGCCACGGGGATTTCCTTTTTCCCAATGCATAAAATGCCCAAGCCGGCCCTGCCAGAGGAAGCAATCGGCTGGCCTTGGGCCTCATATGGGATTCCCGGAGAGGGACTGGGCGCGCAGGGGACAGCTTCGGCCCCATTCTCCGCCGAGGCTACCGCTTGAGGAGACGGGGGCGGGGAGATCATCACCGTTTCTTCCCGGCCAAATCCTACGCGCTGCAAGCCCATGCGGACCAACCGCGGCAAGAACAACATGCTGCCCGCCGTTAACAGCGCCAGGCAGATCAGCATTCCACCGATCCGCTGCTTTTCCAGTTTTTCTTGTTTTGACATGGCATAGTTCCTTTCTCATCTATACATGGGGCCGGGCATATAGGACGATCTTCCAGGCGCTGCCGTTTTCTCCCCAAAGGCTGCGCAGCACCACCCGGCCTTTGCTGGAGCTGGCGTCCACGATCCTGCCATCGCCAATATAAATGCCGGTATGGTGGATCTCATTCCAACGTCCACAGGTGCAGGCTTTGGACCAGAAGATCAAATCCCCCGGCTGTAACTGGCTGGAGGATATGGCATAGCCGTTGTTGTAGCAGTATTTTGCCTGCTCCACAGAGGTGCGGGGCAGGGTAATTCCCGCTTGTCCATAGGCGTATTGGGTTAACTGGGAACAGTCCATCACCGAATAGGCCGTGCCCACCTTGGACAGGGCGGCCGCCGCAATGCTGCTCCCCGTATCGCCGGCGGGAAGGCGGCCGGGAAGCTCCGTCCATTCCGTATAGGTAAGGCCGCCGTAAAGGTCTACATCCAGCAATTCCGCCCAAAGCTGGTTGTATGCTTCATCCATGAGCTGCGCCAGCATCTCCTGCTGCTCCGCATCAAAGCGATATAGCGCTGCGCCTTCCAGATAGGTCATGCTCTCCACGGCGATGTGGATATAAAGGGTGCTGGTGGTTTGCGTCACTTCCTGGCCATCCACCGTGGCGGCAGTCGTTTCGGTTTCCACCCGGGTGTGGAATTGGGCCTGGTTCATATGGTTGAACACCAGGGAAAGGGCTGCGGCCTTAGCATCGTCGAATTCCAGCAGCTCCTTGCCCTCGTACATGTTTTTCGTGGCGAATACAGCCAGCACGTCCTGCCAGTTGTTGATCATGCTCCCATCCCCGTCGTAGTCCCCGTCATAGGTGACCACCACCGCGTCATAGCCGCCGGCAGAAAGGCTGTCGATTTGGGCCTGAAGGTTGGCGGTGAATTGGGCGTTGGTATCCAATATGGCCTGCTTGAGCCGTCCGTCGTTCAATTCGTCCGTGAAAAAGACGCCCAGGGCGGAACCCAGGACCAGTACGATTACTGCTACGGCCAGGATTACCAATAGCACCACCCAGCCCCCTGCGGCAATCCATGCGATCAGCGCCTTTAGCGCCGCTGCCGCCGCCTTGGCCGCTGCCGCCGCTGCTTTTGCCAGGGCTTTGGCTGCGGCGATAAGGGCCCGTATGGCAGCCCGCGCCCCATGGGCAAGCCGGGCAGAGGCCCTGGCTGCTGCCCGGGCTGTGCGGGCGGTGGTTTTCGCCGTGGCCCGAACAGCCCTAACACTGGTTTTAATCCCCTGATTCCCGGCCTTGATCCCTTTGCCGGCGGCCTTTATTCCCTTTGTGCCGCCCTTTATGGTCCGTGCGGCCTGCTGCCGGCCCCGTATGACTTTCATGCGGTAGCGGTGGCGGGCTGCTTGGCCGTCTAGGGGATCGGCCTGCTGGGGTATGCGCTTAAAGATTTTCCTTGCGACGGCATTTGCAGCCTTACCCGCCCCGAATCCCGCCAGGCGCGTCCCCTGGTAAACGGCTTCCCTGGCGGTGGTTTCCGCAGCCCGGGCAACACGTTCTTGGGCATATTCCCCAGGGGCTTCTTGCTGGGACGGTTCCCGTTCCGCTTCTTGCCGGGCTTTTCTCCCCATGGCGGCGAGAGCCCGGCGGTCGCGCCGTCCGATTCCCGCCATGGATGCCTGTTTGTCCTTGGATATCCTGTAGGTTTCTTTAGTTTTGATATCTCGTTGTTTCAAAGCGATTCCTCCTGCCCGCAAGGGACAAAAAATAAGCCGTACATTTGCAGATTCCGCGTCCCTTTGCCACAATGATGATATGAAACAACAAAGGGGAAAGGGGAATGGAAAAATGAAACCATGGGTTGTATTTGTGCTGCTCGCCTGTCTGCTGACGCCTTCATCAGCGCTGGCAGAATGGGTGATTACAGATGAAAAAACCGAAGTGAGGGCTTCCTTCTCATTGGATGAACCGTCTACAGCCAAGCCCACGCCGGGCGGCGGCTATTTCCTTGGAGATGGGCCTACGATCCTAAAACCGGAAGGGCTGCCGGAGCCAACCAACCCGGAGCCGACGCCCCCGGCTACGCCCGCAACAACGCCGAAGCCGGATGCCGCAGCACCGAGTACGCCACCCGCCGCAATCCGGGGCGACTACACGGTTGGTTCCATCTATGGCCCCCGGCTTACCGCAAAGGAACTGGAAAGACTGCGGGAAGAAGTAAAGCAGGCGATGGATGTCTGCATCCGGGAAGGCATGACCGAGGGAGAGAAGATCGTAGCCCTGGTGGACTATCTTTGTGACGCCTGCGCATATGCAGACCATTATACGGGCAACGCCAACAATGCCTACGGCGCATTGATCGAGGGGGCTGCCCAATGTTCCGGCTATGCCCGGGCGTTTAAGGCCCTCTGCGACGGGGCGGGGATCGGCTGCCGCTATGTCCACGCTGCGCCGGATGACCCGATCAATCCTAACCACCAATGGTGCATGGTGGAATATAGTGGACAGTGGTATCACATAGACCCCCAGATGATCGACGACTATATCCGGATAGAGAATGGAAAGGTGACATATCCCAGGCCCATTGTCCTCATGGCCGGCCACCTGACGTACCAGCCCAGCGGCCTGCCTAATACAGCGGAAAGGGACATTGTGCTTCGGTAAACCATATGGCAGGTGGTAAGCCGGCCATTTTCATGGTATACTATAAAAGCAAGGACAGAAAGGAGGCGGCTTCACATGGGCGAACGCGAACGGCAGCAGTTGGATAAGATACTGACCGCTATCGCCAACTATTCCCGGGAAACCTTCGGGGATAAGCTGGAAGCCGTGATCCTGTATGGCTCCTATGCCCGGGGCGATTATGATGAAGATTCCGACATCGACGTTATGGTTTTGGTAGATCTCGACCGCGAAGCCCTGCGTCCGTTTGAGGATGGTTTTGATACTCTGTCGTCTGATTTATCTTTAGCGGATGATGACTGCACCACGATTTCACTGATATTGGAGTCTTCTGCCCATTTCTACAGATGGCTGCCCGTTATCCCATTTTATAAAAATGTAATGGGAGAGGGGGTTCGGATCTGTGCATGACCGCGTTGATTTAGCGCGATACAGATTTTCCTGTGCCGAAGAATGCCTGCAAAATGCAAAGGACTTATTAGCGTTGGAAAATCAAGGACGAAAGGCATCGGCCAATCGGTCTTACTATGCTTTTTTTCACGCAATGCGCGCTGTGCTGGCCTTAGAGGGAAAGGATTTCAAGAAGCATTCCGCTTTGATTTCGTACTTCCGCCAGCAATATATGCAGCCAGGAGTATTTCCGGCTTCCTGTTCCAAGGCTTTGACAAAGATATTTCGCATCCGCCAGAGAAGCGACTATGAGGACTTTTTCCTTCTATCTGCCGAAGAAGCACAAGAGCAAATAGATAATGCGGAAGCCTTTCTCCTGTTAGTGAAGGCATATTTAGAAGATCACATACGATAGCAAAGGGGGTGTAAAATGCACCCCCTTTCCTTATTGTATTATCCTTCCCCAGGCTTTGTAGTGATCAGCCGATACAATTCCGTGTCCTTCTTGAAACGGTTCACGAATGGAATAAGCGTACCGGCGTACCGCAGCAGCCCGCTGCCGGCCTGGGCGTTGGTGATGTAGCGGGCCTGATCATCGGAAATGTGGAACAGCTGGGTGAGCTTTTCCGCGTCCCGCATGGATTGATTGAGCATGACCACGCACTCGGAGTTGGATACCATGGTACTGCCATGGACGGTGTCCAGCAGAAATTCCACGTTCTGGGTGGCTGCCACGGGAAAACCGTTCCTTTTCCTATACCGCCGCCATGCGCTATCGAAGAATTCCGCGCCATGCTGGCTGCCCAGCATCACATGGAATTCATCGGTGATCAAATGGGTTCGTTTGCCGCTGCGCCAGTTGTCGGAGACCCGGTTGATCATGGCGTCTGTAATCATGAGGGTGCCGATGGTTTTCAGCTGCCCCCCCAGGCTCGAAATGTCGTAGGAGAGGATGCGGCTGTTTGTGCGGATATTGGTGGGCTTTGAGAATACATCCAGGCTGCCCTCGGTGAACAGCTCCAGGCTGAGCGCCAGGTTTTTTGCCACGGGCTCCGGCTGCATGAGCAGCTTTTGCCGTAGCTCACACAGGGTAGGCATGGGCGCGCCCTGGAGATACTCTTCATATGCCAGGTCCAGGCAGCGGTCCAATACGCTTTTTTCATCCAGGCCCAGGCCCTTTTTATCCAGCTGCTCAATTAGGGATAGGATAAACTCGCTCTTTTCCAGCCAGGGCTTTTTGCTGTCCGAGTAGCCTTCGCTCAGCTCCATGGCGTTGATATAGGCGCCGCTGCCCACGGCGATCCGCGCCACCTCGCCGCCCAATGCGCCAACCAGGGCGGAAAATTCCCCCTCCGGGTCGCAGATGAGGATATCGTCCTCCGTGCCCAGGGCCATGGCGATGATGATCTCTTTAAGCAGGATGGACTTGCCGCTGCCGGGAACGCCCAGGACAAAGAAGTTGGGGTTTTGCAGCAGCGACCGATCCAAAAGTATGGGATTGCCGGTGGTGGGATTTATGCCCAGAAAGAATCCCCCGGGCTGGATGATCTCCTGGCTGCGGAACGGGGTCAGTATGGCAAGGCCCTCCGTGGTCAGCGTCCGCAGGGCATGAATGCGCCGTATCCCGAAGGGCAGGGTGGTTTGCAGGCCGGGCAGTTGCTGATACCGCAGGGTGCCCAATTCGCACATGTGCCCCGAAGCCTTGGATTGCAAGGCTTCCGTATCCTGGTCAAGCTGGACTTTGCTGTCCGCAAGATGGACGATGGAAACCAGGGTAAACAGCATCCGCTGATCCCGCGCAGACAAGTCGTTGAGGAATTCCGTGGTTTCCGTACGCTGCTGTTCCATGTCATAAGGGATGACGGAGGAAAAATTATTGGCTTGGTTTTGCTTGCGCTGCCATTGGGCAATGTTGGTCTCCGTGGCCAGCAGCTTGTTCTGGATTTCCTTCACCGCCTCATCTGTAGGCACAGGGATGAACCCTATGGTCAGCACCATATTCCGTGGCAGCGATGCCAGATCGGAGATCAGTTCATCGTTTATGAAGTTGGCATAGCTTCTAAGAAATAAGACTCGGCCAAATTTCTCGTCCATTTCAAAGTAGCTGCCTTTGATGGAAAGGCTCATGGGGCACAGGTAATCCCGGAACCCATGGCCTTTTCTCATAGCGTCCATACAATCGAAGGCCGGGGCAGGGGTATCCGGCCGGAAGAAGGCGCGAAGGGCCTTAAGCCGCTGCCCAGCGTCCAAGGGTTCGCACAGGGAACCCAGGCGTGAAAAATGCCCCATAAGGTCGGCTCCGGCCCGGCTCAGGCCCATGCGGGCATCCTCCGGGGTTTTGAAGCGGTCGGAGATGGTCACATACCGCTCCTGTACGATGGTGCCCTCGCCAATGGCCTGTTCTAGAAGGAATTGGTTGTATTCGTCCCGGTAGCGCCCGCGGCTATCCTCCCGCTCCGGCAACAGAACGGAGGCAGCAAACTGGTTCCGGTCCAGGGAATGGTTACAGATGGTGACCTGGGTGTAGCAGCCGCTTTTTTGCGCATTTAAAAGAGCGCTGTAGATATGGAATTTCTGCTCCTTTTCCGTCCGGCCGGATAAAAGGTAGTTGATATCCGAAAACCGCCAGGCCTGGGAATAGCGGCTGCCGGAATAAAAAAGCCCATCCTGCCAAATACGCTGGATGGGTATGGTCTGCTGTACGCTGCGGGGAACGGTGAAGCGTTCCTTGTCCTGCCGCATGATTTTCTGAAAGTATTTCAATGCTCTACCTCCATGATGATGTGGTAATATAGGTTTTCGCCTTTGTACAGGAACCGCTCGGGCAAGAGCAATTCCGACTGCACCCAGGCCACCAGCAGCTGCTCGGCGCTCATGCCATTATAGCGGACAAAGCCCAACAGGGCGAAAGGGATTGCGCTTATGATGCAGAGCCAGCTTGTCACCTGGGTTCCCAAGGGTTCCTTGCAGAGAAAATACACGGCCACAGCCGCCCCCATAGCCAGCAGGGAAAAGATGAGCTGCCGAAGGTTTAAGCCGAAAAATATGCTTTCCGAATATTCCCGGATCTCTTTGTTGATTTTTACTTCCATATCATATTCCTCCAAAAGAAACAGGGCGCCTATGCGCCCTGCTCATGCTCCGTAAGGGTTTCTATTTTGCGAAGATTCGCCCGTAGTCCTGCTTATGGTTAAACACATGATATAGGACGATTTCCCCTTCAAAAAGACGGTATATCACCGAAAAATCATCCACAATCAGTTTCCGATATCCATAAGCCCGCAGCTCCTGATCATCCATGGTAACACCCATAAGCGGAAACTCCTGCAGCCTTTTCACTGCCTCCATGATCCGTTCATAGATGCGGATTGCAGCCTCCAAGTCCCGTTCAATGAGATAATCCGTGATGCGATCCAATTCCTCATATGCGGATGCAGTAAACCGAATGTTATTTTCCCCCATAGAGCTTACCCCGCAGCGTTTCCTCTACCGTCTCTAGGGAAATCATCTGCCCGGCGATTCGTTCTCGCTCGGCGACCAGCAGCCGCTCTCGCAGATTCAGCATTTGCTCCCGTCTTTCAAAGGCATCTAAACTCATGAGGACAGTATCCCCTTCGCCATTTTTTGTAATATAGATTGGCTCTTGTGTTTCCTTCGCCGTTTGGGCAATGCTATTGTAATCATTCCGCAAGGCAGTAGATGAACATATATGCATGGCAAGCACCTCTAATACAATTATTCTAAAATTATTATACTCGAATTATACAATTTCGGTCAACCCACAAAGGAATAGTAATTGCTACAACCCGCACATCTCCCGAACCACCCGGTCTGCCATTTTAACGCAGCCCACCAGCACCAGCAGGTTAAAAATCAGCTCTCCCAGGTAACCCCAAACCATGGTGACGGGGGAGGCGCTGGGATCGACGGCGGGCGGAGAGGCGGCAAATGCGGAAAAGATGATGCAGGCCAGCACGATCACTGCACCTTCCAGGCACACGGCGGCATAGGAGCGAAGAAAGGCTTTGCCTATGCTGCTGGTGGGTTCTCCTGCAAAGGAGGAAAGGGGCACTGGGGCGATGGCCGTATAAAGGTATAGGCGGAAGTACCGGCCATATACGCTCATGATCATGATGAAGGAAAGCACGATGATGAAAAGGCTGCCGATCAGGCTCACCGCCCATACGGGGATGCTTTCGAGAAAGCCCAGATCCCGCACCGCCGCATCCAGTTCTGCGGGCAGAGAAATGGGCGTTGCCGCCCCCATGCCAGCTGCGTTCATGATGGTTGTAATCATGCCCTGTACGATTTGGAACAGGGCCATCATCAGTTCCATGCCATAGGTCACCACGCCTTTTGCCAGGGCAAAGCGGACGAACATCTTAAAGGCAACCTCCGGCCGCTTAACCTCTGCAAAGTTACCGCAGGTCTTAATGACCCCGGCCAAAAAGAACAACACCAGCAGCGCATAGCCAATAGCCTGTAACGCTCCATGGATACGCACCACCACAGACCAGATCCCGCCCCCTTTGAAGGTTTCGGGGCTTTGGGCAATCAGATGCCAGATCTCCGCCAGCTTTTCGTTCCAGGTATTCAGCGCGTTGGCAATGTTGTCTAAAATCCAGTTCCCGCTGTTCAAATCACATCACGTCCTTCCTGCGGGCTTGCCGTCACCGATCGCGCGTATCCGTAGCTTTCGGCGGGCGCTCCTTTATGACGCCGTATACATCGTCCACGTAGAAACGGTTTACGAAAGGGTTATAGATAGCGCTGCATTTTACGCCGTTATATTCCGCAAGGTAGCGGTTGTCTCCCATGCGCTCCAATATGGTGGCCTCGGCCAGCTCCCCGCCCAGGGAATGGATATGCATGGGTTCTTTCAAAGGGTACATGGGGTTACCTCCTATCGTGAAAGTTGAAAAGGCCCTCCGCTTTTGCGAAGGGCCTTGCTTAGTTGATCCTACTGCCGGAGCAGTTGCTCCAATTCTGGTATACTTGTGGTTATGGTATCCCATACCATCGTATGGCTGACAGTACCATATTGATGGGCTGCGATATTACGCATGGCCTGTATCTGCTTCCAGGGGATGCAAGAATGCCGCTCACGAAAGGTCTCCGAATATGCCTTACTAAGTTCCCCAATATTGATGATGGACATGACCACTGCTTTTTGTGCCATCGTATTGCAGGCATACTCCGCAAACGTCATCCCCGCAATGAAGCTACGGATATCCTGGATTTCTTTTAGGATTTTTCCGTCAAAATATTATCCTTATCCTTCATAGAGCGGCACCATCCTCCCGATCTCAAAATACGCCTGAAGCTCCTCAGAAAGGGGATACTGCACCACATCCACAGGAAGGGAAAGGGCTTCGGATAGTTCCTCTCGGAACCCGCAGAAATGCAGCAGCGTGATGGGACGCTCCCCAAATTCCACCAATACGTCCACATCGCTGTCCGCATTTGCGCTGCCGTTCGCATAGGAGCCAAACAGCATGACGCGCTTAATGGGATACCGGGGCGCGATTTGCCTTACGGCTTCCTGAATGGAAGATATGGCTGTCATGGCTGGCCTCCTTTTCGCATAGGTTATGGTTCATCTTTAGTATATCATGCAATGCGGCCCAGGGATACCATGAAGTTTAGCCTGTAATCAGATCGAGAATCTCCTTGGCAAAGCAGATAATAATGCCGCCCGCCACGGTTAGGAAGCCTGTGGCCCGCTGAGAGGCGTCATGGCTTTTGAGGGATAGCCCTACCTGGACAATGCCAAAGGCCAGGATGATCATGCCGATGGCCTTGATAAGGCTGAAGATAAAGCTGGAAAGGTTGTTGACCACCGTGAGGGGATCGTCTGTGGCCTGGGCGGTGACGCTGCACATGAGGCATAGGGTCAGCGCGCAGAACAGGGCGAATACACGCCGCTGGTATGGGTGTAAGTTCATGATGCGTTGTCCTCCAGTTCATAGATTTCTTGCAGTTCCGTTTCGGAATATACTTCGTAGTCGCCGGTTTCCCCCGTTAAGAACAGGGAGCCGGGGTCCATGGCCTTGGGCGCCTGGCCGTGAACATAGGGCGGCGCGCCCCCGTCTACGGTCCAGGCAATGTTTGGGTGCTGCATTAGGTCGTATTTTTCATCGATTACCCCATATTCGCCCCGGATGAATAGGATCGCCTTGCGGTTGTCCAGCATTCGCACCTCATCCGGCATCAAAAGTTCCCGCCCGCTCAGGTTGGTATTGGTGGAGTAGGAACCATTACGGCCTCTGCTTTTTCCGTAGGTATCCAAATAGATGCTCTCTTTCCCCAGGAGCTTGGAGATCATCTCATGGGTGCCCGGTTCGTTTCCCCCCAAATATAATAGTTCGTCGCAGTTGCCCACGATGCTTTCCCATTGCTTTTCATACAGGGCCTTGAGCTGGGCCATGTTCTGCAGGATGATGGATACGCTGATTTCGCGGGAGCGCATGACAGCAAGAAGCTTGTCAAACTCGTCCGGTAGGGCTACGTTGCTGAATTCATCCATGAGGAAATGAACGTGAACGGGGAGCCGGCCGCCGTATTGGAAATCCGCCAGGTGGAACAGCTCCTGGAACAGCTGGGTATAGAGCATCCCAATCAGGAAATTGAAGCTGCTGTCATTGTCAGGCAGGATGGCGAACAATACCCCCTTTCGTTCTCCCAGGGCGGGCAGGTTCAGTTCATCGTAGGCGGTTAGGGCGGCCAGCTTGGGAAGGTTGAATGCGGAAAGCCGGACGGCCAGGGAGATGTTGATGGAGGCGGCGGTTTTGCCGGGGGCTTGCTTATATACCGCGTACTGCTTTACGGCGATATGCTCCGGCTCCCGCATGGCCAGCCTTTCAAAGAGCTGGTCGATCACGCTTTCATAGCCTGGGGCGTCCTCCTCGCTGGCTGCGGCTGCGGCCAGCATCTCCATGACCGTGGAAAAATTCTGCTCCTCGGGCGGGGCTTCATATATGAGGTAGAGGATCAATGCCTCTAATAGGGCGGTTTCGGCCCGCTCCCAGAAGGGGTCGTTGCTTTGGCTGCCCTTGGGGGTCGTGTTGCGGATCAGGTTCGTTACCAATTTCAAAACGTCATTGGCGTCCCGGATGTAGGCAAGGGGGTTATAGCCATGGCTGCGCCCCATATTGATCAGATCCAGTATGCGCACGTCATACCCCTTTTTCTCGAACAGATAGCCCGTATCCCGGCAAATCTCCCCCTTGGGGTCCAGGATCACCAGGGAGGTATTGCACTGCATGGCGTTGGGCTTGGCATAGAAGCGAGTCTTGCCTGCGCCGCTGCCGCCCACCACAATGGTGTTGAGATTTCGCCGGTGCTTGCGGCCGTTGAAGCTCATACGGACATGCCGGGTAAACAGCTTGTTGTGCATTGGCTTCGCACGATCCGCATAGTTGCGGCACAGGGCCCGGGGATCGCCCCAGCGGGCGGAGCCGTATTCCTCCAGCCGCCGGTAGTTTTTCCGGGAGGCAGCGTAAATCAGCAGGCCCAGGCCATAGGCCAGCAGAAACAACAGGATGATCCGCGGGGTATCCGCCGTCCAGGTAAGCCGGACCGGGTCGATCTCGGCTAGGCCCTTGAGCAGCCCCGGCAACCCCTCCCCCAGCAGCGGGGCGGCCAGAATCGCCGCCCATATAACGGGAATTACCAGCAGGAGGAGGAAAATCCGGGCCATAGGGTCAGGTTGCCGCCCTGTCTCTTATACACATCTCCGAGCCCACGAGACTAGGCATGATCTCG
>ENA-OZAB01000800-OZAB01000800.1-human-gut-metagenome-genome-assembly--contig:-NODE-800-length-15786-cov-6.800966_pt1 | contig 15786 bp, 10 predicted proteins | sample MGYA00243297_ERZ653491 | MGnify/ENA primary metagenome ERZ653491 (study PRJEB26926, sample SAMN06165154) | human gut metagenome | biome: ENVO:00009003; feature: ENVO:2100002; material: ENVO:00002003... | reverse complement strand
TAAAAGGGCTGCGATCTTCTATTCGTCAGAGGTTTCTCGACAAGCTGAAAGGGCGGCGTGCCGCCCTTTCCTCTAACCAGAAAACAGGAGAAACATATGCAAATCAATCAAGGATACAGAATTATAGAGCGCTTCCCCATAGGGGGAAAGGGCTTTGTTCTGGGGTATAATCCGGACGCCCCCAATCCATATGTGACATGGCAATATCGGGCAGATGACCCAGAGCATTATTTCTGGGGGCATTATCACAATGAAAAAGAAGCGGCGTATCAAGACTATCTGGATCGCATTGAGCAGGAAGCAGAACAATACCAAACCATAACGGGCAGTCCCTTCCCGCTCCCCAAGCTGTGCCTTACCATCCAGCCCAGCACCGGCGATATAGTAAATATCACCCGTGGGATCAAAGGCTATTATCCCTCCGACTGGAACCAACCGGGGAACAGAACGTATAATCGTGAAGCCGCCGAAAATGCAAATCAGCAGCTGGGCGTAACCAAGGCGCAGGAAGCTGCCATGCTGGCAGGCAGTATGTTTGGCTGGGATTGTCCGGCAGCGCATCCGCAGCTATATGACGCCCAGGGGAAATTGCGCGTTCCCAATGGAAAAGAGCACCCACAGGAAAGGGGGCGCTGATGGATAAAAGATCGTTTCTGCGGCCAGGGAACGGCGTATGGATGTTGCGCGACGAGATAAACAGTAGGAGGCCCAAATGACCAGGAAAGCAAACGCCATATCCACATTGGCCCGGGAGACCATGGCGCGGATCGTGGGCAGCCCGGCAGAATGGGAATCGTTCCTTCGATCCGCCGCGCGGATGTACAAATACGCCTTCCCAGAACAGGTTCTCATCTATGCCCAGCGCCCAAACGCCACCGCCTGCGCCACGCTGGAGCAGTGGAACCGGTGCCGCTACCGCCGCTGGGTCAAGCCGGGGGCCGTGGGCATCGCCCTCCTGGAGGATACAGGCCCGCAGCTTGGGCTGAAATATGTATTCGACCTTTCCGATACCCGGCAAACCCCATACAGCCAGCCCTTTTTCACCTGGGCATACCGGCCGGAATATGAAGAAGCGGTGCTGGAGAGCCTGGAAAACCACTTTGGCGAAGTGGAGGGGACAGGGTTTTCGCGCCGGCTCCATGCCATCGTCGGGAACCTGGTGGAAGATAACGCGGCGGAATACGCCGCAGCCCTCCAGGGGATTGCAGCGGACAGCCACCTGGGGGATACCGATCCGCCGGTTCTCTTGGAGCTGCTAAAGCTGGCCGCAGCTCCCAGCGTGGAATATATGATCCTTTGCCGTCTGGGCCTTCCCGCAGCGCCTATCGGGGAAGGGGACATGCAGGCGGTTACCTTATTTAATACGCAGGAAACAGCCGCCCAACTGGGCGCGGTTGTAAGCGATATAGCAAAGATGGCCCTTGGCCAGATCGAGCGGACGGTGAAGTCCATAGAAAAAGAGGCCGGCACATTTGCAAAATCCGAACGGGTAACGGAAAATGAACTGGAAGAAGAAATCAAAAGGAGTGTGGGATATGGAACTGACATACCGGCAGGAGGCCAATTACCGGATTCCCGACTTGACGTTGGAACAGGAGCAGGAAGCGCCGGGCAAGTACGGGATGCTGCGCAAGCGGTACCTGAAGGAGCACCGGAAGGGGACATACGCAGGGTTATTGCTGAACGGGACGCTGCAAGCCCATCTCTTGGAGGTGGATCGGGCAGTCCGGGCCCAGGTGGAACAGACCATGCAGGAGCTGGCCAAGGCCGAGGGGTTGCGCGAGGAACAGAAAGCCCAAGACCCGCTGGCATGGACCGCCCGGATGAACAACATCCGCCAGCGGGCCGAGGAGCTGGCCATGGAGCTGATCTACAGCTAGAAGAAACCAATGAAAGGCCGGAGGCTTTGAAAAGCCCCGGCCTTTCTCTTTCCGCCCTGGCAGGGGTAGAGGAACAGATGGCCAACATCCTGGCAGCGGAGCGCCCCGGCCCCTTTGCCATCCATCAAGGGGAGATCGATCATGTGCTGCGCCGGGGCAGCGGATTCCAAAATGGCAAGCTCCGCATTTTCCTATACTACCAGCAAACGCATCTCTTGCAGGAGCGGGCTGCGTTTCTTAAAAAGGAATACGGCATAGGGGGCGGCTCCCACGTCTTTACCAATGGCCGAAAGGGGAATATCTGGTATGACGGCAAGGGCCTATGCATCAGCCGGGACAGCGGCAGCGCCTTTTCCAATCCGGATTTGCGCATATCCTGGCGCAAGGCCGCCCAGCGGATCGGGGAGCTGATCGCCCAGGGGCAATATCTGACGGAAGGGGAACAGGCCCAGCTTGCGCAATATCAGGAGGCGCAACCCGTAGACCGGCCCCAAGCTTCCCAGGAAACCATGGCCCTTGCGCAGGAGGAGCGCAGCCGTCAGCCGGGAGAATACCGGCTTTCCTTGGGGGATACGGTATTCCTCCATGGGCAGGCGCACGTCATTCTTTCCATGGCGGGGGAGCTGGTAGAACTGACGGACCCTCAATATCCTCTCTTAACCGTGTCCTATCCGCAGGAACAGTTTATTTCCCTGTTGGGGCAGGACAAGCGAAATGACCGCCTGCTTGCGCCGGAACAGCGAAATGACCTCGGCATTCGTCCCGACGCCCTTTCTCCAGAACAGGTTTCCCCGGCTTTAGACGGCCCGGCGCCGGATTCCAAGCAGAAACGCACCCCGAAAACAACGGCCGCGCGGAATTTTGATAGGCTCATGGCCCTTGCGCCCGAGCTTCTCACCGGGGAGGCATTCTATCTGCGCTTCACTGCCGGGGACGCCTTTATGCCCCTTTCCATGGACTATCTTGGGGAGAATCGAATTTCTATATCCCATACCTATTTGCAAAACGGCGATCTCATGGCTGATCCGGATATGGAATTCGTATTCGATTTGGAAAACAAGACCCTTTCTGCCCGCACCTTTCAGCAGGATGGGATCGGCCTATATCAAACCGTTGAGAACCAGCAGGGCGAAGTCGATAATCCGGATTTAGAACGCCAACTCAACAGCTTTGCCCGCCAATGGTTCGACAATATTCAAAGCCAGGATTACCGGCGTCAGCGTATGCATGTACGCTATCACGAGGTGGATTTTGAGGCCATCTATGGCCAGGAAGGACAAATTGTCTCCTTTGGAGGTTGGGATCGGGATGGCGGCCAGCCCCATGACGAATGGTTTGCAGCTGTTCGCGGATACGCCAAAGAACACGGCATTCTATATTCCCTGGGCTATGGTTCCCTAGGCAATGGCACCACCGTTTGGAACATATTGGAGGAAGCCGGCCATGATTACCGCACCATCGCCCACATTGGGACGGATGGCTTAGTGCAGACATATTCGCCGTTGCCGGACTATATCCTAGCGGAAATCCAACGGGTAGCCCAAGCGGAACAGCAGCGGGCGCAACAGAATCCCCCCGTCCCATTCCCCGCATCCAGCGCCGAGGAAGCCACGGAGGAACAACCGGCGGGGAAACCGGAACGTCAATCGGAACCCATAGCCATCTATCCTGCACAACAGAACAACCTGCCCTTTGACGTGGTAGTGGAACGGCTGCATATCCCGGATGGGAAACCGGATAGGCCGCCAACCCTAGATTACCGAATCACCGACGACGCCCTGGGCCATGGCGGGCCCAAGGCAAAATTCCGCATGAACCTGGAGGCTATCCGCACCCTGGGCAAGATCGAAGGGGAAAACCGCCGCGCAACCCAGCAAGAGCAGGCGGTGTTGGCCAAATATGTGGGCTGGGGCGGCATCCCCCAGGCGTTCGACCCCAACAACAGCGCCTGGGCCAGTGAATATGCGGAGTTAAAGGCGGCATTGACCGAAACGGAGTACGAATCCGCCCGGGCATCCACGCTGAACGCCCACTATACCTCCCCCATTGTCATTAAGGCCGTATACCAGGCCATAGAAAATTTGGGCTTCCAGCGGGGCAATATTCTGGAGCCATCCTGCGGCATCGGGAATTTTTTCGGCCTGCTGCCGGAGCAAATGGCAGGCAGCAAGCGTTACGGCGTGGAGCTTGACGCCATCACCGGCCGCATCGCCCGGCAGCTCTATCAGAATGCGGATATTCAAATCAAAGGCTTTGAGAATACGGACTATCCGGACAGTTTCTTTGACCTTGCCATCGGCAATGTTCCTTTCGGCAGCTATGGCGTTTCGGATCAGCGATATGCCAAACAAAAATTCCACATCCATGACTATTTTTTTGCCAAGGCTTTGGATAAAGTTCGGCCCGGCGGCATCATCGCTTTCATCACTAGCAAAGGAACGCTAGATAAGCAAGACGATAGGACACGCCAGTATATTGCAGAACGAGCGGACCTTCTGGGGGCTATACGTCTGCCCAACAACGCTTTTGCCGCTAATGCCAATACTGAGGTGACCGCAGACATTCTGTTTTTGCGCAAACGGGAGCGGCCTATTCTATCGCAACCCGAATGGTTACACCTGGGGCAAACGGAAGATGGCATTCCCATCAACAGCTATTTCTTATCCCATCCAGAAATGCTGCTAGGCCGCATGGCCTGGTGGAAGAATATGTACGGCAATGAAAATGAAACCGCCTGTCTGCCCCTGGAAGGGACTGACTTGACGGAGCAGCTCAAAGAAGCCGTGGCGCATATTCGTGGCAAATACCAAGAACGGGCTCCAGAGCTGGAGGACATCGAAGATCAAAGCGAATGGATACCCGCAGACCCTGCTATCCCTAATTTCAGTTTTGGCCTGTCGGATGGAAAAATCTACTACCGGATAGATAGCCAGATGCAGCTTGTAGCTGCTTCTGCCACCGCCCTAGTCCGTATCCAAGCCATGATTGATTTACGGGAATGTACTCGCAGGCTCATTGCCTATCAGTTGGAAAATCGGCCGGAAGAGCAGATCCTGCGAGAGCAGGAGCAGCTTAACGCCATGTATGATAGGTTTGCGGCGAAATATGGCCGTATCAACAGCCGGGGAAACAGATCGGCTTTTCGGGATGATACTTTCTATCCCCTGCTTTCCTCCTTGGAAGTGCTGGATGAGAATGGGGAATTTGAGCGTAAAGCAGATATGTTTACTAAGCGTACCATACGTGCCCAAGCGCCCATCTCCCACGTGGATACGCCAGAAGAAGCTCTAGCCCTATCCATTGGCGAACGAGCTGGAATAGATATGCCGTATATGTCGAGGCTGACCGGTATGGATGAGGCTTCCCTTGCACAGCAGCTACAAGGGTATATCTACCGGGACCTCGACGGGCTTGACCCGCTGGATATGGACTGGGCTTCCTTTAATATTCACAGCTTCCCCTTCATTACGGCGGATGAATACCTTTCCGGCAATGTGCGCCATAAGCTACAGCAGGCAAAAGCCCTGCTTGCAGGATTGGAACAGCATACGTCTCAGCCGGATCCAGCGGCTCTACAAGCCCTTCAAACCCAGGTTTCAGCCCTCCAAGCCGTACAGCCCCGGGATCTGGGAGCCAGTGACATTGAAGTGCGGCTTGGTTCCACTTGGATCCCCCCTAGGGTAGTCGAAGAATTCATATATGCCCTGCTCAACACACCACTTTACCGGCAAGGCAAAATTAAGGTGCTGTTTTCCTCCTATACCTCCATTTGGAGCGTGACCGGAAAAAGTGCGGACTTCGATAACAACAACGCCATCTTGAAATATGGCACCCATCGGGTCAACGCATATAAAATCCTGGAAGAGAGCCTGAACCTGCGGGATGTGCGGGTGTTCGATACCAATACCGTGGACGGGAAGGAAACACGGGTGCTGAACCAGAAGGAGACCATCATCGCCCAACAGAAGCAGCAGGCCATCCAGGATGCTTTCCAGAGCTGGATATGGAAAGACCCGGAGCGCCGGGAGCAGCTGGTGAAGCGCTACAATGAAAAATTCAATTCCATCCGACCCCGGGAATACGATGGTTCCCATATCCAGTTCCACGGCATGAACCCGGAGATCCAACTGAGGCCCCATCAGAAAAATGCCGTGGCTCGCATCCTATATGGGGGCAATACCCTGCTAGGCCATGTGGTAGGCAGCGGCAAAACCTTCACCATGGCTGCTGCCGCCATGGAACTGAAGCGCCTGGGGTTATGCCATAAGCCCATGTTCGTAGTACCCAACCATTTAACGGAACAATGGGCCAGAGAATTCCTGCAACTTTATCCTGCAGCCAATATCTTGGTCACCACCAAGCGGGACTTTGAAAAACAGAACCGTCAGCGGTTTTGCAGCCGCATTGCCACCGGGGAATACGATGCTGTGATCATCGGGCACAGCCAATTTGAAAAGTTGCCGGTAAGTCTAGTGCGGCAGCAGGCACACTTTACAGAACAGATCGGCCAAGTTATGCGGGGCATAGCCGAAGCAAAGGCCAAAAAAGCGGAACCCTTTACCATCAAGCAAATGGAGCGCACGAAAAAACAGCTACAGGCCAAGTTGAACCGATTGAACAATGCGCAGCGCAAAGACCAAGTCATTACCTTTGAGGAATTGGGTGTAGACCGGCTGTTTGTGGACGAAGCTCATTCTTTTAAGAATCTAGCCGCCTTTTCCAAGATGCGGAATGTAGCGGGCATTTCGCAGGCCGAGGCACAGAAATCCTCAGATATGTTCATGAAATGCCGCTACCTGGATGACCTGACCGGCAACCGGGGCGTGATCTTCGCCACCGGCACTCCCATCTCCAATACCATGGTGGAAATGTACACCATGCAGCGGTATCTCCAATACGACACTTTAGTCCAGCGGGGCCTGGCACATTTTGACGCCTGGGCGTCCACCTTCGGTGAGACCATCACCGCCATGGAATTGGCCCCGGAGGGCACGGGATTCCGGCTTAGGACCCGTTTTGCCCGGTTCTTCAACCTGCCGGAGCTCACCGCTATGTTTCGGGAGGTTGCGGATATTCAGACGGCGGATATGCTCAGCCTGCCTGTGCCTAAGGCGGAATATCACACAGAGGTTTTGGAGCCCAGCAAATTCCAGCGGGATATGCTCCTTTCCTTGGCAGATCGGGCGGAGGCGGTACGCGCAGGAAATATGAAGCCTACCGAGGACAATATGCTGCGCATAACCAGCGACGGGCGTAAATTGGCCCTTGACCAGCGAATGCTCAACGGCCTCTTGCCGGATGATCCCAGGAGCAAGGCCAATGCCTGCGTAGACTGTGTGTTGCGGATCTGGCGGGATACGGCGGCGGAGAAATTGACCCAGCTCCTGTTCTGCGACCTGTCTACTCCAAAGGGAGAAGGCTTCCATGTATACCAGGATATAAAGGAAAAGCTGATCCGAGGCGGGATACCGGAACAGGAAATCGCCTTCATCCACGATGCGGATAGCGAGGCCCAGAAGGCCACCTTATTCAGTAAGGTACGCTCCGGAGCGGTACGGGTGCTGCTGGGCTCCACCGCCAAGATGGGGGCTGGAACCAATGTGCAGCGGCTGCTGGTTGCCGAGCATCATCTAGATTGTCCCTGGCGGCCCGCCGATATAGAGCAGCGGGAGGGCCGGATCATACGGCAGGGCAATCAAAACGCCACCGTCCATATTTACCGCTACGTGACCAAGGACACCTTTGACGCCTACATGTGGGCCACCCTGGAAGCCAAGCAACGGTTTATTTCCCAGGTGATGACCAGCCGTTCCCCGGCCCGCTCCTGCGAGGATATGGACGAGCAGACCTTGTCCTATGCGGAGGTCAAATCCCTGGCCACCGGCGATCCCCGGATCAAGGAACGGATGGATTTAGAGATGGAAATTTCCAAGCTGAAGCTGCTGCGCGCCAGCCATATGAACCAACGGTTTGAGATGCAGAGCCGCTTGCAGCGCATCCCCTTGGAGATCCAGTCCTATGAACAGGCCAGGGAAAAGCTTGCAGCCGACCATGCAAGCTACATGCAAAACAAGGCCGGGGATTTTTCCATGACCATCTGCGGGACCCGGTATGCGGAACGAAAAGAGGCCGGCGCTGCGCTCCTTTCCGCCTGCCAGGCCAAGACCGACCCTGCCCCTAAGGAGATTGGGGCATACAGGGGCTTCCGGCTGCTGTTGGCATATGCGAACATGCAGTTTACCGCCATTCTAAAGGGCGAAGGCTCCTATTCTGTGGAGCTTGGGGATACTGCCATAGGCAACATCCAGCGTCTGGAACATCAGCTGGAGCGGCTGGCCCCATCCGCTAGAACAGTTTCCCTCAAAATCGATGCTTTGAAACAGGAACTGCAAACCTTGGAAGCGGATGCAAAACAGCCCTTTCCCCAGGAGCAGGAGCTGGCGGAAAAATCCCAACGGCTCATTGCCTTGGATGCGGCCTTGAAGCTGAAAACCCATGCAGACCGGGTACAGGATACAGAGATCGACCAGGAGGAAACGCCTTCGCAGGCAAGGGAGGAATATGTAAGATGAAACAAGGGCCCTATCAAAGCCAATGGATACCCAGGGATACGGTTGCCAGGGTGAAGCGCCTGGATCTGCTCGCCTATCTGGAGCGATACGATCCCCATGAATTGGTGCGCGTTTCCCGGGACGTCTACGCTACGCGCACCCACGACAGCCTGAAGATCAGCAATGGGAAATGGTGCTGGTGGTCCCAGGGGATAGGCGGCCGCAGTGCGTTGGATTATCTGATTAAAGTGCGGGGCATGGGATTTCAGGCGGCTGTATTGCACCTGATGGACTGCATGGGGCAAATGCCGGAGCCTGCGCCGCCCCGCAGCCAACCCCTTGATCGAAAACCGCCGCTGTCCTTCCAGCTGCCCCAAAGGAATTGGGATAACCGCCGCGTCCTCGCCTATCTGACGGGGCGCGGCATTGCTTTGCCCCTGCTGCAAGGCTGCATCCGGGCGGGAACGCTATATGAGGACAAACGCCACAACTGCGTGTTTGTGGGCTTTGACGGCGCGGGCGTTCCCCGCTATGGCTTTATCCGCAGCAGCGATCCCGGCTCCACCTTCCTGCGGGATGCGGATGGAAGCGACAAGCGGTATGCCTTTCACATGGCGGCCAAGGCCCCTTCGGATACGCTGCATGTGTTCGAGAGCGCCATCGACCTGCTATCCTATATCACCCTGGCGATGGAATCGGGGCAGCCATGGCAACGGGCAAGCTATCTGTCCCTTTCCGGGGTATATGCCCCAGCCAGGGACAACCCGGCTTTGCCTATGGCCCTGGAGCAATACCTTTCCACCCACCCTCAGGTGGGCAAGATCATCCTCTGCCTGGACAACGACCGGGGCGGGCACATGGCGGCAGCGGCCATACGGGAGCGGCTGCCGCCGGACTTCTATGTAGAAGCCCGTTTCCCGGCCGGTAAGGACTACAACGCCCAGCTCATGGCGCAAAAGGGCCTGGGCGGCATCCAGGCGCGGGAACCGAAACGGCCGGACAGGGGTCATGGCAGATAGGGCCTCGTTGGGTAAGCCCCTGCCCCGGCTGGTATCGGGACAGCGCCCTGCGCTGTCGTAGCAAGCATTGAATCCTGCCAGCATGATTCCCTTGTTAGGGGCCAAGCCCCTAAAACCCCGGCCCGGTTAGCAAAAAAGAAAAGCCCTCCCGTGGGAAAGCTTTTGTCCTTGTTTCTGTAAACCATCCGTTATTGGGTGCAGATGCTTTCTTCGTACAACTCATGCGGCGCAATATCTTGCCCATTTCCCCACTCGATTCCCGTGCCGCCGGGTAATATCCGCACGGTTTTGAAATAGGACGGGTCTTTCAATTCCCCATACCACGAACCCTTAATATACGGCGCTACATCAAAGAGCTTTACTTCTCCGGTTTCATAAAACAAACGGAGTTTATTCGGCTCTACGGGTTCTATCTTTACTAATTTCGGCTGTAGCATCCTAATTCCCCCCCTTATTTCAAAGGATCAATGCGAAAAAACTGCTCACCATTGGAAAGGAGTTTCCAATTTGCTTCAAGATCCTCCCTGTGTATCTCCATCCAGGCTTCTAATAGTTTCCTCTTGGATTTCGAGATAGCGCCTTCAAGAGCCGTTCCGTCTAAAGCAACTACGACCTCATCTCCAGAATATTCGGCATGGATATGGGGTACATTATGCTTTCGGCCTGCTTCTTGATACATGCAGACAAGGATGATGAAAAAACATACTTAATATGTGCGCCATCCTTATTCTTTTTTGTTTCTATTATAACACAGCATCCTACAAGCGGTATATGGGGCGAATTGTCGATATTTGGGGAGAACCTAATTCTCTAACAGCTTCAAGGAAAAACCTATTATTCCGAATAGGCCAAAGAACACGTTGCTATTGTTCCGATAAGTGGGTATACTATCCATAAAAAGAAATGGTGGTGTATTGCCGTGGAATATAAATCCGTTATGCAAATGGCGGCGCAATGGGGAATTTCGGATCGCCGTGTCCGCGCTTTGTGCCAGCAAGGAAAGATCCGTGGCGCGGTTCGCAAAGGCCGTACTTGGCTTATTCCCGGGAATGCTGAGAAGCCGGTTGACGGCCGCGCTACCCGCTATCATCGGAAGGATAGCCCCTATGCGGAACGCTTTGCTGAAATTGATGCCCTCAAAGCAGAATTGGACCAACGACGCCCGCTTACAAAGGGAGAGCTTAAACGGCTTCAGGAGGAATTCTTGGTGGAATACACCTATCATTCCAATGCAATAGAAGGCAATACGCTGACCCTTCAGGAAACCGCCCTGGTGTTGGAAGGCATCACAATAGACAAAAAGCCGCTAAAAGACCACCTGGAAGCCATCGGCCACAAAGATGCTTTCCTTTATGTGCAGGATTTGGTGAAGAAGCAAATTCCCTTTTCCGAAAGCATTATTAAGCAGATTCACACCCTTGTATTGATGGACAGGCCGGAGGATCGGGGCATATACCGGCGTATTCCTGTGCGCATCATGGGCGCCTACCATGTGCCGCCCGACCCAGTTCTTGTACCGGAACAGATGGAAAATCTAATTGCTGCATTTACAGGCAACACAAACCTGCATCCCATTGGGCGCGCAGCATGGTTTCATCTTAATTTTGAGGGTATCCATCCCTTTGTAGATGGCAACGGTCGAACGGGGCGGCTGATTCTGAACCTTATGCTGATGCAGAGCGGCTACCCGCCAATCAATGTGAAGTATTCGGACAGAAAGCGCTACTATGAGGCATTCGATACCTATTTCAGAGATAACAGCGAAGATGGACTCGTCTACTTGATCAGCGAGCTCCTTAGAGAACGGCTGTTCATGTATCTATGCCTGTCTCGCTAAAATCCTAAGGAGGACCTATGCTCAAACGCAATAGAAAAGTCACCTTCCGACTCAACGAGGGGGAGTGGCGGCAGCTGAAAGGGCATGTGCAAAAGGCCGGCCTCTCCCAGGAGGCGTATCTGCGCCTGCTGATCAGCGGACAGCGGCCCAAGGAGTTACCGCCCATCGAATACCATGCTCTCTTACGCCAACTGTACTCCATTGGCGTGAATATAAATCAGATCGCAGCCCGTGCCAATCGAACGGGCTTTTTTCTTGCGGAGGAATACAATGAAAACGCAAAAGCATTACGCAATGCTATTTTGGAGATACAAGCGGCTTTTACCCTACCGGAAAAAATACAGCAGAGGAACATAGGAACCTGACAGGAAGCAACAAAATTTGCGTTCTGAAAAGCCATAGTAGCTATGATATAATAGGAAGCATAAAACGGGTAAAGAAGGGAATGCGCATGGACGAATACGCACAGATTGTAAGGCTATGGCAACAATATGCCATTGGGACGGAAGCGGATATTGATCTTAGGCTGGATTCGTTTCGCATTCTGTTTGCCTATCATTCCGGGAAGATAGAGAATCCGGAAATCTCCTATCATGATACCCGCGAGATCTTTGAAAATGGGCGGGTGGTCAATTTTACGGGCAGCCCACGGACCATATTCGAGCAGCGGAATCAAAAGCTCTGTTATGATTTCTTAAAACCCCGTATCATTGCCCGGAAGCCCATTACCATAGCGCTTATCAAAGAAACACATGCCATCTTAACGGCGGGAACCTACGACGAAACCCGCTACATTCAACAGGGGGAGCGGCCGGGCGCGTTCAAAAAGCATGATTATGTAACGGGTATTGAAGAGGTTGGTTCCTTGCCGGAGGATGTGGAGCATGATATGCAGGAACTGCTTGCCACACTCCAGGAGTTGGCGGGGAAGGACCCCTTGAAAACCGCCACCTATTTCCATGTGCGGTTTGAATATATCCATCCCTTTGCAGATGGCAATGGGCGTGTTGGCAGGACGCTCCTAAATTACCTCCTCATGACCCGCGATCATCCGCCCCTCATCGTATATGACGAGGATAAGCGAGATTACTACGCAGCTCTGGAGCAATATGACCGAAACGAGGATTATCAACCCATGTACGCCTTTCTAAAAAAGGAAACCATCCGTACATGGGAAAAGGCGTTGGAACGAGACCGGCAACGAACCCAACGGGAGAAGTAAAAGCAAACAACAACACGGCAGCATCGTAAAATGCTGCCGTGTTTATTTTCAGGAGAATGTATATGGCTACTACTGCTATCTGGCCTATCCGGGGGCGTCTGGATCGGGCGATCGCGTATATCAAAGACCAGGAGAAAACCTACAATCCGGCCTGGGAGCAGAGAGGCTTCCCCGCCCTTTCCTCCCTTATGCAATGCGCCATAGAACAGGCGGCAGCACAGGGCATGGGCAATACCATCAACTATGTGACGGACGGGGAAAAAACCGATTACCAGTATTACGTCAGCGGCATCCGGTGCGATCCCCAAAGCGCACGGGAGGCCATGTCCTTGACCAAGCGCCGCTTCCAAAAGGAAGGCGGCATCGTTTTATTCCATGGCTACCAATCCTTCAAGCCGGGGGAGGTCACCCCGGAACAGGCACATGAGATCGGCGTGGAGCTGGCAAACCGGCTCTGGGGCGACCGCTTTGAGGTGGTAATCGCCACCCATTTGAACACCGGCGTCCTGCACAACCATTTTATCCTCAATTCCGTATCCTGCGTGGATGGCAAGCGGTTCTACGCCAATAAGGCCACATATGCCCAAATGCGCCGGGTGTCGGATGATCTTTGCCGGTTGCGAGGCCTGTCGGTAATCGCCCAAGAGAACGGCCGCAGCCAACACTATGGGCAATGGATCGCGGAGCAGGCCGGAGCCCCCACCTGGCGCAGCGCCATCCGGGCGGATGTGGACAGGGCCATCGCCCAAAGCATGACCTGGAACGCCTTCCTCTCCCACCTGAAACGGCAGGGGTATGGGATCAAAACCGGCGTAAAGCATACGGCGGTGCGCCCGCCCGGGAAGGAACGCTTTGTGCGCCTTCGCTCCCTGGGGGACGCATATACGGAGGAAGCCATCCGAAACCGCATCCTGGGGCAAAGGCGCCCCGCTTCGTCCCTGGCGCGGCCTGCACAGCCCCGGCGGGTCCGGATACAAGGGCCGTTCCGCCTGTGTAAAATCACCTGGAAGGGCCTGCGGGCCCTGTACTATCACTACCTTATGTTACTGCGAAAGGCGCGGCGGCAAGATAGCCCCGCGCCCTTCGTTTTGCGGGAGGATCTTCGCTACATGCAGGCCATTTCCCGGCAAGCGCAATTTCTCCACCAATATGCCATCGATACTGCACAGCAGCTGGCGGCCCACCGGGCGGATTCCGACGGGCGCATCCTGCTGCTGTGCATGGAGCGCAAACAGCTTCAAAATGAGCGGCGGCACAAGGGCCTTCAAGGGGAACGAAAGGAGGGAATCGAGGCACGGCTCCATGCCATCCACGGCCAGCTGAAAGCATTGCGGGCGGAGATACGCCTGTGCGACGCCATCCTCATCCGATCCGTACAGATCAAGGAGAATCTTAAAAAAGCCAAGCAACAAGAAACGGAGGTGTTATTCCATGAGCCAGACGGGCGAAGCAGCGGAACAAATCGTGAATATGGCCACCAACGTGACCGTGAAAGGCGTTGAGTGCGTGGCCAATCTGAGCGGGAAAGCGGCGGTATCCCTTGCGGCGTTTCTTATCGCGGCGCTCAAGGATGAAAAACGGGTCAGCGGCAAGACCCGAATGCGCAGCTTTCGAGGCAAGCCCACCCAGGTGTTCGTCATCCAGCAGCGGGAGCTGCGGGCCTTTGCCCAGGAGGCCAAGAAGTACGGCGTCCTATATGCCGCCGTGGTGGATAAGCGCAACCCGGACGGGCTGTGCGACATCGTGGTGAGCGCCGAGGACGCAGCCCGGGTAAACCGGATCGCCGATCGGTTCGCCCTTTCCGCGGTGGATGTGGAGAAGATACGGGAGGACATCATAAAGGCCCGGAAGCTGACGGCGGAGCAAACGCAGCCCGGGCAGAACGCCGGCGGCGCAAAGCAACCGGCGCGGCCCGACCCGGCTTCGGACAAGGCCCATACGGTGGGCGATGGAGAGTTAAGGGAGATGCTGGGCCAATCCCGCCCGGAACCAGCCGCCAATGAAAACCCTACCACGGCCCGGCGGACGGCCCCGCCTCCGTCCGGGCGTACCTCCGGCTCCAAAGGCAGTACCGGCAGGGATATTGAACGGCGGCCCTCGGTGCGCCAGGCGATCCGGGAGCTCCAGGCGGAACGGACGGCGAAAGAAATACACGCCCGGCAAAAGCAGCGGCCGCCGCATACGCAGCAGCACTCGCCGAAAAAGAAAGCAAAACAAACCAAAGGGAGGTAATTGCATATGGAAACGACCCGGGAAAACTACGACGCCCTATTGGAAGAAGTGATGCGGGAAATCCCACCCAAGCCGGAGCAGCGGCAGCCCATGGACAAGGAGACGTGGGCAGCAGCGCAGAAAGCCCAGCGGGAGGAATTGTATGCCCTGGCAGACCAGGTTGCCGGCCGGGCGCTGTCCGATCCTGCCGCCCTGCGGCAATTCATCGAAACCCAGGCCCGGTTGGGAGGGGAAAGCGCTGCGAATACGCTGATCCTCATGGAGAGATACCCGAAGGCGGCCCGCGTCCACACCTTCGAGGAATGGAAGCGAATGGGCCGCTCCATTCGGCCTGGCGAGCAAGCCCTTTCCCTCCTGGCTCGGGGCCGGGAATATGTCCGGGAGGATGGCGCCACCGGCGTGTTTATGCGCATTCGAAAGGTCTTTGATGTGAGGCAGACCACAGGCCGCGCCATAAAGCAGCGGCCTATCCATGGGGAATACAACCGCATCAAAGCCCTGTTAACGGATACGCCTGTGCCGGTATGCCTTTCGGAGGAGGTTCCCGCAACGGTCGGGGCAGTCTATCTCCCCGAACACGGCGTGGTGAACGTGGCCCGTGGCTTAGAGGGCAAGGCGCTGTTTTTCAGCGTCGCCCGGGAATTGGCAAGGGAGAGCGGCTGCCAAAGCACCTTCCTATGCGATTGCGTGGCCAATATCCTGTGCAGCCGCTATCATATGGAGCCCCGCTATCCCGACCGCATCCCCGAAACATACGCCAATCTGGAGCCCAAGGCCAAGCGGGCGGTTTTGGCGGACATCCGGCAAGTCGCCTGGCTCATAGAGCGGCGCATGGACCGGAACCTGGATAAGCTGGTCAACTCCCAGGAAAAGCAGATGGATGCGCCGGAGCGTTAGGAGGAAGTCTATGGAAACCAAACACATCATCGAAGTGGATGAGAGCCAGCGGCGGCTGATCATTGGCACGCTGAATGAAAAACGCAATGCCATGGTGGAGCAGCTGTCTCTTATACACATCTCCGAGCCCACGAGACTAGGCATGATC
>ENA-OZAB01000797-OZAB01000797.1-human-gut-metagenome-genome-assembly--contig:-NODE-797-length-15818-cov-9.265559_pt1 | contig 15818 bp, 15 predicted proteins | sample MGYA00243297_ERZ653491 | MGnify/ENA primary metagenome ERZ653491 (study PRJEB26926, sample SAMN06165154) | human gut metagenome | biome: ENVO:00009003; feature: ENVO:2100002; material: ENVO:00002003... | reverse complement strand
ACATGCAGACGCTCCGGGAGTACAAGGCCGGTTCGCACAAGGCGGTGTTCGTTACGATGACCGTTCCCGAAAACGGCGCCGCGACGACCCATCGTACGCAGCACTTCACGGCAATGCCCGACAGCGTCGATTTCATCGTCGTGAATCCGGTTCCGTCCGTCCTTTGCCAGACGCTTGTCGATGAAATCCGGAAAGTGCATGAGAAGGGGACCCGCGTCCTCTTCAATATCGACCTGCAGACATTCGAAAACGACTGGACGCAGGTGCTGAAGGCGGACCCCACGCTCAGCGAGGAAGATGCGCTGGCTTATCTCGACGGCCGTGTCGGCGAGCAGATCGCGCTGGTAGACCGCTGGGGCTACGACGGCTTCATCTTCACCTACACGGGCAAGGCCGTAGGCAGCATGCAGGACGAGGCGCTGGCCGTCTATACGGCCCGTCAGGAAGCGCTCTTCGCGCCGATCCGCGCTTGGCACGAGGCTCATCCCTCGCATGCGCTCGTCTTCCGCGGCTTCACCGGAGCCGTTACGGAGGCGAATATGCCGCTGCTGGACGAGTGCGCCTACATCATCCTGCCGACCAATGACGTGAAGACGCTCGACGAGATGTCGTTCTCGGCTCTTACCGCAGTCAGCGTTGCCGGCGTGCCGGCCGACCGTCTGATCGTGACGGCCCAGACCACCCGTCCCGGCGACGACAAGAAGGAGTTCGGTTATACCGGCATGGTCGATGCCTTCGGCGATACGGTCGAGGCGATCGAGGCTTGGGCCGGATGGGTGACGCTCCCTTCGCCGGGCTATACCCGTGCGGGGCTGCTGATCGAGGATGTCCAGTACGACTATTACAACCCCGCCAAGGTGTGGGCCAAGACCCGCGAGGCGATCGGCATTATGAACCCCTCCATCTAAAAACTGACAGCCATGAAATACAACAAATGCTTATTGGTTCTCTCGGCGCTCGCCGCAGTCGCTTTCACCGGCTGCAAGAACGAGGATGTCGAGAAGCATCGTTTCGATAACAAGTTCTATATCACCTCGACCATTCTGTCCGATGACCTGCTGATCAAGAGCGACACGCCGGGATATACCAAGACGATCGAGTCGCGTCTGGCCAAGCCTGCCGCGCAGCAGGTCGCCGTGACGATCGGGGCCGATCCGTCGCAGGTAGCCGCCTACAACATGATCTATGGCGACAACGCCGTGGCGCTTCCCGCCGAATGCTACGAACTCTCTTCCAACCGGATCGACATTGCGGCCGGTCAGGTGAGCGGCGACGCGATAGAGATCGTGTTCAAGGATATCAACACCCTCGACGGCAGCCGTCGTTACGTGCTGCCCGTGACGGTAACTTCGTGCAATGGCGTGGATCTGCTCGACAGCCGCAGTACGGTCTACTTCGTGGCCCGTCAGGGTGCGATGATCAACGTGGTGGCCAACATCGCGTGGATGAACTTCCCGGTCAGCTGGTCGGCCGACGCCAAACCGCTCGTCAGCGGCATGAAGCAGGTCACCATCGAGGCCCTGCTGCGCAGCGCCGACTGGACCGACGGCCGCGGCGACGCCCTCAGCTCGGTATTCGGTATCGAAGGCAACTTCCTCGTGCGCATCGGCGACGCCGACCGTCCGCGCGACCAGCTCCAGCTGGCGACGGGATCGGCCAACGGCGGCAACTGGCCCGCAGCCAATGCCGCTCCGGGGCTTCCGGTCAATGAGTGGGTGCATATCGCCGTGGTTTGGGACGCCGTAAACGGCGAGCGTATCTATTACCAGAACGGCAAGCAGGTGGCCTACTCCAATCAGAAGATGAGCGGATCGGTTACGCTGACCAGCAACTGTTACGTCGGCAAGTCGTACAACGAGGAGCGTTACATCCCCGGAGAGATTTCCGAGCTGCGCGTTTGGAGCGTTGCCCGCACGCCGGAGCAGATCGCCGCCTGCCCGGAGAGCTTCACGGGGCAGTATCTGAAAAAGCTGCTGAAATAACCCGCCGCAACCGCTTTTTGCGCGATAGTTGGTGGCGGAAACCGGAGCTTTCTGCAATACTGAAGCCATCCCAAATACAGAAAGGATGGATCCTCTCATGAGAACACTGATTTTTGGACTGTTCGGCATCTGCATGTTCGGCGCGACCGTATTTCTGTTCGTGCTTTTGATCCGGGCGCTGCTCAAATACCTGCGTTCCGGCGAGGTGCGGAAGGAAAAGGCCGAGACGAAGAAAACGCTCGGCGAAGCGCTGAAAGCGCACCGCACGCGCTGCAACATGACGCAGGAGTTCGTTGCAGAATCGCTCGGTGTCAGCCGGCAGGCTGTCAGCAAGTGGGAGTCCGGCGCGTCCGACCCGTCAACATCCAATCTGCTCGCCCTTGCAAGGCTCTACGGCGTATCCGCCGAGGAGCTGCTGCGGGAGGCGGCGGGGACACAGCGCACATAGAAAAGGAGTCGCTTTGAATTATTACCTGTCCCTTGCGGCGCTGGTTCCGGCGGTCATTCTGTTTGTCCGCATTTATCAGCTCGACCGCATTGAAAAAGAACCGCGCAGGCTGCTCGGTATCCTGCTGTTGTCAGGCGCGCTGCTGGCGCTCCCGGCGGCGGGCATCCAGCTTCTTGCGTCGCGGACGCTGGGCAGTGCGCTGAACCGGCGCTCGGCGGCGTATCTGCTGCTGGACAATTTCCTGGTGGTCGCCGTGAGCGAGGAGGTCTGCAAGATCGTCCCTGTGCGTCTTGCCGCGTGGAAGCACCCGGCGTTCGATTACCGGTTCGACGCGGTGGTCTACTCCGTGTCCTCCGCGCTGGGCTTCGCGGCGGTGGAGAATATTCTGTATGTCGTGCAGTCTGACCTCCGGACGGCGGTATCGCGGGCGGTTCTGTCCGTGCCGGGGCACTTTTTCTTTGCTGTTGCGATGGGACTGCTCCTCAGCCGGGGCAAGCAGGCCGAAAAGCAGGGGAATGGCCGCAGGCGGACGGTTCTGTGCGCGCTGGCGATCCTAGTCCCGGTCGTGCTGCACGGGATCTGGGACTTTTGTCGCTCCGTCCGCAGACCGTGGGCGACAGTCGTGTTCTATTGCTTTGTGATTGCATTTTTCATCGCGGCGGACCTTGGCCTGCGCCGCGCCTCACAGACGGACGCACATCTGTGAGCGGCGCGTTTTCGAAATAGCCGAACAAAAACCGGGCCGACTACATTGCAGTCCGCCCGGTTTCTGTATTATAATAGTTCCATCTGACGGGAGGGCGACGGAATGATCTATCTTGACAACGCGGCCACAACGCTGCATAAGCCGCCGTGCGTGATCAATGCGGTCGTGAACGCGATGCAAACCATGGGCAACAGCGGGCGCAGCGCGCACGCGGAAAGCCTTGCCGCGTCCCGGACGATCTATGCCGCGCGGGAGGCGCTGGCTGCGCTTTTCGGCTGCGAACGCGCCGATCATGTGTGCTTCACGGCCAATTCGACCGAGGCACTGAACATCGCCATTTCCGGGCTGCTTGCGCCGGGCGACCACGTGCTGTCGACCGATCTGGAGCATAATTCCGTCCTGCGCCCGCTGTACCGCGAGATGGAGCGGGGCGTTTCGGTCAGTTTCCTGCCTGCAGACCGGAAGGGCTGTATCGACTATGCCGATTTTGATCGGCTGCTGCAAACAAATACCAAAGCCGTCATCTGCACGGCAGGCTCAAATCTGACGGGGAATCTGCTTGATTTGACGCGCATCGGCGCGTTCTGCGCAGCGCACGGACTGTTGTTCGTGGTCGACGCGTCGCAGACGGCAGGCGTGTTCCCTATCGATCTGCGCGCGCAGCACATCAGCGTCCTCTGCTTCACCGGCCACAAGAGCCTCATGGGCCCGCAGGGCACGGGCGGCCTGTGCGTGGCGGAGGGCGTGGACATCCGCCCGTGGTGCGTCGGCGGGACGGGCGTGCAGACGTTCCTGCCGTCACAGCCGCCGCAGTATCCCACACGGCTCGAAGCCGGAACGCGCAACGGCCACGGCATCGCGGGGCTGCTTGCCGCCGTGCATTTTATTCAGGAGGCGGGCATGGATGCCATCCGCACGCATGAGCTTGCGCTGGCCCGCCGGTTTTACGAGGGCGTGAAGGACGTGGACGGCGTATGCGTCTACGGCGATTTTTCGGATTTCGTGCGCGCGCCGGTCGTGTCGCTCAATATCCGGGACGCGGAATCGTCCATGGTCGCGGACGCGCTGGCGGAGGACTATGACATTGCCGTCCGGGCTGGCGCGCACTGCGCGCCGCGTATGCACGAGGCGCTTGGAACCGTGGAGCAGGGCGCGGTGCGCTTCAGCTTCGGCTATTACAACACGGAGGAGGAAACGGACGCGGCCATCGCCGCAGTCCGGGAGCTGGCAGAGCAATGAGAGAGAAAAAGCAGTGGCTCATCGTCACATTTTACACCACAAGCGCCGCTATGGCGGCGGAAAAGGCCTGCGAACAGGCAGGCCTCCCCGGCAGGATCATCCCCGTCCCCCGCGAGATCACCGCAGACTGCGGCCTCGGCTGGCGCACAGCGCCGGAAAACCGCGAACGGACCGAGTCGCTGTTCCAGTCACTGTCTCTGGAAACAGACGGATACCATATCTGTATGCTGTGAGGAAGCAGAAAAATGCCCCGCTGCCGGTCAATTCGGCAGCGGGGCGTGTGCGTATTGAGGCTCAGATCGTGGGCTGGTTGGCAGCCTCGATGATCTTGACAAACTTTTCGGGGACGAGGGAAGCGCCGCCGATCAGGCCGCCGTCGATGTCGGGCTGGGCCAGCAGGTCATAGGCGTTCTTTTCGTTCATGGAGCCGCCGTAGAGGATGGAGATCGCACGGGCGACCTTTGCGCCGTAGAGCTTGCGGATGACCGCACGGATGTGCTCGCAGACCTCTTCGGCCTGCTCCGGCGTGGCGGTCTTGCCGGTGCCGATGGCCCAGATGGGCTCGTAGGCAATGATCATCTTGCGGATCTTGTCCTCGCCGATGGAGGCAAGGCCGGTCTTGATCTGCATGGTGATCCACTCCTCGGTGATGCCCGCTTCGCGCTGCTCAAGGCTTTCACCGACGCACATGATGGGGATTAGGCCGTTGTCGAGGGCAGCCAGAACCTTTGCGTTGACGTCCGCGTTCGTCTCGCCCATGGCGCGGCGCTCGGAATGGCCGAGGATGACGTACTTGCAGCCAGCGTCGAGCAGCATATTGGCTGCGATCTCGCCGGTGTAGGCGCCGGAGGCGTTGGCGTTGCAGTTTTCTGCGCCGATGCCGATGCGGGTCTCACGCATGGTGCGCACAGCTGCCGGGATGCAGACGGCGGGCACACACAGCGCCACGTCGCACCAGCGGCCGCGCGGCATGATGGTCTTGAACTCGGTCATGAAGGCCTTCGTCTCGGACGGGGTCTTGTTCATCTTCCAGTTGCCGGCGATGACGGTCTTGCGGTATTTTCTGTTCATGGTGTGAAGTCTCCTATATCTAAATCAAAATTACAATTTATCTGTTCCGTCTTGTAGGGGCCGACGGCTCTGTCGGCCCGGAGAAGGGCTTGTTCGCCTCAAAGCCTCCTCTTGTCATGCCCGCATGATAAGGGGAGGTGGCAGTTGCAAAGCAAATGCCGGAGGGGCTTTGTTTCAAGTTTCAGAGGGTTTCCGAGGCTGGCGTAGGGGCGGACGCCTCTGTCCGCTCGATGAGCAGCCGCGAATTCTTGCAGTACTCTGTAGGGGCCGATGCCCTCATCGGCCCGCCGGGAAGTTACGAATTCGCCGCAGATTTCCGTATAAACGGTGCAATCTGCCGGGTCGATGTGGGCATCGACCCCTACAGGCAAGTGGGGAAGTGCATACGGATTCGCCCTGGATTTCCGAAAAAAGCACTGCATCCAGCGGGCGGACAGAGTCGTCCGCCCCTACATCCTTCGTTACCGACGAGAGATTTTCGTGCAGGGCAAGGCGGCCATGCGTGAAAAGATCCGGCGGCGTTTTTCGGAGTCTTATTTATCCTGTAGGCAGGCGATGCCGGGAAGCTCGAGCCCCTCGAGGAATTCGAGCGACGCGCCGCCGCCGGTGGAGATGTGGGTGATCTTGTCGGCAAAGCCCAGCTGCTCGCAGGCGGCTGCGGAGTCGCCGCCGCCGACGATGGTCACAGCGTCGGAATCGGCCAGCGCCTGCGCAACGGCGATCGTGCCCTTGGCAAGCGTCGGGTTCTCGAACACGCCCATCGGCCCGTTCCAGACGACGGTCTTTGCGCTCTTGACCGCGTCTGCAAACAGCGCACGGGTCTTCTCGCCGATGTCCAGACCTTCCTTGTCAGCCGGGATCGCGGTCACGTCGACGGTTTCGACCTCGACAGGTGCGTCGATGGGGTTCGGGAAATCAGCCGCGACGACGGTATCGATCGGGAGCAGCAGCTTTACGCCCTTCTCCTCGGCCTTTTTCATCATGTCCTTGCAGTAGTCGACCTTCTCCGCGTCAAACAGGCTCTTGCCGATGCCGTAGCCCTTGGCCGCGACGAAGGTATAGGCCATGCCGCCGCCGATGATGAGCGTGTCGACCTTCTCAAGCAGGTTATTGATGACGTTCAGCTTGTCGGAAACCTTTGCGCCGCCGAGAATCGCGACAAACGGACGCTCCGGATCGGCAAGGGCCTTGCCCATGATGGAGACTTCCTTCTGCACCAGATAGCCGCAGACGGCGGGCAGGTAATCTGCAACACCGGCCGTGGAGGCGTGCGCGCGGTGCGCGGTGCCGAAGGCGTCGTTGACAAAAATATCAGCCATGGAGGCAAGCTTCTTGGAAAGCTCGGGGTCGTTCTTCGTCTCGCCCTTTTCAAAGCGGGTGTTCTCAAGCAGCATGACCTCGCCGTCCTTTAAGGAAGCGGCCAGCGACTGTGCGCTCTCGCCTACAACGTCCTTTGCCATCTTGACCGGCTGGCCCAGAAGCTCGGACAGGCGTTCGGCCACGACCTGCAGGCTCAGCTCAGGCTTGACCTCGCCCTTGGGCTTGCCCATGTGGGAGCAGAGGATGACGCGGGCGCCGTGCTTCACAAGATACTGGATCGTCGGCAGCGCGGCGACGATGCGCTTGTCGCTCGTGATCCTGCCGTCCTTGGTGGGGACGTTAAAGTCGCAGCGGCAGAGCACGCGCTTGCCGGCGACGTCGATATCTTCAACAGACTTTTTGTTGTAGTTCATAGTAGTTCCTCCTTATTTGATCGCGGGTGTGGCCCGCTTTGTTTACGGGTTCCAGTCTGCCATTTTTCCTTCGGTCTTCAGATGCGGGAAATCCTGCTGCCGCAGCGCCTCAAATACGCCGACGGCGGCGGAATTGCTGAGGTTGAGGCTCCGTGCCTCCGCACGGATGGGGATGCGGACGCAGCTGTCGTAATGCGCAGCCAGAAACTCCTCCGGCAGCCCCTTCGTTTCCTTTCCGAAGAACAGATACGTCCCGTCAGGGTAATCGGCCTCGTCGTAGCGGCGGGGAGCCTTGGTCGAGAACAGGCGCATACAGGCAGGCTGGTTCTTTGCGAAGAACTCTTCCAGATCCTCATACACGCGCACGTCGACCAGATGCCAGTAATCAAGCCCGGCACGCTTCACGGCCTTGTCCGAAATATCGAAGCCCAGCGGCTTTACCAGATGCAGGACGCTGCCCGTCGCGGCGCAGGTACGCGCGATATTCCCGGTGTTGGCCGGAATTTCAGGTTCTACCAGTACAATATGCAGCATACGAAAAAACTCCCTGTCCGCCGCTTTGCGGCAGGCAAGCATATTCTATGACAGAACATCGCAGATTTCAACTGTTTTTCAGAAAAAAATAAGGTTTTTTACGAAAAAAATTTCTTTTTGCTGCGCATAAAATTTGGCTGATTTGCCGTCCTTATGGCTGCCAGTCGATCTGCTTCTGACCGTGCTGCGCGAGAAACGCATTGATCTGCGAAAACGGCCTGCTGCCGAAAAAGCCCCGATAGGCGCTCAGGGGGCTTGGGTGCGGGGCCTGCAGGACGAGGCGCGGATAGGGGCTGCGGGCCGCGATCACGGCTTTTTTCTGCGCGTGCGCGCCCCAGAGGACGAACGCGACGGGCTGCGGCAGCGCGGCCAGTCTCTGCACGACCGCGTCTGTAAACGTCTGCCAGCCGAAATCCTTATGGCTTGCGGCCTTTCCTGCCTCCACGGTCAGGCTGCTGTTGAGCAGGAACACGCCCTGCTTTGCCCACGTGGTCAGATCGCCGCTGTCCGGCGGCGTGATATCGCAGTCTGATTGCAGCTCCGCAAAAATATTGCGCAGCGACGGCGGCAGCTTCACGCCCGGATTCACGGAGAACGCCAGCCCGTTGGCCTGCCCCGGCTCGTGATACGGGTCCTGCCCCAGAATCACGGCCCGTACCGCCTCCGGCGGCGTGAGCCGGAAAGCAGCAAACAGCGCCTCGCGCGGCGGATAGACCGCCGACGCGGCGTAGGCCGTGTCCACCCGCTCCGAGAGCGTCTGCCAGTACGGCTTTTCGAATTCCTCCTGTAAAAGCGCCTGCCATGCGCCGAGTTCTTCCGGTTTCATGGTACATACTCCTTAGTATTTCCGATTTTTCCACAATATTTATACCATATAAAATACCGGAACACAAGCGCGGCCCGGCGCATAGGGTTTTGCGAGGTGATCGTGTGCAGATCTATGTGGTAAAGCCCGGTGATACGCTGTATTCCATCGGCCGGGCGCTTTCTCTCGCGCCGGGGTTCCTTGCGCGCTATAACGGCCTGCGGGAGCCGTACCGGCTGGCCGTGGGGCAGAGTTTGCTTGTCCTGTACCCGGAACGGACTGTGACCGTCCGGGCGGGGGATGCGCTGTCGTCCATCGCAGCCTCGTCCGGGACGGATGTGCTGTCGCTATTCCGGATGAACCCGAACCTGTCCGGCTCCGACCAGCTCTATCCGGGGCAGGTTCTCGTGACGCAGCTGGAGCAGAGCCGGACGCGCAGCGCGTTTGTCGGCGGGTACGCGTATCCGTATGTGCAGGAATCCGTTCTGCGCGGCATCCTGCCGTTTGCCGGGGCGCTGATGCCGTTTACCTACGGCTTCACGCCGGAGGGCGCGCTCATGCCGATGGACGACGAGCGGCTGCTTGCGCTGGCAGGGGAGTACGGCGTGCGGCCGTTTCTGCACCTGTCGACGCTGACGGCAGCCGGAACCTTTTCCGCCGCGCAGGCGGCGGTCGTGCTGCGAAGCGAAGCGCTTCAGCAGACGCTTGCCGAGGCGGTGCTGCAAAAGATGCAGGAAAAGGGCTATATGGGCCTGGACGTGGACTTTGAATATCTGGGCCGGGAGCTGGCAGAGGCATACGCGCAGTTCCTCTCGCGTCTGCACGGGCTGCTTGCGCCCTACGGCCTGCCGCTCATCGCCGCCCTTGCGCCCAAAACCTCCGCCGATCAGCCCGGCACCCTCTACGAGGGCTACGACTACGCCGCTGTCGCCTCCGCCTGCGACGCAGTTCTGCTGATGACTTATGAATGGGGCTACACCTATGGCCCGCCGATGGCGGTGGCGCCGATTGGGGCGGTGCGGCGGGTGGTGGAGTTTGCGCTGACGCAGATGGAGCCGGGAAAGATTCTGCTGGGGTTCCCGAACTATGCTTATGACTGGACGCTGCCGTTCACGGCGGGGGCGACGCGGGCGCAGTCCATCGGGAACGAGGCCGCGCCGCTGCTCGCGGCGCAGTATGGCGCGGAAATTCAATTTGACGAGCAGGCGCAGACGCCGTATTTCACCTATCTGGACGAGGCCGGACAGCCACACGAGGTCTGGTTCGAGGACGCGCGCAGCGCGCTGGCAAAGTTCGGACTGTTGACGGAATATGGCCTGCTGGGGCTTGGCTACTGGAACTTCATGCGGCCCTTTGCGGCGGGGTTCAGCCTGCAGAATTACCTGTTTTCCATCCCTTGAGTAACCGATGATTCAATCGTCTGCGGCTGTCAGCGGGTCTTTTGCCCCAACTGTGCAGTTTGAAAAACTTGAAATACATACAGTATTCCTTCGTTTTTCAAACTTTCATTTGGGACAAAATCTCTCGCTGACAACTCTTGCCGATCCGATCAGCGGTTACTTGAGTGTCTGCGTTGACAAAATCCGGCGGGTGCGGTATGATGAAAAAACAATAAAAGGAGGACACCTTTATGCCTGCATCCAAGGTTTATTTTACCGATTTCCGCTGCCGCAACGGCGTGAGCCAGCTCGATAAGCTTCGGAAGCTGCTGGAAAAATCAGAGTTTTCTCAGATCGACTTTGACGGCAAGTTCGTCGCCATCAAGCTGCACTTCGGCGAGCTCGGCAACCTGTCGTTCCTGCGTGCGAACTATGCCAAGGTTGTCGCCGACTTCATCAAGGAACGCGGCGGCAGGCCCTTCATCACCGACTGCAACACGCTCTATGTCGGCAGCCGCAAAAACGCGCTCGAGCATATGGACACCGCGTACTTAAACGGCTATTCCCCGTTCTCCACCGGCTGTCACGTTATCATCGCCGACGGCCTGAAGGGCTCGGACGATATCGAGGTTCCCGTCGCGGGCGGCGAATACTGCAAGACCGCCCGTATCGGCCGGGCCGTGATGGACGCGGATATCGTGATCTCACTGGCGCACTTCAAGGGCCATGAGGAAGCGGGCTTCGGCGGCGCGCTCAAGAACATCGGCATGGGCTGCGGCTCGCGTGCGGGCAAGATGGCCATGCACGCCGACGGCAAGCCGTATGTCGAGACAGACCTGTGCGTCGGCTGCGGCGCCTGCGCGAAGATCTGCGCGCACAACGGCCCGCAGATCGCGGACAAAAAATGCCATATTGACCAGAACAACTGCGTCGGCTGCGGCCGCTGCATCGCGGTCTGTCCCAAGGACGCCATCCATCCGACTTTCCAAGCCAGTGACAGGCTCCTCAACTGCAAGATTGCGGAATACGCCAAGGCCGTGCTGGACGGTCGTCCCAGCTACTGCATCAATATCGTCCGCGACGTCTCGCCGAACTGCGACTGCCACCCGGAAAACGACGTGCCCATCGTCCCGGACGTCGGGATGTTTGCATCCGCCGACCCCGTCGCGCTGGATCTGGCCTGCGCCGAGGCTATCAACCGTCAGCCGGTTCTTCCAAACAGCGCCATCACCGATCTGAAGCACGAGCACGACTGTGACCGCTTCCATGCCGCGCATGACAATACGCACTGGCAGGATCTGATCGAGCACGGCAAAAAGCTCGGCATCGGCCAGGATACCTACGAGCTTGTGACCATCCGCTGAGACGCTAGGGTGTATCTGAAAACTCCCAACGCACCCGGACAGCGGGCCTTTTTGCGGTGCGCCGCGTCATTTTTCCTTGAAATACGTCAGTATTCCTGCGAAAAAATGTCTTGCGCAACGCAAAAATCCCTCGCTGCCGGTCACATCATGAGTTTTCAGATACACCCTAATCAAAAATCCGTGAAGAGCCGGTACACGCTTCGGTTCTTCACGGATTTTCTGTTTGTGCTGATTATTTTGCGCGGCCGCGTCTGGAAAGATGGATCGCCATGCCGATGACAAAGCCGGCAACAGCCGGGAGCAGCCAGCCGAGGTTCAGGTCGAACAGCGGCAGATACCGTTTCGCCAGCTCGACCGGCGCGTCGAGCCGCAGGGCCGTCCGCACACCGGCGGGCAGCGTCTTGAAAAAGTCGAAGATCGCCGCAGCCCACGTGAAGATCATGGTCGAAAGATACACGGCGCGGTCGTGCCGGAAGAGCTTGCCCGCGAAGGCCAAAATGATCAGTGCGGTGGCGGGCGGATAGATGAGCATGAGCACGGGGATGGAATACTCGATGATCGCACTCAGGCCCACGTTGGAGACGGCGAAGGAGAACAGCGTGAACAAAATCGCCCAGAGCTTATAGGAAATTTTCCCGTGCGTCATCTTGACGAACGTTTCCGAGCAGGAGGTCACGAGGCCGATGGAGGTTTTGAGACAGGCGAAGGTAATGGTGACGGCGAGAATGATCTGGCCGACGCCGCCGAAGTAATGCCCCGCGATCTGCGTCAGGGCGATGCCGCCGTTGTCGGAGATCTCAAACAGCCCGCGCGACTGCGTGCCCATGAGGATCGTAACGACGTAAATGACCGCCATGAGAAGCCCAGTCAGCACGCCGGAACCCAGCACATCGACGGCGACCGCGTCGTCATTGTCAACGCCCATGCGGCGGATGACATCGATGACCACAATGCCGAAGGCAAGACCCGCGATGGCGTCCATGGTGCCGTAGCCCTCAATGAACGAGGAGAAGAACGCGCTTGTTTTGGTGGCGTAAGGCTCGGTCGGGGCCACGTCCGAGATGGACGCGCCGGGCTTCAGCAGCGCCGCGATCACGAGCACGGCCAGAAACAGCAGGAAGACGGGATTGATGATCTTGCCGATCCAAACCGTGATCTTGCCCGGACGCAGTGAGAAGAACAGCACGAACGCGAAGAAGACGGCGGAGAACAGCAGCAGCGCCAGCGGCTGCGCGGCCTCCGGGAGCATCGGAGAAACGCCGGTCGTAAACGAGACGGTCGCGCATCTGGGAATGGCGAACAGCGGGCCGATGGTCAGATAGAGCAGGCACGTGAAGAAAATGCCGTAGCCCTTGCCGACCTTGCCGGAGAGCGTCTGCAAGCCGTCCGAGTGCGTCACGCCGATGGCGGCGACGCCAAAGATGGGAATGCCGACGGCGGTGATAATAAAGCCGATGATGGCCGGGATCACATTGCTGCCCGCCATCTGGCCGAGGTGGACGGGGAAAATAAGGTTGCCTGCGCCGAAGAACATACCGAACAGGGTCGTCGCGACCAGAATGCGCTGTCTGCGCGTCAGTTTTTTTGTCGTCATTTTGTGTGCGCTCCTTTAATTTATGAACTGATTGTAAACGCAGGGCTTGCAAAATGGAAGCGCGTGATTATAATGGTTCTATGACGGTTTATCATATCCCTTGTCATATCCACCCGGAAAGGAGCGGCGCATGGACAGCAGAAAGCTTGAAATTTTAATGACAGCCGTTGATCTCGGCAGTTTTTCCAAAGCGGCGGAGGTCGTCGGGTATACGCAGTCGGGGCTGACGCATCTGGTCGACAGTCTGGAACGGGAGATCGGTCTGACGCTGGTGCAGCGCGACCACAGCGGCATTGCCCTGACCGAGGAGGGCAATGCGCTCATGCCCGCCATCCGCGAATTTCTGCGCGCAAACGCGCGGCTGGAGAACCAGATCTCCGCGATCACGGAAAAATCGGCGCAGACCATCCGCGTCGCGGCCTATGCCAGCATCGCCATGCGCTGGATGCCGGAGATCCTCTACCGGTTCCGGCGCGTCTGCCCGCACATCGACGTCGATCTGCGGACGGTCGACCATGAACTCGAGCCGTTTGAGCTGCTTGAGGCGTGGCGCACAGACGTGATCTTCGCTGCGCGGCAGAGCGCCTTCGCCTGCGACTGGACGCCGCTGCACAACGACGCGATGTACGCCATTTTACCGGCGGATTACCCTACGGACGACCGCGAGACGTTCCCAATCACGGAATTCGAGGGTCGGGACTTCCTGATGCCCTATGGCCGGTTCGATATCGACGTGGGCGCGGCGTTCCGGAAATACGGCGTGAAGCCTGTCATCCGCCCCTGCCACGTCGACGACGAGACGGTCATCCGCATGGTCGGCAAGGGGCTTGGAATCTCGATGATGGCGGAGATGATGCTCCGCGGCAAGCTGAACGGTGTGAAGACGCTCCCGGTCAGCCCGAGCGTCAGCCGCGAACTCGGCATGGGCCTGCGCCCGGGCGGCCATATGCCGGAGGGCATCGCCCGTCTGCGCGAATGCGTGCTGGAGTTTATCGGGGAACTCTGAATATGGAAAAAGGCTGCCGGACGGCAGCCTTTTATCTGAATTTTACCGTTTTTCCGTCAGGATCCCGCGCAGGTCGCAGATCGCATGGCGGGGGCATTTGACGGCGCACTGGCCGCAGGACAGGCAGACGGACTCGTCGATGTGGGAGAGATTGTCCGTCACGGTGATCGCGCCGGCCGGGCAGACCTTCTGACAGATGCCGCAGCCGATGCAGCTGACCTGACACATCCTCCGCGCGTCCTTGCCGGGGTCTTTGTTGGAGCACTTGACGACGACGGGGTTTGCGCATTCGTGGATGCGGATGAGTTCGCGCGGGCATTCACGCACGCACTTGCCGCAGGCGATGCACTTGTCCTCGTCGACCTCGGCCACGCCGTATTCATTCAGGGCGATGGCCTCGAATTTGCATACGTTCACGCACAGCTCGCAGCCGACGCAGCCGTACTGGCACTCTGCCGTGGCGCGGCAGCCGCCATTGCAGGCGACAAAGGCCGCCTTATAGGGGAAGCGTTTTTTGACAGCCATCTTACTTTCCCCTCCTTTCATACGGCGTGTTGGCAAGCGGGAGCTTTGTGCGGCGCTCACCGTCATAGCGGAAATAGGCGTCGGCAATGGCGGGCGCGGTGGGGATCGATGTGATCTCGCCGATGCCGATGGCGCCGCAGGCGACGTCGAGCCCCGGCTTATCGACCACGATGGGCACGATCTTCGGAATCTCGTGCGCCCGGAACAGGCCGAGCTCGCCGTATTTTTCGATGGGCTTGCAGTTGCCGTCAATCGGATACTGCTCACGCAGGGCATAGCCCATGCTCATGACGACGCCGCCCTCGATCTGTCCTTCGCACGAGCGGGGGTTGACGGCCTTGCCGACGTCATGCGCGGCGACAAGCGATTCGACCTTTCCAGTCTTCTTGTCGACGACGCACATCTGCGTGGCGTAGCCGTAGGCCACGTGCGAAACAGGATGCGGCACGTCCGCGCCGAGCTTATCGGTCTTTGCAAGATACTCGCCGTAGAATTCCTGACCGGCAAGCTCCGCAAGCGTGTGGGTTTCCAGCGCTGCGGCGAGCTTTTCGCAGGCCCGTCTGCACGCTTCGCCTGTCACAAGCGTCTGGCGGGAGCCGGAGGTATCGCCGGAATCCGGTGCGATCCAGGTGTTCGAGCGCTCATAGACGATATCGCCGCGCGTCAGCGGCGTATTCGTGACGATCATCTGCACGAGCACCGTGCCGACGCCCTGGCCGATGCACGAAGCGCCCGCGTAGATATGCACCTTTGCGTCGTCTTCCACGATCAGCTTGCAGCGGCCCCAGTCGGGGATGCCGACGCCGACGCCCGCGTTTTTCATCGCGCAGGCGATGCCGACAGGCTTGCCCAGTTTCATGGCCTCGTCGTAATACGGCTTGACCGCCTCCAGCGTCTCGACAAGGCCCGTTTCCGCGCCGACGATCTGGCCGTTCGGCAGCTCCTGCCCGGGCCGGATGGCGTTGCGGTAGCGGATTTCCCACGGGGTGATGCCGACCTTATCGGCCATTTCGTTCAGAAGCGTCTCGGTGGCGAAGCACGTCTGCGTGACGCCGAAGCCGCGGAACGCGCCCGCGGGCGGGTTGTTGGTATAGTAGGCCGTGCCTTCGATCTCGAAATTCTGATAGTTATAGGGGCCGGCTGCGTGCGTACACGCACGCTCAAGCACCGGGCCGCCCAGAGAGGCGAACGCGCCGGTGTCGGAATAGACCTTGGCCTTGACGCCCTGAATGATGCCGTTTTCGTCGCAGCCCATGGTGAAGTCCATCCAGAACGGGTGGCGCTTGGGATGGATGAGCAGGGATTCGGGCCGCGTGAGCTTGACCTTGACGGTCCTGCCGGTCAAGTACGTGATGAGCGCGGCATGGTGCTGGACGCTCATGTCTTCTTTTCCGCCGAAGCCGCCGCCGACGAGCTGATTCTGCACGCGGAC
>ENA-OZAB01000790-OZAB01000790.1-human-gut-metagenome-genome-assembly--contig:-NODE-790-length-15923-cov-5.397278_pt1 | contig 15923 bp, 8 predicted proteins | sample MGYA00243297_ERZ653491 | MGnify/ENA primary metagenome ERZ653491 (study PRJEB26926, sample SAMN06165154) | human gut metagenome | biome: ENVO:00009003; feature: ENVO:2100002; material: ENVO:00002003... | reverse complement strand
CTACATTTCTGGCTCCCCGCCGGCCGCCCGGGGCCTTTTGGCCCCGGGCGCTACCAACGTGCCTAACGCTTACGGATACCCCAGACCAGGGCACCGACACCGGCCATGGCGATGACAAATGCCATAAGCAGAGCGGCAGCCTGCTGGTCACCTGTGGTGGGCAGGAAACCCTTGACCGTCTTGACGATGTTCGTCACGGTCTTGGGCGTGCCGGGATCGGGCGTCGGCACGGGCGTCTCGGGCTTCTTGTACGTGTTGTTGAACACGATACCCTCGACGCTCTTATCGCCCTTGGCAAAGGCGACGTTCGCCTTGAGGTTACCCTCGCCGTCATCGGCCACGTTGACGGTCGCGGTAAAGACGGACTTGTCGTAGGTCATACCGGCCTCGTCGCCCTTGACCTCGCTGATGGTGTAGACGTACGTACCAGGCTCGTCGTACTCGAACTTGTCGAAGTTGATCTTGCCGTCGGCATCGTTGGTGACGGTGGACTCGATGTCCTCGCCAACGAGCTTAAAGCTAAACTCGTCCTTCTTGAGCTCGCGTCCCTCGAGCACCTTGATGGCGCCGATGGAAACCTGCGTGGGCATGGCGTGATACTTGTTGGTAAAGCCAGCCGACTCGGTGGTTCCCTCGAGCTTGTGCGTCGCGGTCAGCGTGCCGTCGCCGTTGTCGGAGACGGTGGTCACGACGGTGTAGGTCGTACCGTCATAGGTGACGCCCTTGTACAGGCCGAGCGCGTTGGGGCAAGCCTCGCGCAGCATGTACGTGTGCGTGCCGGGCGCCTCGTAGCGGATCGGGCTCAGCGTGACGGTGCCGTTGGCGTCGTTGGTGCCACTAGCGACAACCACGCCGTCCTCGAGCAGCTCAAACGTGAACTCGCCGGCTACAAGGTCGCGTCCGGTTAGGCGCTTGACCGTCTTGACCTGGTCGGTCACGGACGAATCGGCAGGCGCCACGCTGTAGGTGTTGGTGAACGTGAAGGCCGCGCCGTCGTCGCCTTCGCGCTTGACGCTCAGATGCCCGGCACCGTCGTCAGTCACGGTGTAGGAAACCTTGCGCGTGGCGTTGGCGTCGTTGGTCACGCCAGGGGCACTACCAGACTCGGTCACCGTGTAGGTAAAGGTGTGCGAGCGCGGAGTAGCGGCGGCGGACTCGTTCTCGTCCTCGGATTCATCAGCGTTAACGTCAACGTCGGCCTCGTCGGTCTCTGCCTCGTCGGCTTCGGCTTCATCGGCTTCGGCCTTGTCGGCTTCGGTCTTGTCGGTCGCATCGTCCGTCACGCCCAGGGCGCGGTTGAGGTCCTCGAGCGTAAAGTGGATCTTGCCAAAGTCCACGTTGCCGGCCGCGTCGTTGGTTGCGGTCGTGCGCTCGGGCATCGGGGCTCCCGCCTCGTCAGCGGCCACGGTAAAGGTAAACTTGCCCGCGATGTCGGCCGGGGTCAGGCCCTCGGCAGCTTGGAGCTTCTTGGTGCCAGCGAGTGCGGCATCAACGGCATCGGTGCCGTAGACGTTCTTGAACTCGGGCTTGATGCCGTCGTAGACAGGCTTCGCCGTCAGGGTGCCATCGCCGTTATCGACGACAATGACCTTAAAGCTAAAGCTCGGCGTTGCGGCCGTGATGCCCTTGGCCGCGAGCTGCGGTGTGAACTCAAAGGCGGTGCAACCGATGGTCCATGCAAGCTTGGCATCCGTATCGGTGCGGATAGCGCGCTTGGCGTTTACCAAGTCGGCGAGCATCTCGGTGGTGTAATGCAGGAAACCGAAGCTTACCTGGCCATTAACGTTGGTAGTGCATGTACCCTCGATGGCTTCCTTCTCGCCTGCGTAGGCGATGCCAAAGTAGAACTCGCCGTCGGCCATCGGGCGACCGGCCAGGGTCTTGGTGGCAACGACCTGAGCAGCGGTACCGCCAGTCGTGTTGGTCGTAGCACTGTAGCTGTTGACGAACGGGACCACGGCGCTCTCGACCGCAGCGGCACCGGTCTTGTACTCGGTCGGCAGCGTGCCCTCGGGACCGCCGGAAACGGTCGTCGTGGCGGTGAGCGTACCGGCGGTGTCGTCGGCGATGGCGATCGTCACGGTGCGGACAGCCTCGTCGTAGGTGTAACCGGGCTGATGATCGTTCTTCTCGGCCACGGTGTACATGAAGGTCTTACCGGCGTCAGCCTGCGTAAACTTGACCTCATGGCCTGCCAGGATGTCAATCAGGCCGACCGTTCCCTCTGCCGTCGCAGGGGACTTGAATTCGTTGGCTCCGTGCAGCAGGCCAAGTGCGTTGGCCGAAGCCTCGTCGGCGGGCTTCACGGTAAAGGTGAACTGGCCCTCGGTCATGGGACGTCCGCGGAGGGTCTTGCTGAGCTTGAGGCCGCCGGCCGCGGTGTAGTTGAGCTCAGAGCGATACGTATTGGTAAAGCTTCCGTTTTCCTTCTTGGTGACGTTGGCGGTCAGGGTGCCATCGCCGTCCTCGGTCACGGTCACTTCGGCGGTCGCGACATGGGCGTCATACGTCATGCCGACCGTGCTGCCCGCGTTCTCGCGGATCTCGTACTTGTAGGTTCCGGCAGCCGTGTAGTGAATCTTGCCGAACTTGATGGCGGCGATGCCGTCCTTCGCGTCGTGATTGCTCACGGTTACGGTTGCAGGATTGGGCAGCGGGGCGCCATCGGGAGCGGTGATCGTAAAGCTGAACTCGTCCCCATCCGTCCACTCGCGACCGTCGATGGCCTTGCTCAGGCCAAAGTCGAGGTCTGCATCGGCCGGGGTCACGCTGTAGGAGTTCTCGAAGGTCGCAGACGTGGCGCCCTTCGCGTCCTTCAGGACATGCTCGGCCTTGAGGGTGCCGTCGCCGTTGTCCGTGATGGCGGTCTCGATGGTGTACTTGACGTTGCTGTAGGTGATGCCCTTGCTGGTGGTTCCGCCGTTGACCTCGCGCAACGTGTAGATGTGCGTTCCAGGCTTGTCGTACTTCACGGCGCTCATCGTGATCTTGCCGTCGGCGGCGTTGGTGCCGGTAGCGACGACCTTGGCGCCCTTGCCCTCGCCCTCGACGAGCTTGAAGGAGAACTCACCCTCCTTGAGGTCGCGACCTTTCAGGACCTTGGTCGCGACGATCTGATCGGTAACGCTTTTCTCGATAGGCGTCACGTTATAGACATTTGTGAACGTAAATGCCGCATCGCCGTCCGGGTTACGGGATACGCTCAGCTTACCCTTGCCGTTATCGGTCACGGTGAAGGAAACCTTGCGCGACAGCGTGGCGTCGTTGGTCACGCCAGCGACCTCGCCGGACTCGGTCACGGTGTAGGTGAAGGTGTGCTCGCGCTTCTTGGACTTCTCGCCCACAGCCTTGTTAAGGTCGTCGAGCGTAAAGGTGATCTTGCCAAAGTCGACCTTGCCCTTGGCGTCGTTGTGCACGCTCGTGCTCGCAGGCATAGGCGCGCCCTCTTCGCCGGTCACGGTAAAGGTGAACTTGCCGGTGATGTCGGCCGGGGTCAGGCCATCGGGAACCTGCAGATTCTTCTTGCCCGCAAGCGATGCCTCGGCGGCAGTCGCGTTGTAGGCATTCTTGAACTCGATGCTCTTGACGTTCTTGGCGTCCTTAAGCTCATGCGTAGCCACCAGCTGGCCCTTGCCGTTATCGCTGATGGTCGTAACGATGGTGTAGACCGTTTCGTCGTAGGCAATACCACCGGCGTTGCCCTTAACCTCATGCAGCGTGTAGGTGTGCTGGCCGATCTCGGTGTACTTGATGGGGTTGAACGTCACCTTGCCGTCTGCAGCGTTCGCAACGGTCTCGATAAGCTCAGGGTCCTCACCCTTGATCTCGCGCAGCTCAAAGCTGAACTCGCTTTCCGCAAGGTCGCGCCCGGTCAGGGACTTGGTCACGGCGATCTGTTCGGTGACACTGGACTCAACAGGCTCCGCAGTATAAACGTTCTTGAACTCGTTCTCGCCTGCTTCACTCCAAGTCACCTGCACGGCAGCGCTGAGCACGCCCTTCTTGTTGGGCGTCACCGTCACGGTGATCTCCGCGACGTTCTTGCTGTAGGTGATGCCGTCAACCGTGGTCCCGGCGTTCTTTTCGCTAACCTTGTAGACATACGTGCCGGGCTCGGCGTATTCGATCGTACCGAAGTTAATGGCAGCCTTGCCCTTGTCATCCAGATCGCCCTTGGTCACGGGCACAGTCGCGAACTCGGGCATTGGGGCGTTGCCCTCGGACGTCAGACCAAACTCAAACCTGTCCGTATCCCTCCAGTCGCGGCCCTCGAGCACCTTGGTCAGACCAAACTTGGCCTTGGTGTCCACCGTTGCCGGCGTCATGTTGTACGCAAAGCTGATCTTGCCGTTATTGCCCAGGTAGGAGTTGACATGCGTCGCGGTCAACTTTGCAGACGTGTTGTTCCACTTGGGGTTGAGCACGTCGGTCGCGGTATCGGTCTTGTTGTTCTCCTTGATGGTGTGGAGCTCATCGATAAAGGCCAGACGTGCGGTGCCCACAGTAAACACCAAGTTACCGTTCTCATCGGGAACAATCGCGCCGTCGAACTTCGCGGCGTCGCCGCCGATAAACTCGATGACGGCGGTGGCGGGCTTGGCCTCGCCGTTCTCGCCCTGCTCCTCAAACTCATCCTTGTAGTAATAGGTGCCGGTATCTGCCAGCGAGCCCGTTGCCGGCTTCGTGCATTCCTTATCCGTGTAAATAGGCGTCTGCTTCTGGAAGTAGTAGTAGCGGTTGGTGTCGGCCGGCTCAAAGGTCGCAACTGTATCGCCCAGCGCGCCGCCACTCCACTTGTTCGCATAGAAATTCACGGTGTTGGCGCCGTCAACGACGGTCGTATTATGCTCGATGTAATCCTTGAGCCCCGTGATCTTCTCGGGCGTAAACAAGTTGTCGAGCGCAGCGCTCTTCACGCTCGAGGCATACTTCACCTGGATGGGCTTAACGTTGTCGACCGAAAGCTTGCCGTCTACGGTCTTAAAGTGGCTCAGCGGAATCAACGACGCGGGAATGTTGACCGTTACGATATCGCCCTTCTGGGGATTGTCATCACCGGCACGCTGCACGGTAATGAGCAGGTCTTTTGCCTTGCCATCGAACTCGTACGTATCGGTATTGGTTTCTTTGTTGAACGTCTTGCTCACCTTGGTAAACGGCGTGCCGTTGATGACGACCTCGGTGAAGCTGTCGACCTGCATAAAGTCGCCCAGCTCATCGGTAAACGTGATGTAGCCAGACTTGGTCTCGTCGTAGCCCTTGTGGATTTCGGTCGGATAAGGCGGCTCCGACGTAATGGCCTGTGAGATGTCGTCGAAGACCTTCTTAAGCTCATCGGCATTGGTCGCTGACTTGTAATAATCGGAGTTTTCCGCGCTCGTACCGAGCTTATCGCTCGTATACGACGTGGCGCCGGGATAGTTACTCGACACGGCGTGCATGAACTTGTTTACGTCGCTCGTTCCCTTTTTCAAGGGATCGGCAGCGGGATCCGCCCCATTAAAGATACCGATGGTATAGACGGTAGCCTTGCTGTCCTTCATATTCTTGGCAAACGTCACGGCAGCGTTGGCGACTTCCGAATCGAAGTTACTTTGCTTTGTTGGCGTACCGTCGGTAAAGAACACAATAATCTTCTTGGCGTCTTTGCGGCCAGAAGTGATGTCCTTAGCCAGCTCCAGACCATTATCGGCGCGTGTGGCACCGGCAGGATCAATTTCTTTGATTGTATCCTTAAGAGCTTTCACGTTGCCGCCAGAGCAGTCGGTCAGGCCTTTCATAACCTGTGTGTAATTGTAGGAGTACCCTCCGTCATAATACTTACTGTTGCCGATATTGCTGGACTTCTTGCCCGCAAACTTAACAACGGCAACCTTATGCTGCCTATCGACGCCCTCGATGCCCTCGTTTTGCTTGGCAATGGTATCGATAAAGCTATTCGCAGCGTTCTTCAACGCATCGATACGCTTAGGTGAATCTCCGCCGCCCATATGATCATCCATCGAGCCAGAGGCATCCAACACCATCACGATATCGAGCGGCGTGGTAACCGTCACGGTTGAATTGGATGTCGAAGACATGGCCGAAAGCGTAGTCAGAAAATCTGACGCTTCGTTTTCTCCGGCCTCCTTGACCGTCTTGTCCGTCCAGATTCGACCGACGTTTTGAGTCGTTACTTTATTGCCGCTGTGGCCGGCCGCCCAGATTTCCCAGCGTCCGGTGGTGTCGGGATCGACAACCGTCGGCCCGCTCACTGTCGGCCCGTCCATTCCCGTACTGGACCTGGCGTTGGCCTCGGGCAGCATGGCGAATGCTGCGGCTGGCAACACCAGCACTACGGCCAGTATCACCGCCAAGAGACCCCTCGTGTACTTACCCATCGCGTCTCCCTTCTCGCAGGATTAGACCTTGCATCAGCCTAAAGTTACGGAATGAGACACAATTAGGGCAGGTGACACACGTTCCAGATTCGGTTTTGGGTGTGAGACAAATGTCTCACCAAAGTTGAGACACGGCGTTTTCGCAGGAAAACGGGTGCGACTCGGAGCCGACGGGCCAAAATGATCCGTTTTCCTCCGTCCCCGGGGGGGGATCAATTGATGGTGCTCGCCACAAAACCGGCCCATCTACTACGTTTGACCCGATACCTCCGACCATACCAGTGTTTTACGAAAAACCGCAGGCCATCTACCTGCGGTTTTCTTTTCTCGCTTTTCGCTGTGGTTGAGGGTGGCCGCCCAAACGTAGTAGATGGGCCCATTTCGTGGCGGACGGGTTGCGCAGACGCCCTTGCAAGGCCAAAATGGTCCGCTTTCCTCCGTCCCCGGGGGATCAGAGGCTGTTACTGATACGGTGCCATTTCAAAACTATGCCGGTTTACTACGATAAATACGAATTCCCCGACCACACTCGCTTTCATTGCAAAATCGCAAGCCGTCTACCTGCAGTTTTGTTTTTACCAAATGCTGCGTGGTTGAAGATTAGCGATTCATCGTAGTAAACCGGCATAGTTTTGTTCGAGATGGCCTAACCGCGCGTCTACGCGCGGGACCGGCGGGGCATTTTTGCCCCGTCGACCCCTATTTCAGCCCTACTCCGGCTTGGTTTCTACCGTGGGCGTCTTGTCCGCCGCGACTGGGGTGCGGGCGGTGTCCATACTCAGGCAGTGCTTGGGGCAGCTTTCGATGCACTCGCCGCACACCACGCAGGCATACGGGTCAATCGACCAAGTACCGCCCTTGCGATCGACCGCGAGCGCGCCCGCCGGGCAACGCCGCGCGCACATGCCGCAGCAAATGCACACGTCCATGTCGTTAACGATATGCCCGCGCAGGCGCTCGGGCGCCGCGAGCTTCTCCTGCGGGTAGCACACCGTGACTGGCTGCTTGACCATAGAACCCAAGGCCGTCTTGGCAAATGTCAGCAAACTCATGCCGCGCCTACCTTTCCGTGCAGCTAATGCAGGGGTCGATGGTCAGGATAATCATGGGCACGTTGGCGATGAGCACGCCCTGCAGCGCGTGCGTCAGGCCCGCCAGGTTTTGCGACGTCGGCGTGCGCACGCGGAAACGATCCAGGTTCTTGGTGCCGTTGCCGCGCACATAGTAATACGCCTCGCCGCGCGGCTGCTCAATCACAACCTCGCCGCGTGCGCCGTCGGCCGGCGTAAGCTTGGTGCGCCCGCCGATGCCGTCGTGCGGAATCTTGTCCACAAGTTCCTTGATAATGTCCATGGCCTGCGTGACCTCGGCGCAACGCACCTGGCAGCGGGCATAGCAGTCGCCGTCGGTCACCACGATGGGCTCAAACGCGGCCAAGTCCGCATAGGCACCGTCGCCGAACATACGCACGTCGTAATCCACGCCCGAGGCGCGACCGAACGGCCCGACCATCGAAAGATCCAGCGCGTCCTTCTTGCTGATCACGCCCACGCCATGCAAGCGCTCGCCGCAGCTGGCATCATCTAAAAACGTATGCACCAGGGCCTCGTAGTCGGGGCGCATGGCATCGATCGTCTGGACGATTCCCGCCAACTCGGAGTCCTCGATATCGTGCTTAAGGCCGCCGATCTCGTTGATCGACAGGATCACGCGCCCGCCGCAGGTGCTCTCGAAGATCTTGAGAATCTGCTCGCGCAGGGTCCACGAACGGCAGAACAGCGCCTCAAAGCCAAAAGCATCGGCGAGCAGGCCAAGCCACAGCAGATGCGAGTGAATACGCGAAAGCTCATGCAAAATGGTGCGGATATACTGCACACGACCAGGAACCTCGATGTCGAGCATACGCTCGCAAGCTGTGGCATAACCGCAGCTGTGGCCCACGGCGCAGATGCCGCAGATGCGCTCGGCGATGTAGCCAAACTGATGCATGTCGCGCTTTTCGGTGAGCTTCTCGAGCCCGCGGTGCACAAAACCGATTTGCGGAATTGCCTCGATAACGCGGTCGTCCTCGATCACCAGGTCCAGATGAAGCGGCTCGGGCAGCACCGGGTGCTGCGGGCCAAACGGAATAACGGAGCGATGTGCCATGGACCCTACGCCTCCTTTTTCTGCTTGTCGCGGGCGGCCTTGGCGGCAAGCGCCGCGCGGACCCTGGCCGCTTTCTCGGGATCCATGGCGGCGAGCTTTGCCTCCATCTCGGCGGCTTTGAGCGCGGCCTTGGCAGCAGCCTCGTCATGCTGAGCATCGGAGCCGGCGGCCGCAGCGGGCTGGGCGTCCACAGCGGCGGGAGCATCGCCAGTACCCGTGGCGCCCTCCCCCGCAGTAGCCGCGGCAGCGGCGGCCTTTTCGGCCGCGGCCTTGCGCGCCTTGGCCTCGGCAGCGGCGCGAACCTTCATGGCCTTCTCGCGCGCGGCCTTCACCTCGGGCGTGATCACGCTCATGGGCTCGGCAGTCGAGACCTGGTAGAAAAAGCCCTTAAAGTCGATTTGCATATCGGTGATGGCAAGGCCAAACAGGTCGTGCGCCTCGTTCTCAAACGGGAACACCGCCGGATAGTACGAGCTGATGGACGGGATCTCCTGGTACTGGTCGATACCCTCGACCACCAGATTCTCAATCGCATAGCTGCCGTCCTGCGCAATCTGTTCCTGCGCGGCACGAACGTTGATAAACGTATAGACCAGGCGATACGAACCGTCGTCCACGCAGCGCTCGGCGTGCATCTGCACAAAGCGCGCGCCGGCGCCCTTGAGCGCCTGAACATGCGGCAGCAGCTCATCGATCCCGACGGTGGTATAGATTGCCTTTTGCATTACTCGGCCTCCTTTGCAGCGGCGGGCTCGTCGGACGTACCGCCAGCCGCGGCGGGCGCGCCGCCAGCCGCGGGCGCATCGTCAGCGCCATCCCCGGCCTCCGCAGCAGCCACAAACCCGTCCTCGCCCAGCTCAACGCCACCGTCCCAGGCAGCGGCACCGCCCACGGTGAGCGGGTCGCCACCGGCGCGCATCACGGCCTCCTTCTGGTCCAGGATGCCACACGCCTCCACGATGGCATCGATCACCGTCTCGGGGCGAATGGCGCACCCGGGCGCGTACACGTCCACGGGAATCGCGCGGTCCACGCCGCCGATCACGTTATAGGCATCGCGGAACACGCCGCCCGAACACGCGCAGATGCCGCACGCCACCACGCACTTGGGCTCGAGCATCTGGTTGTAGATCTGGCGCACGACAGGCAGGTTCTGGGCATTGACCGACCCCGTCACCAAAAAGATATCCGCATGCTTGGGGTTGCCGGTGTTGACCACGCCAAAGCGCTCCGCATCGAACAGCGGCGTGAGCGAGGCCAGCACCTCGATATCGCATCCGTTGCAGCTCGAACCGTCGTAATGAATAACCCACGGCGAGCGCGACATTTTATGATCCATGGATGCCGCCTCCTAAATAAATACGTCGACGAGGATGGGCATAAGGTTGAGCAGGCCAAACACCAGCGCCACGCCCCAGCCGAGCTTAAAGCAGCTGCGCCAGGTGCTGCGTGCGAAGGTGTTGTCGATCAGGACCTCGACAAAATACGTCGCGGCCATCACGACCAGGGCTACAACCCAGCTCACGGGGTTGTCCCAAACAAAGAACATGCCCACCCACATCAAAAACAGCACGGTCTCGCACCAGTGCATAAGGGTCATCTTGGCCAGCGTGCCGCCGCTCATCTCGGTGGCGACGCCCTGGACAATCTCCTGATGCGCGTGATGTGAGTACGAAAGATCGAACGGCGACTTGCGCAGCTTGATGGTAAGCACCGCGAGCAGCGCGAGGAAAATGGGCGCGCTGTACACGATGATGGGGGCCGACTGCCCCGTCACAGCAATGGAATCGAAGCTGTCGGTGGCAAGGTACAGGCCCACGCTCATCAGCAGAACGGCGGGCTCGTAACTCATAACCTGCAGCAGCTCGCGGTCGGCGCCGACCTGGGCAAACGGGCTTTGCGTCGAGGCGGACGCCAACACCACAAAGATCGCGGCGAGCGTCACCATAAAAGCGCACAGCAGCGTGTTGGAGCCCGACACAAAGATGCCGCCGCCCACGACGGTAAAGATGAGAGCACACGCCATGTAGGTATCGTCCATGGTGTTTACGCTGGCGGGGGCCTTGCGCAGCAGCTTGGCAACGTCGTAGAAGGGCTGCAGCAGGCGCGGGCCCACGCGGCCCTGCATACGGGCCGAAAGTTTGCGGTCAACGCCGTCGATCAGGCCACCAACCAAAGGCGCCAGCAGGGCAAACACCACGGTACCAATAAATATGCCCACGACGCCCGAACCTTCGAAATACTTGCCGCGCAGCACCGAGGGCGCGCTCATGGCAAGCCGCTCAGGCCCAATCCACGCGCAGCACAGCAGCGCAAACAGAATTATGGCGCAGCACACGACGCTGCCGGCGGGGCCAAGGCGCTTCTCGCCAAGGGCGTCCTCCAAGTACAAATTGCGCTTTTCGGCCTTTACCTCGTGGCCCATCGAGCCGCGGAAATGACGATAGCTCTCGGTTCCAACGCCCGAAAGGTACACGTTGACGTGCGGCTTGTTGCTCACGCGGAACGAGGTCAGCAGCACCACGGCGATAAACGCCACGATGACCACCATCAGATACATGGCGTCCTTGCCAATAACGTACGGCATGCGGCCAAACACCATGGCAAGGTAAGGCGAAACCAGGCCGCTCGAAATAATCGGGAACGCCACGCAGCACAGCACCAGCAGTGCGGCGATGGTGTTGAGCGCCGTCCACTCGGTCTTGTGGACATTGACCTCCACGTTTTGAGCCGTGGGGTCGACGCCCGAAAGCTTGGCAAGCCACTTACCCCAGAAGAAGAACGTCGCGGCCGAGCCAAAGGCAAGCACCATGATCATGAGCACGTTGCCGGTCTGCGCGAACGCCACCAGGGCGCCCCACTTGGACACGAGCATGCCAAACGGCGCCACAAACATGCCCATGATGCCCAGCATCATCAGGCGCGTCAGGTGCGGCATGCGGCTGAACATGCCGTCCATGTCCTCAATGTTGCGGCTACCGATATGATGCTCGGCGGTGCCCGCGCACAGGAACAGCAGCGACTTGGCCACCGTGTGGAACAAGATCAGGAAGATGGCGGCCCATACGGCCTCGGGCGCACCGACGCCCAGGCAAGCACTGATGAGGCCCAGGTTGGAGATGGTGGAGTACGCGAGCACGCGCTTGGCATTGCTCTGCGAGATGGCCATGAGGGCAGCGAGCAAAAATGTGATGGCACCCACACTGGTGACCATAAAGCCCGTCACGGGATAGGTGGCGTAGAGCGGGCTGAGCTTGACCATCAGGAACACGCCGGCCTTGACCATGGTGGACGAGTGCAGCAGGGCGCTCGTGGGCGTGGGGGCGACCATGGCGCCGAGCAGCCAGGTGTGGAACGGCATCTGCGCGGCCTTGGTAAGGGCGGCGAGCGACAGCAGAACGACCGGCATCACCAGCAGCGCGGACTGCGCGGTGCCGGCGCCGGAAAGCTCGATCATGCCCGAGATGGTCAGCGGCATGCCGTTAACGTGCAGGTACATGAGTCCGGCCAAAAACGCGATGCCGCCCAGCATGTTTAGGATAATCTGGGTAAAGGCGTTCTTGATGGCCTCGGGCGTGCGCGTGTAGCCAATCATGAGAAACGAGCACACGGTGGTGATTTCCCAGCCGCAGAACAGCCACTCGAGGTTGTCGCTCGTCACGATGACGAACATGGCCGAGAGGAACAGGAACATAAGCGCCAGGAACTGCGGACGTCGGTCGGGCGCGGTCTGCCCGCGCAGCGCTGCCTCGTGCTCATCGTGCGCTTGGAAGTCCTTCATGTAGCCCAGGGCATACACGCAGATTAGGCTGCCGATAATGCCAACGGCGAGGACCATGATCACGCTCATGTAGTCCAGGTAGAGCGGCGTCGCCGTGACGGCTTCGGCCGCGGGCAGCGTCATGGCTGCAAAGGCGAGCGAGCCCACCAGCTGGACTATGCCGAGCACCGTGGTGAGCGCGTTCCTATATTTATACGCGTTGTACAGGATGCCGGCGCACAGGATGGCATCGATGGCGGAGCTGATGATCGAGAGCACATGCGAGGTGCCGGGGGCAACCTCAAAGCTCTGCGGACCCGTGCCAAAAAACAAGACGGCGACTACAACTGTCACCGCCATAATAATGCCGGAGCCTACAAGCCCCACCGCATCGCGGGCGCGGTCACCGCGCGCGAGCAGCATGCCCAGCGCCGGTACCAGCGGAAACAGGGTAAGGAAATACAGTAGCGTCATACCATCACTCCCCCATGCAAAAACGCTGCAATTGTTTAACGTTATAGCTCAATTGAGGAGTAGCGGCGGCAGGTTTTCGGTCAACTGGGGAGTTTTAGGCGTACGGGGCAAGGAGTCTGTCCGATTTGGAGCAGTGGGGCGGCAAGAAAAATGCGCCCCTGTGGGCGCACCATCCCGTTTGCTATTCCGCCTTTTTAACGCGCGGCTTGCGACCGCGCGGCTTATCGACCAGTGCGGCCTCACCGCTCTCGCGGTACTGACGGCACCAAGCCTTGACCGAAGACTCGCTGGGAATCTTGTGCTTGATCATGGCCTCGCGAACCGTCAAGCCGTTTTCCAGACGGTCCTTAACCACAGCGAGCTTTACGTCGTACGAGTAGGTGTGATGATGCGAACCGGCATTGAGAACGGCGTCGGCACCGCCCACGGCATACGCGCGGGCCCACTAACGAGCCGTGGCCTGGGGAATGCCAAGCTCCGCGGCGAGAGCGCGATGACCGACCCCCTCTTGGAGGATCTCGACGGCGCGCTGCCTAACCTCGGGCGCATGCGTGCGAGTCCTAGTTGCTTCCGACATACCTGCCACTTCTTAGCCTTAACCGTTAATCTGCTTTCTTACGTGCAAGTTAGATAGTAGCATTTTACTGTTTGCTCAAAGCAGTTAATTAAAGTAGACGCGGCGTTATCTGGGCATTTGGCACCAAATTACGACATTTCTTTATCGATTATTTACGCTGGTAGCTGACTCGCAGCTAATCGTCATTCGCTTGTCAACAAAATTGGCATCTCTTTATGTCCTTTGGTATAGAGGATATGGTTATTAACCCCTCCCCCAATAATTTTGAGTGATCCGCAAGGCAGTAGACGTCCTCACTCCTCATGATTACCTCGCATTGCTATCCACCGGAGCAAAACAAAAAGGGCGGGACCTGCTGCGCTTGCAGGCCCCGCACCGGTTGACACCCGACGGGACACAGCCGGGCGAGACGGATCCGCGCTACCGCCCCGCCTGGCCGCGATGTTCAACTACAGCTCGTTGGCCGCGTGATACGCCGTGCGAATGGCGCTCGCAATGTCGGCGGTGCGCTCACCCGAGCAGTCGCCCACGCAGGTCACGGGCACCGTCACGCCATCCAGGTCAAACGCGTTGGCCTTGGAGCCCACGGCCATCACCACGTAATCGCAGGCGATCTTCACCGGCTCCTCGGCGCCGGCCTCAGTGGTGCGAATGGCCTCCACGCCCTCGTCTGTAATGGCGGTCAGGCGGGTCTTCACGTGCTGCTCCACGTTGTGCTCTGCAAAGTCGCTCATAATCAGCGGCAGAATGGTCTCGGACTCGCCCGCGGCAATCTTGTCGAGCATCTCCACGATCGCCACCTCGCAGCCGTGCTGCAGCAGGTACTCGGCGGTCTCGGTGCCCACCAGGCCGCCACCAATGACGGCGACGCGGCCCGTAAGCTCCACCTTGCCGGCCAGCACATCCCAGCTCGAGACGACCTTCTCCGAGTCGGCACCCGGAACGGGGGTGACCACGTCGTGTGCGCCCACAGCCACAATCGCGGCATCGGCGGCGTTGAGGTCCGCGGGGCTAGCGACGTGGTTGAGCTCAACCTTCACGCCCAGGCCAGGCAGAATCTTCTCGTAGTACTCGACCGAGCGCATGATCTCGTCCTTGCGCGGGGGCGCGGCCGCCAGCACAATCTGGCCGCCCAGATGGTCGCTCGCCTCGTAGACGGTCACGTCGTAGCCGCGCTTGGCTGCCACGCGCGCGGCCTCCAGGCCGGCAATACCGCCGCCCACCACGGCGATCTTCTTGTCGCCCTCGCCCGGCTTGATGGCGATGGTCGCCTCGTCGCCGTTCTCGGCGTTGAGCACGCACGAAATGTACTTGCGATTTTGAATCGCGTCGACGCAACCCTTGTTGCAGTTGAGGCACTCGCGGATGGGCTCACCCGTGGCGGCCTTCAGCGCAATGTCGGGGTCGCACATGAGCGAGCGGCCGTAGGCGATGATGTCGGCCGCGCCGTCTTCCAGAATCTTCTCGCCGGCCTCGACCGAGACAACACGGCCCACGGTTGCCACCGGCACAGAGACCAGGGCCTTGACGCGCTCGGCCACGGGCAGCGTCCAGTTGTAGGGCATGGCGCCCATGGGCGGAATGGTGTCGCCCATGTTGCCGGTGTGGTTGGCCTGTGCGACCTGAATCATGTCGATGCCCGCGCCCTCGAGCAACTTGGCGAACTCGCAGGCCTCGTCGGGCTGCAGGCCGCCCTTGCCGCGCGGCGTGCCGTCGGGGTTCTCCATGATCACGGGGAGTTTGTACTCCACCATCAGCTGCGGCGCGGCTTCCTTAATGGCAGCGACGACCTCCAGCGCGTAGCGAACGCGGTTCTCGAACGAACCACCGTACTCGTCGGTGCGCTGGTTGAGGATGGCCGAGCACAGCGAACCCACCAGGCGGTCGCCGTGGACCTCGATGGCGTCGATGCCGGCCTGCTGCGCGCGGGCGGCCGAGGCGGCGATGGCCTCCTTGATCTGGGTGAGCTGCTCTACGCTCGCCTCGTTCACAAAGTGCTGCATGTCGTGGTGCAGCTTGGCGTATGCCTGATTGCGGATCTCGTTGGACTCGGCCATCTTGGCGGCAAAGGCCTCCTCGTCGCCGGCGGCCTTGGCCTCCTGCGCGGCCTTGGCGGCGGCCATGGAACCCATGACCATGCGGCCGACACCGGGCACGTCGTACTCGGGGTGGAACAGCTGCAGCGCGACCTTGGCGCCGTGCTTGTGGACGGCATCGGCCAGGGCCTTAAACGTGGGGATTTGGGCGTCGGTCGCCAGCTTGGGCGTGGGGCTTGCGGTCATGACGGGAGCGACGTCGCCGATGACGATGTAGCTCACGCCGCCACGGGCCAAGCGCTCGTAAAAAGCCAGGCTGCGCTCGCCAATGGAGCCGTCGCGCTCCTCGTAGCCGGTGGTCAGCGGCGGGAACATAATGCGGTTCTTGAGCTCAAGGGGGCCAACCGTAATGGGCTGGAGCAGCTTGGATGCAGGTGCGGTCATGGACATTCCTCTCTTGTAGGCGCGGCGGCGATGATGCCGCGTAGTTGTCTAGAGGCTGTCTCTTATACACATCTCCGAGCCCACGAGACTAGGCATGATCTCGT